>Ga0105244_10002512_pt1 | contig 13802 bp, 10 predicted proteins | sample KBSM44metaG_FD_80423 | JGI IMG/M metagenome (GOLD analysis project Ga0105244, IMG submission 80423) | Miscanthus rhizosphere microbial communities from Kellogg Biological Station, Michigan, USA - KBS M4-4 metaG | ecosystem: Host-associated > Plants > Roots > Rhizosphere > Soil | place...
CCCAGCGCTGCCCACGCCACCGTGTCCTTGGCCAGATCGACTTCGCCGCGCAAGGTGCCGAAGGTGTCGCGCTCCTTCGAGTGGGTCCACTTCTGCGCCCAGTTGCTGTCCGAGTCCGGCGCGGAGGGCAGGGCGACGCCCTGGCTGACGGTCACGCTCGGGCGCGCGCCTTGCAGGTTGTGGTTCTGGTAGCCGACATCGGCCGACAGGCGGAAGCCGCGTCCCTGGAAGTCGACGCCGACGGAGGCCACCGACAACTCGCGCTTCTCGCCGTCGATGGGCGTGTCGCCGTCGCGGCGCACCGCGTTGACGCGGATGCCGGTGTTGCCGTTCTCGCCGAAGCGGCGGCCGATGTCGACCGCGCCGTAACCCTGGCCGCCGCTATCGACGCCGACCGTTAGCTGCGTCAGCGGGTTGTTGCTGGCGCGCTTGGGCAGCAGGTTGATCGAGCCGCCCACGCCACCGCCGCCAGGCGCCGCGCCGTTGATGAAGGAGTTCGCGCCGCGCAGCACTTCCACGCGTTCGAGCAGTTCGGAGGCGACGAACTGGCGCGGCAGCAGGCCGAATAGACCGTTGTAGGCCAGATCGTCCGAGTTGACCGGGAAGCCGCGTATCACATACAGCTCCTGGTAGTTGCCGAACCCGCGCGCGACGCGCACCGACGGGTCGTTTTGCAGCACGTCGGCGACGCTGCGCGCCTGCTGGTCCTGGATCACGGCCTGGGTGAAGTTGAGCGTATTAAACGGCGTATCCATCATGTCCACATTGCCCAGCAGGCCAAGACGGCCGCCGCGCGCGACCTGGCCGCCGGCGTAATCCCTGGTCAAGCCGTCGGCCGACGCATCCGCCGAGGCGCTGATGACCACGGTCTGGATCTTGCCCTCGGCGACATCGGCCGCCGCGCCTGCGGGGGTTTGACCTTGCGCGCCGGCGGCGCCGGCCATGAGCATCGCGGCCAGCGCGAACGGGGACAATTTCAGATTTGGAGTGGGCATGATTCGTTTAATTTTTGGTAAGCAAATGAGAGTGATTCTCAATTATAGCGCTGGAGGCCGCGGTATTGCTACTAAATGAGAGTGATTTGCATTATCATTGTAATTTCCGGTTTGCCGACTCACTTTCAAAATGACACCCGTTACCGTCCGCCGCTGGGCCTGGATTCACAAGTGGAGCAGCCTGGTCTGCACCGTGTTCATGCTGCTGCTGTGCCTGACCGGCTTGCCGCTGATCTATCACCACGAAATCGACCACCTGCTAGGCAACGCCATTGAGGCGCCGAAGATGGCGCCGGACACCCCCAAGGCCGATCTCGACGCCGTCATCGCCGCCGCCAAGGCGCGCTATCCGAACAAGCTGGTGATGTACATGTCGCAGGAGGCGGACGAGCGCGAGATCTGGTATCTGACGATGGGCGACCATCCGACCGACGAGGCCTTCAAATCGGTGGCCGTCGATGCGCGCACCGCCAAGGTGTTGGCCGAGCCGAGTTTCGAGGGAACTTTCCTGGGCGTGATGTTCCACCTGCACGTCGATCTGTACGCGGGACTGTGGGGCAAGCTGTTCCTCGGATTTATGGGACTGTTGCTGGTGGTGGCGATCATTTCCGGCGTCGTGCTGTACGCGCCGTTCATGCGCAAGCTGGAATTCGGCCAGGTGCGGCGCGAACGCGGTCCGCGCGTGAAATGGCTGGACCTGCACAATATGCTCGGCATCGTCACGCTGACCTGGGCGCTGGTGGTGGGCGCCACCGGCATGATCAACACCTGGGCCGATTTGCTGGTCAAGTACTGGCAAGCCACCGAAATGGCCGAGATGACCGCGCCGTACAAGGATCTGGCGTTGCCGAGCAAGCTGGGTTCGATGCAGAAGGCGATGGACAACGCCGTCGCCGCCGAGCCGGGCATGCAGGTGGCCTTTGTCGCCTTCCCGGGCACCGCGTTCTCCAGCCCGCATCACTACGGCATCTTCATGCACGGCAACGAGGCGCTGACGTCGCGCCTGTACAAGCCGGTGCTGATCGATGCGCAAACCAGCGAGATCACCGATCGCCGCAAGTTGCCGTGGTACTTGACGGCGCTGCTGGTATCGCAGCCGCTGCACTTCGGCGACTACGGCGGCGCGTGGATGCAGTTCCTGTGGGCGATGCTCGATATCGCCACCATCTTCGTGCTGGGCAGCGGTTTGTATCTGTGGTTGAAGCGCGGGGGCCAAGCTAGGGCGCCGGTTCGCAAGGACGACGAGGAGGTCATCGCGGAACGACAGGCACCTGCCTACGCGGCCGAGGGGGAGGCGCGATGAGCGGCGCGGGTTCCTTCCGCCGCATGTGGGGAGCGCCGGTCGCGCTGGCGATACTGACGGCGATCGGCCTGATTTCGGCGTTGCTGGGCGACGGCGTGTGGGATTACGTATCCGCCGTCGCGCTCGGTGTCCCGACCATCGCCTGCGCCTGGTACGGGTTGCGCCGCTGAGTTGCTGCCTGGCTAACCGGCCAGGTTCCGCAAGCCTTGTTGTGGCCGCTTGTCCATCAGCAACGGCAGTAATTGCGTGGTCAGTTCGTTCAGCTCCGCGCCCCCGCGCTCCCGGATTTTGTTCACCTGCGCGACGATCTGATCGTGCGCCAAGGTGTACTCGACGGTTTTGAGCATCTCGATGCGGCTGCGGATGCGCCGCAGGTCGTCGACCGCCTTGGGCTCGGCGGTCAGTGCCGTTTTCTCCACGATCGCCAACAAGACATCGGTGATCAACCCGAGCTGTTTGCCGTACGACGCGACGCCGGTGAAGGCCTTCTCTTCAATTGCCGCGTTGCCTGCACCGGGGGTAATCCAGTGTGAGAACCACGTCAGATCGGGGTCGATCTGTTGCATTACTCCACCGCTCCAGGGGAAGTAAAATTGTGGCGACCAGGTCCAGAATGAAAGTGGCGATGTCATGATGACTCCTTTAATTGTGGGTGTTACGCTCGGTTAGACAGGACTCATCAGTAAAGTTCAAAGTATATGACTGATAATTGATGTGGATTTGGAGCAATCGAAGTCGCGCCGGAAACCGAGCGCAACAATTGCGCGGCCGCTACAGATGAGCTAGTTGTGTGCAGGCGACAAGGCACGGATAGGCGGCTGTCCGGGCTAGCCTTCGTGGTAACCTCGCACTCATTGAAACCAGAGGGCAAACCAGGTGAAAGCCTCGGGACGCAAAGCTTCCGGCCTAAAGCGCAATCCGCGCCATGGCAGCTGGGCTACCGGCCAAGGACCGAATTCCTTGCCGGCCTCTATCAATTTGAAGAGGCCAAACCATGTTGCAGAAGCAAGGCGCCGTTGCGCGCCGCACCGTTGTCACCCTGGCCGCCGGGTCGCTTGTCGCGTTGCTCGGCGCCGCGCTGAGCACGTCGGCGATCGCTCAGCCTTCCGAGTTGTCCCAGCAACCCGAACGCAGCCGTTACATCATCGTGTTCAAGCCCGGCACGGGCGCCGCGCGCCAGCACGCCGAGTCGTTGGCCAACGGCTCCGGCACCCGTCCGGACTTTGTCTATGAACACGCCATCCAGGGCTTTACGGTGACGCTGCCGACCAAGTCGAGCTCGCACTTGCTGGAGGCGATGCGTCGCCACCCGCTGGTGCAATCCATCGAGCCCGACATGGTGGTGACGCACACGCAAACCACGCAGACCGGTGCTCCCTGGGGATTGGACCGGTCCGACCAGCGCGCCTTGCCGCTCAACGGCGCGTACAGCTATTCGGCCACGGGCCAGGGCGTGAAAATCTACGTGCTGGACACCGGCGTGCGCGCTTCCCATGTCGATTTCGGCGGACGCGTGCGTCCCGGCTACACCGCGATTGCCGATGGCAATGGCACCAATGACTGCCATGGCCACGGCACCCACGTCGCCGCCACGGCTGCCGGTGCGAAGTACGGCATCGCGAAAGCCGCCAGCGTCGTGCCGGTGCGGGTGCTGTCCTGCAGTGGCTCGGGCACCATGAGCGGCGTGCTGGCCGGCCTCGATTGGGTGGCTGCCAATGGCGTGCGACCCGCCGTGGTCAACATGTCGCTCGGCGGCGGCATCTCATACACCCTGGACCGCGCGGTGGCCAATGTGGTGTTGCGCGGCATCAGCGTGGCGGTCGCGGCGGGCAATTCCAATACGGATGCCTGCGCCACTTCGCCGGCGCGCGAGCCAGCGGCCCTCACGGTGGGCGCCACCGCCAGCAACGACACGCGCGCTTATTATTCCAACTGGGGGCGCTGCCTGGACATCTTTGCCCCGGGCTCGTCCATTACGTCGGCGGGCATCTACAGCGATACGGCCGTGGCGACGATGAGCGGCACCTCGATGGCGTCGCCGCACGTGGCGGGCAGCGTCGCGTTGTTACTCCAGAGCCAACCAACGTTGACCCCGAGCCAGGTCGCCCAGCTGATCAAATCCCGCGCGACGCCCAACAAGGTGTGGAGCGCGGGCACCGGCTCGCCCAATCTGCTGCTCTACACGGGCACCGACGCCGCCACGACTCTGCTTCTTCAATGACCATCATCAGATAGGGCGTTCGCGGCATGCCGCACCGCACAAATTGAGGATTGCGTTTTTTGCATGGATTGCTATCATTTGCCGGGTCATCCACCAGGAGTCCCAATGAATGCATCGACCAGGCAGCAATCCTCGCACCCGAACTACGACCGTTTGATCGCCGCCGCCCGCAACGCCGGGCCGGTGACGGTGGCCGTGGCCCATCCATGCGATCGCAACGCGCTGGAGGCGGCGCTCGATGCCGCCGAAATGGGCTTGATCAAGCCTATCCTGGTGGGGCCGCAGGCGCGCATCCGCCAGGCGGCCGACGAGGCGAAGTTCGATATCTCCGCGCTGACCTTGATCGATACCCCGCACAGCCACGCGTCGGCCGCGCGCGCGGTGGAGCTGGTGCGCGAGGGCAAGGCGCAGGCGCTGATGAAAGGCAGCCTGCACACCGATGAGTTGATGGGCGCCGTGGTGGCCGCCGACACCGGCCTGCGCACGGCGCGGCGCCTGAGCCACTGCTTCATCATGGATGTGCCGGGGCGCGGCGAACCGCTGATCATCACCGACGCCGCCGTCAACATCAACCCGGGACTGAGCGAGAAGGTCGACATCGTGCAAAACGCCATCGATCTGGCGCGGGTGCTGAAGTTCGATCCGGTCAAGGTGGCTATCCTGGCCGCCGTCGAGACCGTGAGCGCCAAGATGCCGTCGACCATCGACGCGGCCGCCCTGTGCAAGATGGCCGACCGCGGCCAGATCACCGGCGCCATTCTCGACGGCCCGCTGGCGATGGACAATGCCATCGATCCGGAGGCGGCGGCGATCAAGAACCTGGTCTCGCCGGTGGCGGGGCAGGCCAATGTGCTGATCGCGCCGGATCTGGAGGCGGGCAATATGCTGGCCAAGAGCCTGACCTTCATGGCCGGCGCCGGCGCGGCCGGCATCGTGCTGGGCGCGCGCGTGCCGGTCATCCTGACCAGCCGCGCGGATTCGGTGGAGGCGCGCCTGGCTTCCTGCGCGGTGGCGGTGCTGCTGGTGCACAGCAAGGCCTCCGCGCTCGCCGCCACAGGAGCCTGAGCTCATGGCGCCGAACGACTGCATCGTCGTCATCAACGCCGGTTCGTCCAGCATCAAGTTCTCGCTGTTCGACGGCCCCTCGCTGCAACCTGCGTTGCGCGGCAAGATCGAGAACCTGTATGCGGGCGTGACGCGCTTCATCGCCCGGGATGCGCAGGGCGCGACCGTCGGCGAGCATAGCTGGCCGGATGCGCCCATCGATCACGAGGCCGGCATGCGTTTCCTGATCGATTTCGCGCAGACGCACCTCGATGGCAGGCGCGTGGCCGCCGTCGGCCACCGCATCGTGCATGGCGGCGTCGCCTACAGCGGGCCGCAACTGCTGGATCAAACCGTGGTGGCGCAGTTGGACCAGCTGGTGCCGCTGGCGCCGTTGCACCTGCCGCACAACCTGGCGCCGGTGCGGTCGATGATGGCGCTGGCGCCCGAGGTGCCGCAGGTGGGCTGCTTCGATACCGCCTTCCACGTCCGCCAGCCGGCGTGCGCGCAGGCGTTCGCGCTGCCGGCCAGGATCACGGATCTCGGCATCCGCCGATACGGTTTCCACGGCCTGTCCTACGAATATATCGCCAGCCGCCTGCCCGAGGCGGACCCCGCGCTGGCCGGCGCCAAGGTGGTGGCCGCGCACCTGGGCAACGGCGCCAGCATGTGCGCGATGTCGGCCGGGCGCAGCGTCGCCAGCACGATGGGTTTTACCGCCGTCGACGGCCTGCCGATGGGCACCCGCTGCGGCGACCTCGATCCCGGCGTGGTGCTGTACCTGATCGAGGAACTGGGCATGGACGTGGCGGCCGTCCAGAAGCTGCTGTACCAGGAATCGGGGCTGCTGGGCGTATCGGGCATCTCGGCCGATATGCGCACCCTGGAGGCGAGCGACGATCCGCGCGCCAGGGCCGCCATCGACTTGATGGTCTACCGCATCGGCCGCGAACTCGGTTCGCTGGCCGCCGCGCTGGGTGGGCTCGATGCGCTGGTGTTCTCGGGCGGCATAGGCGAGAACAGCGTCGCGCTGCGCGCCGCCGTCTGCCGCGACGCCGCCTGGCTCGGTGTGGAGCTGGACGCGGCGGCCAACAACGCCAATCCGCGCGGCGTGGCCCGCATCAGCGCCGCCGGCAGCAAGGTCGCGGTGTGGGTGGTGCCGGCCAACGAGGAATTGATGATCGCCCGCCACACCCTGGCGATGCTGGAGGATGCATGAACACTGAAACCGTTTTTCCCATTTTGGCCGGCAAGCGCGCGCTTGTGGTCGGCGTGGCGAACGAGCACTCGATCGCCTGGGGCTGCGCGCTGGCCTTTCGCAAGGCGGGCGCCGACGTGGTGCTCACCTATCTGAATGACAAGGCGTTGCCGCACGTGGCGCCGCTGGCGGCGCAAATCGACGCGCAACTGCTGCCGCTGGACGTGACCCAACCGGGTCAACTCGAAGCGTTGTTCGGGACCCTCGCAGGACAGGGCAAGCTTGATATCCTGGTCCATTCGATCGCCTTTGCGCCGAAGGCGGATCTGCAGGGCGGCCTGCTCGATTGTTCGCTGGACGGTTTTCTGCGGGCGATGGACGTGTCGTGCCACTCGTTCGTGCGGATGGCCAGGCTGGCGGTTCCGCTGATGACGGACGGCGGCACCATGTTCGCGATGAGCTATCACGGCGCCAACAAGGTGGTGCCCAACTATAACGTCATGGGGCCGGTGAAGGCGGCGCTGGAGGCCTCCTGCCGCTATCTCGCCTATGAACTGGGGCCGCGCGGCATCCGGGTGCACGCGATTTCGCCAGGGCCGTTGAAGACGCGGGCGGCGTCGGGCCTGAAGGATTTCGACCGGCTGCTGAACGAGGCGGTGGCCCGAGCGCCGCTGGGCGAACTGGTCGACATCGACGATGTCGGCGCCACCTGCGCGTTTCTGGCGACGCCTTACGCGCACCGGCTCACCGGCAGCACGGTGTATGTCGACGGCGGGCTGAATATCGTCGCCTGAGCGATACGGGCACGCGCAGTTAGCTCTCCAGCTCCCGCCGCGCCAGAAACGCGTGTATCTGCGACACCACGGCGGCGCCTTCGCCGACGGCGGCGGCCACCCGCTTGGTCGAGTTGGCGCGCACGTCGCCGATCGCGAACACCCCGGGCACGCTGGTCTCCAGGCTGGCGTGCCGGCTCTCGAGCGCGCAGCCAGGGGCGTCGTAGCCGGTCAGGATGAAACCTTTTGAATCGACCTCCACGCCGCAGTCGCCCAGCCAACCGGTGTTCGGATCGGCGCCGATGAACAGGAACAGCCGCCGCACGTCGTAGTCGGTTTCGACTTCGCTGCGGTTGTCGCGCACGCGCACCTGCCGCAGGCCGTCCTCTCCGCCGCCTTCCAGCGCGACGATCTCCGAGTGCGTGTGCAGCACGATGTTCGGCGTGGCCTCGATACGTTCGATCAGATAGCTCGACATCGTCGACGCCAGGCTGTCCTTGCGGATCAACATGTGGACCCTGGAGGCGAAGCCGGACAGGAACACCGCCGCCTGGCCGGCCGAATTGCCTCCGCCGACCAGCACCACTTCCTCGCTGGCACACAGCTTGGCCTCCAGCGGCGAGGCCCAGTAGTACACGCCCTTGCCCTCGAACTGGGTCAGGTTGGCCAGGGAAGGGCGGCGATAGCGCGCCCCGCATGATAGCACCACCGTGCGCGCCCGCAGCTGTTGCAGGCTGCCGCACATTTCCACTTCGAGCGGGTAGCTGTCGCATAGCAGCCGCCCGGCCGGCGCGGGTATCGCCATCTCGACGCCGAATTTACGCGACTGCACGTAGGCGCGGCCGGCCAGCGCGCGCCCGGAGATCCCGGTCGGGAAGCCCAGATAGTTTTCGATCCGGGCGCTGGCAGCCGCCTGGCCGCCATAGGCGCGCGTTTCCAGCGCCAGCACGGACAAGCCTTCGGAGGCCGCATACACGGCCGTCGCCAGTCCGGCCGGCCCGGCGCCGACCACGACCACGTCCCACACCTGGTTGGAGTTCAGCTCCGGCAGCGTGCCCAGACAGCGTCCCAGTTCGACCGTCGACGGATTTTTCCGTACGCTGCCGTCGGGGCACACCACTAGCGGCATGTCGTCCGGCAGCGGGCGATAACGTTCGCACAGGGCGCGCGCCTGCTCGTCGGCTTGCGGGTCGAGCACCTTGTTCGGAATCCCGTTGCTGTTCAACCAGCCCTGCAGCGCGTGCACGCGCGGATGGCCAGGTGTTGCAATCAGCACCACGCCGCTGGCGCCGTTTTCCATCAGTTCGACGCGCCGCAATATGAAGGCGCGCACGATCTTCTCGCCCAATTCCGCCTCCGCCACCAGCAGCGCGCGCAGCGATTGCGTGGTCAGCACCAGCACTTCGACGGCGCCGATCGCGTGGCCGTTGACCAGCGACGGCGCGTTGGATAGCTGGCTCATTTCGCCGGCGAATTCGCCCGGCAGGTGTTCGGTGATCACCGATGTATTTCCCAGGCCGTCATAGCGGCTGATGCGGATTTTCCCGGCCAGAAGAACGAACATGCCGAAGGTGCTGCGCCCGGCCTCGAACAGCATCTCGCCGTCGCGGTAGCAGGCGCGCGCGCCAAAGCGTTCGACCCGCCGGATTTCGGCCGCATCGAGTTTGGGAAGCGCCTGGCCGGCGCGTGATTTGAAGGTGTCGTAGGTCGTCATGATCACAGTCTAACGCGGTTAAATGCTGCACTGCCAGATTCTAAAGGAAGAGCGGTTGGTGATCATCATTGTGATTCTTTGAGCGGGCGATGATTTTTATGCGCAAGCGACTACTAGAATGCGCTCACAAGCTGATCATAAAACACCGGCCGTACACATGGCCGAGAAGACGGGAGACAAAAGTGAACACAGTAATGAACACGGCAGGTAAGCATTCGAAGTTGGCGGATAGCCGCACCACCCAGCGTGTCATCGTAGCCGCCGTGGCGTCGGCGGTCGCCTCCATCCTGGCCAGTAATGCCGCGATGGCGCAATCGACCGAGGCCGCCGTGCCCACCTCCCAGCCGGCGGCGGTGCCGCGCGCGCCGGACGACGTGGCGCCAGCCGTCGTCACCGTCGTGGGCACCCGAAAATCGGTGGCGTCGGCGATCGACCGCAAGATCCGCAACTCCACCGTCTCCGACTCGCTGGTGGCCGAGGATATCAACCAGTTCCCGGATAAAAACGTCGGCGAGGCGCTGTCGCGTATCACCGGCGTCCAGCTGACGCGCGATTTCGGCGAAGGCTCGCAGATTTCCATCCGTGGCGTCGAGCCAAATCTGAACCGGGTCGAGGTCAATGGCATGTCGGTGCTGGGCACCAACGGGGGCGCCGGTCGCGGCGCGGAGCTGCGCGAACTGGCCTCCGAATTGATCTCCTCGATCGACGTGTACAAGGGCAGCACCGCCGACCTGACCGAGGGCGGTGTCGGCGGCACCGTGGTGATCACCACCCGCAAGCCGCTCGACTTCAAAAAGTTCACTATCGCCAGCACGGTGTCGGGCGAGCAGTCGTCCAGCCGTGGCGGCGTGCAGCCGCGCGCCAGCCTGCTGATCGCCGACCAGTTCCTCGACGGCCGCCTCGGGCTGATGGCCAACGTGGTGTATGACGACGTCCGTACCCGCAACGACTACACGCGCAACACCAGCTGGCGCTTCCTGCGCGACTGGGATTTCTCCCCGGAGAAAACCGTTACTTCGCTCGATCCGACGGTGGCTGGAATTTCGGAAGCCTCGGGCTGCTCGTCTACCTCCTTGACGCCGGCGCAGCGCACCGCCTGTAGCTCGCAGTGGTACGACTATTCGCCCGGCGTGCCGCGCTACGGTATCTGGACGCGTGACCACAAACGCTCGTCGGCGGAGCTGACGGCGCAGTACAAATTCAGCAACGAGCTGAAAGCCTATGTGAGCTACCAGGGCAACAAGCAGGACCAGCGCCTTAATGATCGCAATTTTGGCACCGAATTCGGTGCCGTCAGTCGTCTGGCCAACGCCGGCGTCGCGCCGACTTACAATGCCTCCGGCGTGCCTACCGGAGGAAGTTGTGTCGCCGCGCCGACCACTTCGACGCCGGCGGGAATGACCGTCACCAACCACTATGTTACCGACTACACCGTTGGCAATTGCACCTACGTGGCCGGCAACGGCGCCCAGGGTGCCTTCAGCACCTCGGCGCGGGACTTCGACCTGAAAATCGATTCCCGCTACGTGAGCACGGGCTTCACCTACAAGAACGGACCATTGGAGGTCGAGGGGCTGGGCGGCACGTCGCGCTCGAACTATCACAACGAGACCAACAGCATTGTGTTGACCCAGAACGCGCCGGGCCTGAAGGTCTCGCTCGACAAACAGGGCATGCCGCACTTCACCTTCCCGCAAGGTTATTCGCCCGACGACAGCAGCTCCTATGTGCGCGCCGAGCTGCAGTACCGTCCCTATGAAACCAAGAACGACGAAGACCAAGCCAAGCTGGATTTCAAGTATCGGCTGTCGACGCCATTCTTCAGCAAGGTGTGGTTCGGCGTCCAGGCGCGCAAGGCGTCGGCGCAGCAGTACAAAGGCGATCCCTACAAACTCAGTAGTGGGGCCGATTTGATTAGCACGGCGGACGATATCAACGTTGGCGGGGCCAACGCGAACCAGACCCTCACCTATGATCCGAACAACAAGACCGGCGTCATCCGCGCGCCCGATGCCGTAAGTCCGATTAACCCAGCCACCTCGAGCGGCTACCTGAGCGCCGCCCAGATGGCGCAGTTGGTCGATGCCGTGCGCGGTCGCTCTCCGGGCACCTTCTTCGCGGGCTACGACAAGGTTAGCAACATCCCGAGCGACTGGCTCGCGCCGGTCTACAGTCAGGCGGCGCAATTCTTCAATCCCTCAAGGTTCAACTTCGATACGATTTACAACGGCTTGGGCACCGACGGCGCCATGCACCCCCAAGTGCCGGCATACAGGGTTGAAGAGCGTATCAAGTCGGCCTATCTGCGCGTCGACTTCGACACTGAACTGTATAACCACCAAGTCTGGGGTAACGTCGGCGTGCGTTATACCGGCACGCGTGACAAGTCCACCGGTTCGCAAACCTACGGCGTACGCATGGCCAACCCAAGCAGCGGAAGCGGATATTCCGACTATCTGTTTGGCACCAGCATCGCGTCGGTCGAGAATACGTACCACGACTACCTGCCTAGCCTGAACGTCATGGGTTGGGTGGTGCCGGACAAGTTCATGGTCCGATTCGGACTGTCCAAGGTCATGTCGCGCCCCAGCGTCGACCTGCTGGTGCCGAATGCGCGCTGCATCCGCAACAGCGGCCTGGCGGTGTTTGGCGGTGACGGCGACGACGATTGCACTGCCGGCAATCCCGATCTGAAGCCATTCCGGGCCAAGAACACGGATTTGAGCTTCGAATATTATCCGAGCGCCGACAGCCAGTTGAGCGTGGGCTTGTTCAAGAAAGATATCGACAGCTACATTCTGGAGAAGCAGATCGTCAAAGGCGTCGACCTGTTTAAGAACGGTGAGCGGTTCGACGTCACGCAAGCGATCAACGGCAAGGGCGCCACCACGAAGGGTATCGAACTGACGGCACGTACCGCCTTTACCTTTCTGCCAGGCTGGCTGGGTGGCTTTGGCGGCGACGCCAACTACACCCGCATGACGTATAAGTATGCGGCGGGGACTGAGCGCGTGAATATCCTGGACGGCACGGTGCTGCCGTATGCCGGACTGTCGAAAAACAGCTACAACGTCGCGCTGTGGTATGACCTGGGCAAGGTCAATGCCCGTCTCGCGTACAACTACCGCGATCGCTTCTACACAGGTAGCAACGACGTCTCGGGCAACCCGAACTTCCAGGAGAAGACCGGTTTCCTCGACGCCAAGTTCCAATATCGCTACAATGACAACATCACGTTCTCCATCGAAGGGAAGAACTTGACGGACCAGGCGCAGACCACCGACGCCGGCGATACGTTCCGTGTGAACGAATTGGCATGGTCCGGCCGTCGTTACTTCGTCAGCGTGTCGATCAAAAACTGAGCGATTAAAAACTAAGGACATCCATGGCGCAAACGTTTGTTGCGCGCGGACTGAAAACGGCGGCCTGCATGGCCGCTGTTTTTTCGTTTGCGCTCGCCGCATCGGCGGCGGAACCGGTATTTAACAACCCGCTGGTCAAACAGCGCGCCGACCCGCAGGTCTCGCTGCACAGCGACGGCTATTACTACTTCACCGCCACGGTGCCGGAGTACGACCGCATCGAGTTGCGGCGCGCGCGCTCGCTCAACGACCTGGGAGCGGCCGAGGCCAAGGTGGTATGGCGTAAGCACGCCAGCGGCATCATGGGTGCGCACATCTGGGCGCCGGAGATGCACTACATCGACGGCAAATGGTATATCTATTTCACGGCCGGCGCCTCGGACAAGATCTGGGAGATACGCCTCTACGTGCTGGAAAACAGCGCCCCCAATCCGCTGGAAGGGGAATGGAAGGAGCTGGGGCAGCTCAAGACGGGCTGGGAATCGTTCTCGCTGGACGCCACCACGTTCGCGCTGGACGGAAAGCGGTACTTGTTGTGGACCCAAGTCGCGCCGGAATCGACCACGCACGCCACCAACATCTACATCGCCGCGATGGATACCCCGTCATCGATCAAGGGCCCGGCGGTGATGCTGACGAAGCCGGAGTATGACTGGGAGAAGGTCAAGCACGCGGTCAACGAGGCGCCGGCGGCGCTGGTGAAGAACGGCCGGGTGTTTGTCAGCTATTCGGCCAGCGCGACGGATGCGAACTATGCGCTTGGCCTGTTGACGGCGCCGGTGGGAGGGGACCTGCTGAAGCCCGCCACCTGGAGCAAATCGCCGAAGCCGGTGTTTGTCAGCAGCGAGGCGAATGGCCAGTACGGGCCGGGGCACAACTGGTTCACCACCACGCCGGATGGCAAGACGGATATATTGGTTTACCACGCACGCAATTACCGTGACATCGTTGGCGATCCGTTGAAGGACCAGAACCGCCATACGCGCGCGCAGGTGCTGCATTGGAATGCGGATGGGACACCGAATTTTGGTCAACCGGTAGCTGACAAGCGCGATTGACAACGGAGACACGTAGGGCGGATTAGGCGGAACGTCGTAATCGGCCATATATGCGCCGCCAACGGCGCATGCATGGCCGATTACGCTACGCTAATCCGCCCTACGTGTCTCCACGAGGGACAGCCAGCGCTGCC
>Ga0105244_10002513_pt1 | contig 13800 bp, 7 predicted proteins | sample KBSM44metaG_FD_80423 | JGI IMG/M metagenome (GOLD analysis project Ga0105244, IMG submission 80423) | Miscanthus rhizosphere microbial communities from Kellogg Biological Station, Michigan, USA - KBS M4-4 metaG | ecosystem: Host-associated > Plants > Roots > Rhizosphere > Soil | place: Michigan...
ACCTGGGCTGCATCAGCATCGCCTGCTGGGCTACGGCTTCTGCACAGAGTGCGTAGTCCGAGGCCATCATGATCGTGTCTTCCAGGGAGTGGAGGTGGTGGGGTGGGTCGGGGACTATCTTCAGCATGGCGTGGCTCCTGTCGTAGTGAAGCGACCACCCACCGCGGCTAAACAGTAAGGTGGCAGCTGTACGCGGGTTAGCCGACCGGGACGTCAGGCACCCGGCGCACCCGAAGGTGCCCCACGCACAGCCGCCATAAAGCATCAATGCCGATTGCTCGGAATTGCACGGCTGTGTTGTCTGACGATATCGGGCGGCTAAACCCGGTCGTTGAATGCCAACGACACGTCGAGACTAGAGACCGCATTTCACGTGTGCAACGGAAAACAGGCGCAGGGAGTATCTTTGGGAAACGCCCTACAAGAAAGGGGTTAAATCCGATTTTTTCGCCCACCGCCCCCAAAATCCAGACACAAAAAAGACGCCCGAGGGCGTCTTCTTCTTTGGATGACGTGGGCCGGGGTAAGTTGAACAGATTCTATAAATTTATGATCTTAATGAATTTTTTCAACAATAAAAACTTTTGGGAATGCCGTCCGGAATACAGTTTGTCTGAATGAGTATCTAGCCCTGTCAGCAAGAGGTCGATACGGTATGCTGATTATCTCTGTTCACGATATAATTGCTATGAGGGAGCAGTCGCGCACCAGAATTTGAAGCCGAAAGAAATTTCAATTCATAGGCGTTTTGGCCTTGAAGAATCATGGTGCTATGGTGCTTCTATATGCTGCGAATAAGATTTGATAGTTTAATTCCGGTAGCTTTTGCTTTTTTTAAAGAGCTGACTTCACATTCCCACACTACAAAAACTCTCCATCCTAATAATCTCAGAAGTGAAGTAACTCGTTCGTCACGTGCAACGTTCTTGGAAAATTTATCAACCCAGAATGATGTATTGCTTTTGGGGGTCGTAGCGATATTGCAATTCTGATGACGATGCCAGAAGCAGCCATGTACAAAAACAACTGTTTTGTAACGAGGGAAAACTAAATCTGGTTTTCCTGGTAGGGTCGCGCTGTTCAGCCGGTAACGCAAGCCGAGGTTATGGAGAGTCTTGCGTAGGGCTACTTCTGGTCGAGTGTGGGCGCTCTTGATTCGGGCCATTCTTTCAGAGCGCTCTTCAGGGGTTAGGAAGTCCGCCATAGTTAACCTCCAGAGAGAATGTTTATAAGTATAGCTAATAGTGTGGTAGGGTACCGATCTGAAGAGAGCTTATGTTGTGGTTCGTTTTGTGAGAATAGCAGTCGATGTTTTAGTTTGGCATGCCGGCACTGATGCGTAAGTGCCGGCATGCTTGTAGTGAGATCTAACTAGTCAAGCTTGTAGAATGGAACTTCCTCAATGAATTCACCGCTCCAGTTAAGTGTCTTGCATAGTGAATTGAATTTATCAAGACTAGAAATGCGATTTACGATGCTGTCAGACGCTGCAGGTAATCCAATTTTGTCCAAGTCACGTGCCGTTAGACCAGGTACCTGATGTATGAACCAGCTGCCAATAGGCTCAAGATAGTCTGTCTTGGAAGTTTTGAAGTGACTGAAATACTGAGAAGCCAAAATAACACCTACACCAAAGGCCCGACCCTGTACTAATAACTTTGTTAATACATCAAAGTCATATGGCATGATGTTGTGGGCCTCATCTACTAAAAGATAAGAGTCAATGAATCTTGTTTGCGGGTTTTTTCCAATGAATGGTCTTTTCTTTAATTTTAGCATGTAGTCGAAGTATAGGTTGAGGAATATAACCACAACCATCTTCTTTAACTTCTCATCACTCAGGTCTTTCAGGTCTATCGCGACTACACCTTCGAAAAATTCATCGAAACTAACAATTTTAGAAGGGTCTTCTTCAAAGATCTCATAATCTACCAGGTCGCTGATTATGCCTAAGACAGAGTCAGGCTTGTCACCAACGAGCGCAGAATATTGTTTGCTCACGTCATATATGGTGGGGTCGCGGTCTTCTGCTGCTCGAGTGTCATGATAAGCGGCTTTGATAGCTTCCTTGAGATTTTTATCTTGCACTGGTGCATTTACTGAAAATATTTTACGCAGAATGTCTCTGAAAAACCCAATTTTATCGAGCATCGCCCGGTTAGAACTGTCTCCGCCAGTTGAAAATAGATTGAGCGGAATTTTATATGGGGATACAATCTTAACCTTCGACTTCTCAATAAACTCGCAAGTGTCCTCTTGGTCGCTGAAGTCTCGTTTGTAGTCCAGAATTAAGACTTTAGGAGCAGTCCCCCTGTTTTGCTCGGGTTGCTTTACCATCTGATATACTAGTGACTTTAGCAGTTGGGTTTTTCCAGTGCCTAGGTCACCTACTACGCCAATGTTGATATTGGTAAGCTCTGTATTGCCTGGATTGAAATATACTTCCTTGCTCCCGATCAGGTCTTTTGTATCCCCGATCTTGAAGTTTAATCCTTTTGTAAATAATGGATTAATTGTTTCGAAAGTTTCCTCGGTCTCATGCTGTTCAGCGACCTTGAAAGCTGACTCGGGTTGAATGAAAGGATAAGGATGCGGGTCATGCAGAGTATTCTGCTCTATCACACCTTCTTGTGGGGTAGTGTTAATAGAAGTTTTTTCTACTGATTCGGTGTTAATCTTAGCGAGTAACCCCCAGTCATCTACCTGATCTATCATGTCGCTGATTGATTTTAGCTGATTTGTAGCTAGCAATGCTCCAGCATAGTCATATCCCAAGATGGCAATATTTTTTAGTAGGGAGCTCCCTGAACTGAGAATTCTGCTATTTGGCGTGTTTTCAATAGAAATCAGTCGTCCCGCTTGATCTATTTCAGTTTCCAAGCTTCCCGACATCAATCCCGCGATTGTTTGCTGATGGTAATTTACCCAGTGAGGATTAGCGCGAGCTGCATCGGTATCGCCGTAGACACGGAAACCATAATCCACGCAGCCTCCAATTAGATCCCTATAAGCGATTCCCCATAGAGGGGATTGAATTGCGCGTTCCTGCAGCTCAGAGAGGAAAGTCGCAAATGACTGCGCTTGTGCTAACGCATCATCACGCTGTTTTTCGGTCATCTCATTGGATCGGGTTTTTACTTCAATGGGTGTGATTTTAAGAGCGCTTGGCTCAAAGAAGTTGGTTCCGGAATCTATGCCAAAGGCGATACTTAAAACAAGTAGGTCTGGTCTTTCTCTAGTTTCCGCCCCCAGTGCTTTACGAAGTTCATCAAAGCGAGGTTGAAATACATCGGCAGGAATAATGAGGTTCACAGTCCGATTGCCGATTACTGGGATTAAGCCGCCAAATTTCCCGTTGGTATTATAGTTTGATTGGAGCAATCGTGCAGCGATAAGCATGCCAACTTCACCTAAACTAGCAGCACCTCCGCTGGTTAGTCGTTTAAGGGTTGGTATTCCTCTCTTGGAAATTTCGTCAAGGAGCGAAGATATCTGCTCGTCGCTCGTGGTTTCGATGCCGGGTAGCTGCATCAAAACATTTCTAACTGCCGTAATCATCGTAGGCGACTGCTTCGCAACCAAGTAAAATCCGCTAGAGTGACCTGCGCCCGGAGCATAACGAGGAAGTTCAAAATCCCAAAGGTAAGCATTGTTGCCTGGGCTATGGAAACACGTAGAGTCTACGGCCGCAGAGGAAATTGCGCTGTACCTGGTGTCCTTCAATGAAGCATTTAGAGTTTGAAGGTTTGGAGCAAAGCTTAAACAGTCAAACTGAGCCTCATTGACGCACTGCGATTCCAGCAAATCGAGCGCTCTGGATAGACTTTCCAGTAGGCCGTCACCGCTCAGTTCTCTAACGTATTGGCCAGCTCTGGAGAGGGACAAGTATTGCTTGTGAGAAGTCGCATTCTTTTTAATGCTAAATCTTGATACGCAGGTAGGATCGACCGGTGAGAGCACGCCATCTTTACGGAACTGCTGGTCCATAGTCTGTAGATGGTCGACTATTGAGAGGTCACGCTCGGCGTGGCCTTCTGTACTCTTGGAGTACCATCTAATCTGAGTGCCTGAGCGTTCGGTTAAAGACGCTAGAACTGCCGGCTTAGGCTGCTCGTCGAGTGGTCTCTTGTCAATGATCCTCAGCGTTAAGCCTTGTGCTGGGGACCACTCATCAACCTCAGGGCCGAGATTTTCAAGGCACCACTCATCTATTCCTTCATTGCAGGAGCTATGCCCGGACAGGTCACTATGCAGCGAGACTCTAATGGTAGACTTTGCCGGGTACAGGTGTCGAATTTCGTCTAGCGAGCGCTTTACCTGCTGCTTATTGAATCCATTTACCATGCCCTCTAGTTTAATACCAAGATCATCTCCGAATGTCCCTACAAAGTTTGCTTGAGCAACTTCATGGATAAGGTCGGTACGCCATAATACCGACCAGTAGTCGGAAGAGCTTTTAACGGCAACATACCCTACTGGAGTGAATCGACCATCCATATCCCGGCATTTCAATGCGAGGCAGTCAGGAAAACTATATGGCTCGATGATGCCTGCTATCGGGCATGGCAAACCTTCGTTGATCGAGCCTTGCATCAGCATTTGAGCGTTACACTGCCATGCTAGTCGTACAGGATGGAATGGGGACAGCAATATCGCTACAGGTTTTGATTCGAGAAATCCACTGTTGAACTGAGACTTGTGGACGGTAATTAACTCAGCCCAGCCAGCTAGAGAGTTAGGGATTGCTAGCCACTCCGCATACTCGCGGATGTATGATTCAATTACTTCCCTGTTGCTTTGGTCGAGGAGGATTTGACCGAGGCTGAGCGCCTCAATGCTACAGCCCTTATCATTACAAAGTTCTCTCAAAAGTTTCAATGCGCGCGCTCTCGAGCGCAAATACTCTTCAGGCGGAGAAAGTTCTTCAGCTCTCGGGCGTGGGTCTAAAGAGACTTCAAGATTAGAAAGTTTCGGCCGCAGCTTCCAATCAGGACGGCTCCAACTACCCTTAAATCCAGGGCCAATGATTAAAGGCTGGTGTGAATCTTCAGAATCTAATATCCATTGCTCAAGTAAGGTCAGCATGGTCTGCTCAACATCTGTTTTCGCAACGCTTTCCGATCGAGAACAGTTGTTAATCACTAGTCGAGCAAATTCGCTGGGCGCGCCCTTGGCAGTGAATTCCTTTGGGCTTACATTGATAATGAATTTTGTAGTGACTTCACTATTTGGAAGCCTTACTTCAAAATTAAGTTGACCATCTTCACTAATTTCGACGACGGCTAGCGACTGGCCGCTCTCTGCTTCAGAGTTAGTAATTGGCCAATTGGTAGGGGTTGAATCACTATCTTCTACAGTTGTTCCGGATATACTAGAGGACAGACTTGCTACACAATTGTAGAATAACTCGATTGTTTGGGTTCCGGACCCATTGGTGATTAGCTCGCATTCATATACTGAGGTGAGATTTGTTCCCCGGCCAACGGTTTTTCTCTTGAATGAAGTTAATTTTTGTGCTGAGCGGCAATTTAAAACAATCGCGGGGGTGTACGAGTCAAGTGATATTATCTTAATTGAGACGGGTTTTTCTAAGCTCTTGCAAATAAACTCATAGCGAAGATGTTGCTCGTGGCTACATGGCAACGAGTCGTCGGACCACTCCGTCTTTGACTTTTCGACTTTTATGGAGTCAATGAGTTCGAGAGCTTTTCGTCCGGAGGCTCTATAAACCGATACCTCTTGCCCTAATAATTCCTCGTCCGCAGTGAGAGAGAATGTTGGGGTGTCCTTCACCACTACCTGTTGGCTAGGCAGAGTGGGGCGGAATAGCCCATTCTCACAGGCTACTTTAAGAGTTCCGAAGGTTTTGCTTTCTTCTTGGTTTAATAGCTTAATCCAAATAGATTGCGTCAGTACATGCCACCATGAGCTGTCAGGAATATTACGTACGCTAGCGTAGTTTCGTATCGGACTCGCTACAAATCGCTGTGGCGTTCGGTACAGCATTACAAGGTGTTGACTGAAGCGTGCTAGCGCCTCGGAAATTTGCTCTGAGCCTGCGTCTTCCTGCAGTAGCTTTGTGCCGGCTGTGAAACCTTGAGCTTGCAAATAGTTGGCAATATTTTGGTTGATAGTGGTGTTTGGTATCTCACCCTCAGCGAGTTTAGGCACTCCCAGAGCATGGCACAGATCATGACCAGTTTTACCATAACCTCCAAGGTCATATAGTTCCTGAAGTAGCTCCCAAGGCTCTCTCATGTCTCCTGCTTGCGCGGATTCGATGAACGCTTCCTCAAGGGCTTTCCAAACCAGCTCGGTGATCACATCCTCGGTATAGGAGAACCTAGCCAACACTTCTGTTACGACATCATTTACAAATGGTTCGTCCCTCCAGGTGGAAAAGGACACATGGTTTACCCGGTTTAGGCCAAGCTTGTTTGCGGTGGTCCCAGTTGAAAGGAGAGGGGGAGTATTAAGTGTTGAAAGCGCCAGATATGACCCGTAAGAGGTACGGACCGAAACTACATGATTGCTTGAGCAACGAGCAGTGTTCTGGTGTGGCGGATCTTCAACTCCCTCTTGAACGCGAAGCACCGGTACAGATTTTACATGCCCATTAGATGTAAGTTCTAAACGGTCACCACATGTGGAAAACTTTTCGTATATTTCGTCAAGGATACCTGAGGGAGGTGCCGTGAACGTCACTCGTAGATTGTTATCATCGGATGATATGAATTTGGCTGCGTCGTTTTTGATTTTGGATGCGAGATATTCGATGAAGTCCCCGTTCACTTAAATAACCTCCATGTTTCTGCTAGCTAACGGACTTGCGATAACCATGCCGCCCTCTGCGTCAGGGCTATCAATAGCAATGGACATGTCTCGTAATCTCTTATTCAAAATTTCACCCTTCCCTAAGGCCAGCTCTGCGTTTATGCCGTATCCAGCCAATTGGTGGCATAAATCTTGGACAGTGCAAGGGCCAGTGACTCTGCTGGCGGCACAGTGAACCATTAATAATGTGGATAATGGACCCAGCCCTACAACCCAGGGAGAGCTGGCGTAATTGCCTCTCTTCTCGATGTAATAGCCCTGGTCGTAGCCTTCAAGACCAGACTCAGAAGTTATGCGTTGACGAACAATGTGCTCCAGAAATTCCAAAACATTTTTTGAGGAGCCTTTCTTGCAATCAGCTACTTTTGGATCACTTTCAATTATTTGATTGAAGTTTTTTAGGTAGTTATTGAAGTTAAACTTAGACCGATTTTTGCTTAAGTATTTAAGCGTTTCAGCTATGTCTGAGCTTGACTTAAGTCGAATGCTTGGCATATCGAAACTGGCTTGCTCAAGCATGTGTAGCAACAAGTTTAAGGCGCCGCGCCCTTCTATATAATGGCGAGCGGCTTCTTTCAAAGGCTTAGACGTAAGCTGGCCCAGGCTCCAAAATCCATTGCCAGTTGATAGAATTTCAATAACATCCTGCTCTGTAGGCGGGGCGTCATTCGTAAGCGCATTTTCAATAAGTTGACGACACTTATCATTGGCATGACAACACCAGGTTACATGGGAAGCTGAACCTATTCTACAGAGAGACTCCAGCATGCTGGACCACTGTCTGCGAGTGAGGTTCTTTTTGAGGTCTAAGACAATTTTAAGATCTTCTACAAAACGTATTGCCGGGCAATCCAGATTTAGCAAGTCGTTGAAATGTGTTTCGTCAAAAGGGAATTTGCTTGGCATTTGCCAGGCATTTTTGATGCTGCTTGCACGCCATGATTCGAATTCTGTCTGGAGCATTCTCGCCCAAACGTCATCCTCTTCAATAGAAACGCTAAGCTTGTCAAAAAGCTTGCACCACAATTTCAGCGCCGACTCATAATCACCGGAACCAATCGCAATCATCTTCGCCACTAGTTTCCCAGGATTCCATGGGTTTCCCTTTAGGCGGGCGGACATGGAATAGAGTGTGGCGTCTGGCACCAAAGGAGCAATCTGGTTTCCTCGCTGACGAGATTGTCCAGATAGATTCGGAGCTGCGATAACACGATCTACCACCGTGGCCCACAATTTGGTATCGAACGCTACACTACTCGATCCATCACCTGGGCGTTTTTCGGTCAATAGTTGTTTCTTGAACGGGGTGCCTAAATCCCATACCTTTTCCCCCACCTTTTGGTGATCAGAAAAGCCGACGTTGCGGTATAGCGACGCAAGCAGAATCTCGCCTGTTGCTACTTCAGGGGATGGCGTCAAATGAAGAAAACTATCTTTATACGCCTCATGAAGGTAGGTTTGTTTCCATGGATCATTCAAATACTCAGTCAATTTATCCATGGTACTTACCCCTTGAATCTGATGATATTTCCCACCTTCAATGGGAAAATGTCTCGGCCGATGATGAGATCTACGTTGCCGTCTACAAAGCTCTTGTCTCTCGCGATTTGGCCTGCGGTTACCGATTTTACCTCGTCGAATAAAGCGAAAACTTCTCTTGGCAATGATGCTGGGTCCAGACCTTCTTCTAGCTCTACTAATGCTTTGTATAACGCAAAAGTTACCGGTATATAGCGGTTGTGGACTTTCATGAAAGGAAAGCGATTAGCAGGGCGATGAGTATCCCCTCTAAACATTTCCATCGAGGTTCTTACACTTCGCACTCGAAGAGAAACCTCTCGATCCCAATGTGCCACAGGCTGACCGAATGTCGTCGAGAGAGGTATTCTAAAGAACGATCTGTCATCATTGACTAACTGCTCGACTAAATCCTCAAGGGACTCATGTTGGGCGTCAGCTTTATAGAGGTCGGCATATTGGCTAAATAAGTCGAGATCCTTCGAGATGCCATATTTTACACCTAGGCTTCTTTTTGCTAGCCGTCCCGCAAATTGCCTAATCGAAGATTGCAAGCGGCGAGCCTGTTTCGATACTTTCGTCGGGTGGTACTGGCCCATCAAGGCGTCGTCCGCTTCCGAAAGCTGCAATAGTAGTTTTCGCTCGCTTGCCGTTAGCCTGGTAGATACGAGCGCTAGCCCATCTTTTACGGATAGACTGAAGTTTTCGTCTACAGTATTGGCTGTGATTGAGTCTTCTTCTTTATCTATATATAAAAGTTGTTCTCCGTGCAGTAGTGCAGGATCTAGAAATGTAGCGAAATCTCCAGTTAGAAGCTCACTTATGTCATTGTGCTCTTTTTCGGACAATGTCTTGATAGATCCGAAATGATACTTTGCCTTGTTAAAAGCTTTGATGTCCAGTAGTTCTGGGGGCTTAGAGCTAGCTAGCACGGCCTGATATGCTTCAAGGTGTTTGCCTGAGGCAAGCCGTGGCCAATTAGAAAACAACCTATGTTGATAAAGTCGGGAGGTTAGTAAGTATCGCGCGCGCACGCCCGCTAATGTAGATGGACCTTTATCTTCCAGCAGGAGCACTCTCGCTGTCCACTCACACGGAGAATAGGTTCTGCTGTCTATCGTTAAGGATCCAGGCTCACCAATGAAAAGATGAGAGATTAGAGAGTAGAGGTCGCGGAAGGTCCACCTTTTTCCTGATGCCAGCTCATAGTAGTAAAGGAATTTAATTAGATTGTCGCGAGCCTTTTCGTTTGCAAGCAACATTTTATTTTGACAAAATGGACAGTCAGATCTATTGATGCAGGCTGGTTTCCATTGGGAGTCTGCTAATGCCTTTTCTAATATTTGATGTGCGACAGCTCTATTGGTAGCACTGTTTACAGGGGCCACCAGCGAATCTACATCCATTGGCCAGATCGCCAAGCGACTTCCAAGGAGAGGCCAACATGCAGGCGCATCCACGCCGCCACTCACAGCAGAAATTATATTTGAAATAAACGACGCCATTTCTGTGTCGTTGTTTCGGATTGCCAATGCTGAGGTATTTGCGAGAATGCCACGATTCACACAGCCAATATATATGCCGGTGTACTCGCCGTCCTTAATTTCACGAAGTTCATTGAGCAGCAGTGATTCAGCTGTTTCCTCGGGGCGAGCTGGGTCTTTGTCAGTGGCGTCTTGCACGAGCCTAATTGTTGGTGTGACGGTGCTTAGCCCGAAGAGTGGGCCATCTAACATAACTTCAGTTCGTCGAGGGGGGAGGCTGTCAGAGTGTAGTTCGTACTGTGCTGCGAACTTTGCTAGCAATTGACCATTTGCGCCGGATAGTTTGTCAAAACTCTCAATTGCTCCTTCTACAGCATCGGTTTTTCCATTTCCTGGCCCCCCAACCAGTAGAATAGCCGTTGGTGCCTCTGGTTCTCCGTTTAAAATTGAGCCCACCCATTCTGAAAGTTTTTCAACGAGAGGTGTTGTCAACTGTTCTTTAACAGGCCGTCCTGTTTGTTTCTGGAACGGCTTTCTGACCCCGCCGTCTTTGGCGCCCGACCAGTTAATTAGACCCTCTGGGTACAGCAATTCCTCTTGCTCTTTGGATTCCATATTAACCCTTTGCTATAGATTAAATCTTAGTGATTCTACGGACCAGGTGTCGCTTGAGTTTACACAGCCTGGAGGGAAGAAAGGCCGCTTGATGCATCTGGCCGCGCGCAATGCACGCAGCCCAGATATGAAGTAAAGTTAGGCTCGTCATTTGCGCTTGACAAGTGGTTAACTAAGCGCTAGATCAAGCTATATCCAGTGTGGTTTGTATCATTGGTGTTGTTGTTTCACTATCGACATATTCTGACGCCTCTTTCAACGCAGCCGTTAAAGCCAAGCCGATTGCTCTCGCAAGGTATGGAGGAACTGCATTACCAACTTGGGTATACCTTGGGCACTCTTTAGTTCGCTGGCTTCCTCCTGTGGTGAATTTTCCTCGGAAGTGAAACCAGTCAGGGAAAGACTGTATTCGAGCTGACTCACGTACAGTTAGGATTCTCGGCTCGCTATAGTGAAGGACGTCGTCTGGAAGCGTTGTGATTGTTGGTGCGGGACTGCTTGAACGCATCAGACAGATCCGATGCTTCTTCAGACCATATTTTTCTCGTTGCGCTGCATTCATCAATGACCCTTTTACACAGTCAGGATCGTTAATGATGTTCATGAAACGTTCACGAATTTCGGGTTTGTGCTTGGCGAGTCGAGCGCTATCTAGTACGTTGCCGCTGCCAGCACGCATAAGTCGTTGGTACGTGGTTCTAGCGTTGGCGTTAGCAATTTCTTGAAACCCATTGCGAGAATAAGGGTCCGTGCATGGACGAGTGCCCGCGTGCACTGTCTCTAGATCGGAAATAGCGTCCCATGAACTTACTTTTTCTGGCAGGTCGAATTCTTCCAATTGTTGGATTCTAGAGTTTTCTAGCAACTCGAATGCCCGAGAAACTCCTCCTTTGAGGTTCAGCGCTAGGTCTTTGCGTAATCCTATAACGATTAAGCGTGGCCGCTTTTGCGGTACGCCGAAGAGAGATGAGTCAACGATTTTTCCGAGAACTTGATAGCCGACTTTATTGAGGCTTTCTACAAGCTTGTCATAATAAGACTGGGGCTTTAATTGAATTCCAAGCGCTTTCCAGGCTTTACCAGTATGAGCTACCTTCATCCCTGGTACGTTTTCCAAAACGAGCGCAGCCGGTTGAATCGCTTCAACCATTTCGACATATTTTTCGAAAAGCTTGTTCCGAGGATCAGACTCTACTCTCTTTCCAGCGAAGCTGAAGCCCTGGCAAGGTGGTCCCCCGGCTAAGATATGAACCTTTCCTTTCAGCGTGGACAGGTCGGCAGGGTGTTGCTTAAGGATGTCATCAATACCCCAAGCTTTTTTTTCCAACCATGATGGCCAGGAAAATTGATTAACTGGTACTTCCCGGCCTTCAAGCAAGTTTGCTGATAGCGTCGAAAACGCCATTTTATCGCGTTCGACGGCGAAGACACCTCTGAGGCCCGCCATAGACAGGCCAAGTGATAGCCCTCCACAGCCTGCGAAGAGATCCGCGAACCGTAGAGGTTGCCCATCACTGGGCAGTGGGCAAAAATCGGTAATTTTCATGTTCTCCTGCCCGGGTATGGCGGGGTTCGAGCTAGCGGACGTCTCGTGGGCGCAACCAAAGGATTGGCCAATAGCTGCGGCCGCATCGTGGGCCTCATCCATACTTAGGCTAAAAAGCTTACTTGACATCTCGTCGGGTCCGACCTTATTAGGGCGTAATGGCACAATAGTGTTAGAAAATGGACCTGCCTGCAAGCAACCCCCAGATACAGCATGATGAGAATCCAAATTTATCCCCTTGATTCCTATGGGATTATTTTGCTGGTCGGGATGTTCTTTCCTGCCAACCGGTAGATGCATGACCGAGTCCCTTTAGGCCAGGGTGGTGAGGGAAACCTAAGACCGTCCCTTCAACCAGTGTAGAAAAATGGGTCAATCCCTTGACAGCTAGCCGATTTATTGACTGTGTCGAGACAGCTTCGACGCTGTGCAGGCGGATTCTGATGCAAAGTTTATACTGTATTTATAAACAGCTTTCGATCTGGTCAACGCTGCAGCCGTGAATTTTAACCGTGGTTTTCTAAATCACTGGTGGTTAGCCAGCGATTTTCCCGTTCGCGGTGCTCGACCCAAGCGCGGACCGTTGTTGTTGATATTGATTCTCATTTGGCTCTTGGCTCCGAGCCGTTTCCGGATCAGTAGAACCGTAAGGTAGTAGTAATATCTGGTGTCTTTCGCCCGCATTTTCAGATGCTGAGTGAGAAACCAGAAAAAGTGCTTATATTGCCACGTCCAAGGGGTTTCTCGATGCCAGCACTGACGAACTGCCGCCTGCATGATCTTGGCTTGGCGGATGTGTCGTTGCTGTACCGATTTTGATCCGGTCAGCACACCACTTAAGAAAAGTTCCATGTCGAAAGGCTTGCTCATGATCTGCCTCCAAGGTACGCAGTCACTACGTTGATTCGGCCGTGCCCTAGTTCAAGGCTTATTTGCTGGCGGGCAATTTGGTCAAGATTGCGATCGATGCGAGCCCCCTCGCCGCTATTGACCGGGGCGGTATGCCCCATGAGTTGTTTGTAGCGCCCGCATGCGTAGGCTGCTCGTAGGTCATGGAATCCCTTCAATCCATGCTTTTTAAGCATGTGACGGGACGAGCGCACGGTCTGCTGCAAGAACGCAGCGTAGGTTTCCGCCCGGGTTAGGAGATTGCGGCTTCCATCCGGCTTGGAGTAACTGGGGCCAGACGGCGGACGCTGACCCCTTGAGGCATCGCGATGCGTGACTTAGCGCATCATGCCGAGTTCGGCATCATCCAGTAGCGCTTTGCCCAAAGCGCAAAGGTAGTGCGCCGCCCAGATCAGCTTGGGCTTGTCTTCCATCAAGCCATCGATGGTCAGGTCCCGCGCGTAGCCCATCAGTTCCGAGGCCTGTTCGCGGGCGTTCTGGCAAGGGATACCGGGCTCGATGCGGAACAGTGGGTGGGTCTGGTTTTCGCCTTGAAAGAAGATGGTTTTGCCGACTGTGCAGTTCGTGTCTTCGGTGGTCATTGATCAATCTCCCTGGTCTGGTGGTTGCCTGGGCTGGCCCTATCGCCGGCAAGCCGGGCTCCCACAGGTTTTCGCTCGGTATGCGAATCAGTGCATTGGTTGCGGGTTCGCTGGCTGCTGTATTTGCACGAGGGCTGATTCGAGTAATCGGCGCAGGGCTTCGAGCTCATGCATCGAAGCTATGATCAAAACCGATGCGGGCGACCTGGGCTGCATCAGCATCGCCTGCTGGGCTACGGCTTCTGCACAGAGTGCGTAGTCCGAGGCCATCATGATCGTGTCTTCCAGGGAGTGGAGGTGGTGGGGTGGGTCG
>Ga0105244_10002517_pt1 | contig 13784 bp, 10 predicted proteins | sample KBSM44metaG_FD_80423 | JGI IMG/M metagenome (GOLD analysis project Ga0105244, IMG submission 80423) | Miscanthus rhizosphere microbial communities from Kellogg Biological Station, Michigan, USA - KBS M4-4 metaG | ecosystem: Host-associated > Plants > Roots > Rhizosphere > Soil | place...
CAAGGATATCCAGGTAATCCGGTTCTTTGGTGGTCTGCGGCGTATTGTCGTTAACCACTTTAGATGCAGGCTTCTGCTCTTGTTGCATGGCCGGGATACCGTGCTGTTGATAACGGTCCATCACCGGTTGCTGCTGCTGTTTATTGGTAACCAGGGTGATTTCCGGACGTTTGTCCATGCCGATACCGGTCGCTACTACCGTTACGCGCAGCTCATCGTTCATATCTGGATCCAGAGAGGTACCGATAACCACAGTCGCGTTATCCGAAGCAAATGCACGGATAGTGTTACCGACGGTTTCGAACTCATCCAGACGCAGGTCAAAGCCAGCCGTGATGTTGACCAACACGCCACGAGCACCAGACAGATCGATATCTTCCAGCAGCGGAGAAGAGATCGCCATTTCCGCAGCTTCTTCCGCACGGTCTTCGCCCTTCGCGACACCGGAGCCCATCATGGCATAACCCATTTCAGACATCACGGTACGCACGTCAGCAAAGTCGACGTTCATCAGACCCGGACGCGTAATCAGTTCGGCAATACCCTGTACCGCGCCTTTCAGTACGTCATTCGCCGCACCAAAGGCATCCAGCAGTGAGATACCGCGGCCCAAAACTTTCAGCAGTTTGTCGTTCGGAATCGTGATCAGCGAGTCCACATGTTTGGACAGCTCAGCGATACCCTGCTCCGCAAATGCCATACGCTTCTTGCCTTCGAAGTTAAAAGGCTTGGTCACGACAGCGACGGTCAGAATACCTAAATCTTTTGCGACTTCAGCGACCACGGGTGCCGCACCCGTACCGGTACCACCACCCATACCCGCTGCGATGAAGACCATATCGGCGCCATCTAATGCCGCGCGCAGCGCTTCACGGTCTTCTTCCGCTGCGTTGCGACCGACCTCTGGGTTTGCCCCAGCGCCCAGACCTTTGGTGATACCACCACCGATCTGAATGGTCTGACCCACCGCAGTTTTACGCAATGCCTGAGCATCGGTATTCACTGCGAAGAATTCAACACCCTCGATGCGCTCGCGCACCATGTGTTCAACGGCATTACCGCCGCCGCCACCGACGCCGATGACTTTAATCACCGCGTCGTTGGTCAGTTCCATAGGTTCAAACATAATTTCTCTCCGTTTTGTGCCTGTCGCCTGAGACCGTTAATGTGCCCCGGTCTCTGAAAAATTAAAATTCTTTACGCAGCCAGCTGTTGATTCGCTTAAACCATGAGCCGACTGATACGCGTTTTTCCACTTCTGCTTCACCACTTAAATGGGTCTCTTTTCCGTAGTGCAGCAGGCCCACCGCCGTCGAGTAATACGGTTCCTGGGCATAATCTGTTAAGCCAGTAATATTCAGCGGTGCACCAATACGCACCTGTGTATGAAACACACGTTGCGCGCAGGCTGCTAAGCCCTCAATTTGCGCCGCACCGCCGGTCAGAACAATCCCCGCTGCAAGATGGTGTTTCACCCCTTGCTGACGCAGCTGTTCCTGCAATTGCAAAATCTCATCGTTAACCAGATTGAGAAGCTCGGTATAGCGCGGCTCAATCACATCTGCCAGCGTTTGTCGCTGCAGACTGCGTGGCGGACGTCCACCCACGCTCGGTACTTCGACGCTTTCGTCTTTCCCTACCAGCGATCCCAGCGCGCAGCCATGGCGTACTTTGATTGCTTCAGCATCACTTGGCGGCGTGCCAAACGCATAGGCAATATCGCTGGTTACCACGTTCCCTGCATAGGGAATAACCTTGGTATGACGCAGCGCTCCGCCTGTATAGACCGCCATATCCATTGTACCACCACCTATGTCTACCACGCAGACACCGAGTTCACGTTCATCTTCCGTCAACACGGAATAACTGGACGCAAGACCAGCGAAGATAAGTTGGTCAACTTTCAGCCCACATCGTTCCACAGCTTTAACAATGTTTTTCGCCATGTCGTTGTGGCAGGTAATCAAATGGACTTTTGCCTGCATACGCACGCCGGAAAGGCCAACCGGGTTCTTGATACCTTCCTGGTAATCAATGGCATATTCCTGAGGAATGACATGCAGCACGCGATGTTCATCGCGTACACGTACGGATTTCGCAGTATGCACCACGTTCTCGACGTCTTCCTGCGTCACTTCCTCTTCAGAGATAGGTACCATACCAATCTCATTCTGGCAGCTAATATGCTTGCCTGACAGCGCAAGATAGACTGAAGAAATCTGGCAATCAGCCATTAATTCAGCCTGGTCGATGGCGCGCTGAACGCATTTTACCACCGACTCAAGATCATTCACGCCGCCTTTATCCATACCGCGGGACGGGCAGCTTCCCACACCAATGATATTGACCATACCGTCGGGCAGAACTTCCCCTACTAAAGCGGCTACCTTTGCGGTGCCAATCTCCAGTCCAACCACCAGTTTTCTGTCCGTCGCCTTGATCATTATTGCTCTGCCTGTGCCTGATTCTGTTGCTGATTAGGGTCCTGTGCCGGGGCCGGTTTCCAACCTACCGCCGCGCCAGAGTCATAGCGTAAATCCACGTAGCTTATCTCTTTGCCATCAACCTGCGCTTGCTGCTGTAACACGGGATACAGTTCAACAAAACGTGCCAGGCGTTTCATCGTATCGCCTCGGCCCAGATTGAGCTTGATATCGTTATTGAGCGTCAATTGCCACGAACGTCGTGCCGTCATTGCCGCTTCTTTTAACGTGAATTTATCCTTTGCCAGCACTTGCCCCATGTCACGGAAGCCCTGTAACACTTCACTTTCACTCCCTTCCGGGCCATACAGCATGGGTAAAACCTGCTTGCTGGTACGATCGGCTGGGACACTGAACGCATTACCGTCGGTATCCATCATGTGCTGATCATTCCAACGTGCTATCGGCACAAATTCAACCAGATGAATCTTCAATTCATCTGGCCATTGCTTTCTGACACTCGCCTGCTTTATCCAGGGTAGCCGTTCAATCTGGCTCTGGATAATGTTGACGTCCTGCGTCATAAAGGTGCCGGGGGCGCCTAACGCCAGTATGGACTGACGAATATCATCGTTGCGCGTGTAATGGCGATCGCCCGTCAACACTAGCTTCGACAACGGCAATCGTTGCGCATCTTCCATCCAGCCCAGAACCACCCAACTGCTCGCCAACACGGTACACAGCACCGCCAGCAGGAAGATAATGCCTGCAAGACGCGTTCCATTGCTGCGACGGGAAGATGGAGCCTCTTCGACATCGCGATTTCTCGTGTTCAGCGCAGCCTGAGACATATCACTCCGCCAGATTCAAAATACGCACGACAAGCTGGGAGAAACTCAACCCTGCCTGACGCGCTGCCATCGGAACCAGACTATGGCTGGTCATACCCGGCGAAGTGTTCGCTTCCAGCAAATAAAACTGACCATCGCTGTCTTTCATGGCGTCAATACGCCCCCATCCGCGACAACCCAGCGCTTGCCAGGCTTTCAGCACCAGGGACTGTAATTTCGCTTCATCTTCCGCTTCCAGACCTGCAGGGCAGAAATATTTCGTCTCATCAGAGAGATACTTCGCCTCATAATCATAGAAGGTTCCAGCAGGCTGGATGCGAATTGACGGTAAAATTTCTTCACCGAGTATCGCAACCGTGAATTCTGGTCCACTTAGCCATTTTTCGATTAAAACTTCATCATCATGTTGAAAGGCAAGGGCTAAAGCGGCATGCAATGCACCAGATTCATCCACTTTAGACATGCCGACACTGGACCCTTCACGGCTGGGCTTGACAATAACGGGTAACCCCAGGGCCTCAATACGCTGAATAGCGCTGTTCTTAAGTCCAATTTCAAATTCTTGTCGCGTTAAGGCAACGCCAGAGGCGACAGGTAACCCTGCACCTTGCCAGAGCAATTTGCTACGCATTTTATCCATGGAGATAGCTGATGCCATCACACCACTGCCGGTATAGGGCAAATCGATAAATTCGAGCAGTCCTTGCAATGTGCCATCTTCACCGCCGCGGCCGTGAAGGGCGATAAATACTTTGTCGAAGCCCATTGTTTTAAGCGTGGTGACATCGACATCACGTGGATCAATAGGATGCGCGTCAACCCCACCTTCGAGCAGGCCCTTCAGCACCGCTGCACCAGAATTCAACGAAACCTCACGTTCCGCAGAAGAGCCGCCCAGCAGGACAGCAACTTTCTCAGCCATGATGCTCTTCCTCCTGCGGCTTCAGCTTCACTTCCGCCAGATGGCGTGCGATTTTGCCGATGTTACCGGCGCCCTGAATGAGAATCAGATCGTTGCCGGTAAGAACAGGAGCCAGCATAGCCGCCACCTGTGCCGGATCGGAAACCAGAATCGGATCCACTTTACCGCGACCACGGATGGTGCGGCACAAGGAGCGACTGTCCGCACCCGGGATTGCCGTTTCACCCGCGGAATAGACATCCAGCATCAGCAGCGCATCAACCTGCGTCAGCACATTCGCAAAGTCGTCGTACAGATCGCGCGTTCGGGTAAAGCGGTGTGGCTGGAACAGCATCACCAGGTTTTTGTCCGGCCAGCCCGCGCGTGCGGCCTTGATCGTGGCATCCACTTCCGTCGGATGATGGCCATAATCGTCCACCAGCATCGCGGTACCGGTTTTGCCGTTAACGTTTTCCAGCGGAAATTCGCCGAGGAAATCGAAACGACGGCCAGTGCCCTGGAAATTCTCCAGTGCACGCAGGATATCTTCGTCTTCAATGCCTTCTTCGGTCGCTACCGCGACTGCCGCCGCCGCATTCAACGCGTTATGGCGTCCAGGCGCATTCAATAAAACCTGTAGATCCGGCTTATCCTGACGAATCAACGTGAAGTGACCCTGAGCGCCCTTTTGCTGGTAGTCCTGTACGCGGACGTCGGCATCATCGCTAAAACCATAAGTCGTTGTCTGGCGGCCCACGCGTGGCAGCAGTTCACGGATAACCGGATCGTCCACACACATCACTGCACGGCCGTAAAACGGCAGGTTATGCAGGAAGTTAATGAAGGTCGTTTTCAGATTTTCGAAGTCACCCTGATAGGTATCCATATGGTCAGCTTCGATATTGGTGACAATAGCCACCATTGGCTGCAGATGGAGGAAAGAAGCGTCACTCTCATCCGCTTCCGCAATCAGGTAACGACTATGACCGAGACGCGCGTGGACACCCGCCGCTTTTACGAGGCCACCGTTCACAAAAGTCGGATCCAGACCGCCTTCAGCATAAATACTGGAGACCATCGCGGTGGTCGTTGTTTTACCGTGCGTACCGGCAATGGCAATGCCATGACGAAAACGCATCAACTCAGCAAGCATTTCAGCGCGTCGGATAACAGGAATACGCGCTTCGTTAGCCGCCACAATCTCCGGGTTATCCTCAGAGATTGCGCTCGACACCACCACCACGCTGGCCTCACTGACGTTTTCAGGACGATGATTAAAATAAATCGTTGCCCCCAGCGCGCTCAGTTGCTGCGTGACGGGGTTCGGCGCCAGGTCGGAACCGCTAATCTGATAGCCTTCGTTAGCCAAAACTTCGGCAATACCGCCCATGCCAGCACCACCGATGCCAACAAAGTGAATGTGCCGAACGCGACGCATCTCGGGCACGATTAAGCGCAGTTTTGCCAGTTGTTGTGTATTCATTATCTATGCCATCTACCACTTCAAATTCGCGCGACGCAAAAGGCATCGCCAGTATTTAAGCCTGAGCTGCCAGACTCACTTCGTTTGCCACTCGTTGGGTGGCGTCCGGGATAGCGGCGGCACGTGCGCGCTCAGCCATCGCCAGTAATTCACTACGGTTCCAGCTCGCAAGGGTCTGGGCAACGGCATCCACCGTAAACTGCGGTTGCTCCAGGATCCTGGCTGCCCCCGCTTTTTCCAGCGGTAATGCATTCCAGTATTGCTGCCGGTCTTTATGCTGGAACGGGACAAAGAGCGCGGGCAAACCTGCCGCGGCAATTTCGCTGACCGTCAATGCACCGGAACGACAGACCACGACATCAGCCCAGGCGTAGGCCTGCGCCATATCATCAATAAACTCAGTCACCTTGTGCTGTGGCTGCCCCGCGTCGGCATAGGCCTGCTCAACGGTTTGCTGCGCGCCTTTTCCGCTCTGATGCCAGAAAGTGACCGTCTCACCCAGTTTCGCTGCCACTTGTGGCATCGTCTGGTTCAGTACCCGCGCCCCCTGCGAACCACCCACTACCAGCACCCGTACCGGCCCTTCGCGGCCAGACAAGCGTTCTTGTGGTAATGGCAGCGCGAGCACATCAACACGAACAGGATTGCCAACCACTTCCGCCTTTGGAAATGCGCCTGGAAAAGCCTGCATCACTTTAGTGGCGATTTTCGCCAGCCATTTATTGGTAAGCCCGGCGATGCCGTTCTGCTCATGGAGCACAACGGGAATGCCCAGCGACCAGGCCGCCAGACCACCAGGACCAGAAACATAGCCGCCCATGCCCAGTACCACATCCGGCTTATAGCGCTTCATGATCGCGCGCGCCTGACGCCAGGCATTAAAAATTCGTAACGGCGCGAGCAGTAAGGCTTTTACACCTTTACCGCGTAAACCTGAGATGCGGATAAAGTCGATCTCGATACCGTGTTTGGGTACCAGATCGGCTTCCATGCGATCGGCGGTTCCAAGCCAGCGCACTTGCCAGCCCTGATCCATCAAATGATGGGCAACGGCCAGTCCCGGGAAGACATGTCCTCCGGTTCCCCCCGCCATCACCATCAACCGCTTCCCTTGACCGCTCATCGTGAACCTCGTGTAAACGCCTGGGCTTTTTCCAGACGCGTTTCATAATCAATACGCAACAACAGCATGATGGCCGTCGACATAATCAACAAACTGGAACCACCGTAGCTGATCAGCGGCAGTGTCAGACCTTTGGTCGGCAGCATACCAGCCGCCGCACCCACGTTAACTAACGCCTGGAAGCTGAACCAGATGCCAATAGAGCAGGCCAGAAAACCTGAGAATCGTTGATTAATTTCCAGCGCTTTACGGCCAATGGACATGGCGCGGAAAGCGACGAAGAATACCATTAAAAGCGCCAGTACCACACCGATATAACCCAGTTCTTCCCCGATAATGGCGAAGATGAAGTCCGTATGCGCTTCGGGTAAATACTCCAGTTTTTGCACCGAGTTCCCAAGTCCTTGTCCCCACAACTCTCCGCGTCCAAAGGCCATCAAAGATTGGGTTAACTGGTAACCGCTACCAAAAGGATCATCCCATGGGTTCCAGAACGAGGTCACACGGCGAATACGATAGGGTTCGGCGAGGATCAGCAGCACTACTGCAGCAATACCGGACCCGATGATGGCAATAAACTGCCAAAGCTTCGCCCCTGCCAGAAACAGCATCGCAAGAGTGGTAATGAACAGCACAACGACCGTACCGAGGTCGGGCTGTGCCAGCAGTAACACGGCCAGCACCATGATCACGCCCATCGGTTTCAGGAATCCGCGCAGGTTATTACGCACCTCATCAACCTTACGAACCAGGTAGTTCGCCAGGTAGCAAAACAGCGACAGTTTGGTAAATTCCGCAGGCTGGAAACGCATGATCCCTAAATCGATCCAACGTGATGCCCCGTTGATAGAACTTCCCACCAGCAGCACCACAAGCAACATGACGATCGCGGCGATCAACATGGCTGAACTCCAGCGTTGCCAGAACTCCATTGGCAAGCGGAGCGTCACCATGGCAAAACAGAACGCCAGAAAGAGATAGAGCGCATGACGCTTGGCAAAGAAAAACGGATCATCCGTCAATCGCTGGCCTACCGGCATTGACGCTGAGGTCACCATAATGAAGCCGATTGCCGCCAGACCTAACGTCAGCCACAGCATCGTGCGGTCATACATGACAAGGCTGTCATCGTCTTTTACACGTGACCCCATCACCCAGCCCTTCAATGCGCCAAACACCCATGCCAGGATTCCAAATCCTGGCAGGCGCGGCATTCTCGGACGCGGGAGCGTTAAGCGCATCAACCTAACTCCTCTGCAAGGCGAGTAAAGAGGTCGCCACGCTGTTCAAAGTTTTTGAATTGATCGAGGCTGGCACAGGCCGGAGAAAGCAGAACCATATCGCCGGAATGAACACGGGTCGCTATGAGGCGCATCGCCTGTTCCATATCGGCAGTTTGCTCGGCAATGTCCGGGCGCAACGCGGCAAGCGCTGCGCCATCACGGCCAAAGCAGTAAAGCCGCACCCTGTCGCCCTCAAGATAGCGTTTCAGCGGGGTGAAATCGGCTGACTTCCCATCACCGCCCAGAAGAAGATGGAGCGTACCATCCACCTGCAGACCATTAAGGGCCGCCTCAGTACTGCCGACGTTGGTCGCTTTAGAATCATTAATCCAGCGCACACCATTGTGTTCAAGGGCAAGCTGGAAGCGGTGCGCCAGCCCGGTGAATGTGGTCAGGGCCTTAAGGCTAGTGGCGCGCGGTAGACCCGCAGCGTCTGCCAGTGCGAGAGCCGCCAACGCGTTGGTGTAGTTATGCTGGCCGCTGAGTTTCATCTCTTTAACGTTAAGCACTTTTTCACCTTTCACGCGCAGCCAGGTTTCCCCCTGCTGACGATTCAGATGATAGTCACCCACATCAACCCCAAAGCTAATGCAACGTTCATCGGCACCGCGCACCGGCATGGTTAACGCATCATCTGCATTGACCACACAAACTTTAGCGTTTTCATAAACCCGCAGCTTTGCCGCCCGGTACTGCTGTAGACCAAACGGATATCGGTCCATATGGTCTTCGGTGACGTTGAGGATAGTCGCCGCCACCGCTTCAAGACTGGAGGTGGTTTCCAGTTGGAAGCTCGAAAGCTCAAGGACATACAGCTCACGCGACTCATCAAGGAGCATCAACGCAGGCAGGCCAATATTGCCGCCGACGCCGACGTTAACACCCGCGGAGGTCGCCATTTCACCCACCAGGGTGGTGACGGTGCTTTTACCGTTTGAGCCGGTAATCGCGACTATCGGAGCCTCGGCTTCGCGACAAAACAGTTCAATGTCACCGACTATCTCGACCCCGGCCTCTGCCGCCGCACTCAGCGAGGGGTGTGCCAGGGCAATACCCGGGCTTGCGACAATCAGATCGGCGTTCAGCAGCCAGCCATCATTCAGACTACCAAGGTGACGCTCAACCTCTTCCGGCAGTTTATCCAGCCCCGGCGGAGAGGTACGCGTGTCCATCACTTTCGGCGTGACGCCGCGCGCGAGGAAGAAATCCACGCACGAGAGCCCCGTCAGACCAAGACCAATAATGACGACTTTTTTACCCTGGTAATCTGCCATGATTAACGTACCTTGAGCGTTGCCAGTCCAATCAGGACCAGCATCAGCGAAATAATCCAGAAGCGCACAATGACGCGCGGCTCCGGCCAACCTTTCAGTTCATAGTGATGATGAATAGGCGCCATGCGGAAGATGCGCTGACCGCGCAGCTTGAACGAGCCTACCTGCAGAATGACCGACAGCGTTTCGACAACAAACACCCCGCCCATAATGACCAGCAGAAACTCCTGACGCAGCAGCACCGCAATAATGCCTAATGCCCCGCCCAGCGCCAGCGAACCGACATCGCCCATAAAGACCTGCGCCGGGTAGGTGTTGAACCACAGGAAGCCCAGACCCGCTCCCACGATAGCCGTACAGACAATCACCAGTTCACCGGCGTGGCGCAGATAGGGAATGTGCAGATAGTTGGCAAAATTCATGTTACCGGTCGCCCAGGCCACCAGCGCAAAACCGCCCGCAACGAAGACGGTTGGCATAATCGCCAGCCCATCAAGGCCATCCGTCAGGTTCACGGCATTACCCGTACCGACGATGACGAAATAGGCCAGCAGAATGTAGAAAATGCCTAACTGCGGCATCACGTCTTTAAAGAACGGCACAACCAGTTGGGTTGCCGGGGTATCGTTGCCGGCCAGGTAAAGAGCAAAGGCCACGCCCAGCGCAATAACCGACATCCAGAAGTACTTCCAGCGCGCAATAAGCCCTTTGGTATCCTTGCGCACGACTTTGCGGTAGTCATCAACGAAACCGATAATGCCGTAGCCCACTAACACGACCAGCACGCACCAGACGTAAGGGTTGGACGGGTAAGCCCAGAGCAGCACGGAAACCACGATGGCGGTCAGGATCATGATCCCCCCCATGGTCGGGGTGCCACGCTTACTGAAGTGCGACTCCGGGCCATCGTTACGAACAACCTGACCAAAGGATAATTTTTGCAGGCGGGCAATCATGCGCGGCCCCATCCACAATGAGATGAAGAGCGCAGTCAGCAGGCTGACAATGGCGCGAAACGTCAGATACGAAAAGACGTTAAAGCCGGAATAATATTTGACCAAATGTTCGGCCAGCCAAACTAACATGCCCTATTCTCCTGTAATGCGCGTGCAACCTCATCCATGGCTGCACTACGTGAACCTTTAATTAAAAGGGTAATAATCTGCTTCTCAGCAATTAACGCTTTTAAACGCGCAATCGCTGACGGCTTATCGTCATAATGTTCGCCAACACCGCTGGCATCGCTAATGGCTTTGCTCAGTTTACCCACGCTAATAACGCGATCGATGCCGACGGCTTTTGCTGTCTCACCCACCTGGCGGTGGCAGGCCTCACTCTCATCACCCAGTTCCGCCATATCGCCGACGACCATCACCCGGAAGCCGGGCATTTCTGACAGCACGTGGGCTGCCGCCGTCATCGAACCAACGTTAGCGTTATAGGTGTCATCAAGCAGTAGCTGGTTTTCACCAAGCTGAACCGGGAACAGGCGGCCAGGAACCGCCTTAAGATTGGCAAGACCGGTTCTCACCGCCTCATGCGTCGCGCCGACGGCCATCGCCAGCGCCGTGGCTGCCAGCGCATTGGCAATATTGTGACGGCCCGGCAGCGGCAGAATGACGTCAATGCCGCCCGTCGGCGTCTGCAGGGTGAATTCGGTACCGTGTGAAGTCACATGAATGTGAGTGGCAGTGAAATCGCTGTTGGCGGCATTCGGTGAAAAGCGCCAGACTTTACGTGCACCGATGGTGTTCTGCCAGTTCAGCCAGTCGTTGTTGTCGGCATTCATAATGGCAATGCCGTTGACAGGCAGCCCGGTATAAATTTCGCCTTTGGCTTTCGCCACACCCGCCAGCGATCCAAATCCTTCCAGGTGCGCCGCAGCCAGGTTATTGACCAGGGCCGCTTCCGGACGGGTCAACCCAACGGTCCAGGCTATTTCACCCTGATGGTTCGCCCCCAGCTCAATCACCGCGAACTGATGCTCGTTTGTCAGTCGCAGCAGCGTCATCGGCACGCCAATATCGTTATTCAGGTTGCCCGCGGTGTAGAGCGTATTACCGCATTGGCTAAGAATCGCTGCGGTCATCTCTTTTACGGACGTTTTGCCAGAAGATCCGGTCAGCGCGACAACGCGGGCAGGCACCTGCTGACGCACCCACGCACCCAGCTCACCGAAGGCGAGGCGCGTATCTTTTACCACCACTTGCGGCAGGTCGATATTCAGTTTGCGGCTAACCAGCAGCGCGCCTGCGCCACCGTCTTTTGCCTTGTCGGCAAAGTCATGGGCATCGAAGCGTTCGCCTTTCAGGGCCACAAACAAACAGCCCGGCGTAACTTTACGCGTATCAGAGGTCACGGTATCAAGCGTTACATCTGCGCCGTGCAACTCCCCGTGCAGAATATCGACCAGTTGGCTCAGCGTTACGCTAATCATGCGACAACCCCCAGTAAACGTGCCGCAGTAACGCGGTCAGAGTAGTCCAGTCGGTTTTTGCCAACGATCTGATAATCTTCATGACCTTTACCGGCCAGCAGAACGACGTCATTCTCTTTAGCCTGCATAATGGCGTTAGTGACAGCCTCTGCACGGCCCTCCACGACGTGAGCATGACCGGCGTCGACCATGCCAGCCAGAATGTCGTTGATAATGGCGCGCGGCTCTTCAGTGCGCGGATTGTCGTCGGTCACGACCGGTATATCAGCAAATTCTTCGGCAATTGCTCCCATTAACGGACGCTTACCTTTATCGCGATCGCCACCGCAGCCAAACACACACCACAACTTACCGGTGCAGTGCAGCCTTGCGGCCTGTAACGCTTTTTCCAGTGCGTCTGGCGTGTGGGCATAATCCACCACCACCGTTGGCTTGCCCGGTGCGCTAAAGACTTCCATTCGACCGCAGACGGGCTGCAGTCGCGCTGCGGTTTTCAGCAAATCAGCAAGCGGATAGCCGAGCGCCAGCAATGTTGCCAGCGCCAGTAAGAGGTTGCTTACGTTAAAGGCGCCCATCAGACGACTTTCAATTTCGCCCTCACCCCAGCTTGAGGAGAAGCGAATGGACGCGCCGCTGTCGTGATAATCAACCGCAATGGCCTTCAGCCAGCGACCATGACAGTTCGGGTTAATGTGGTCTTCCATGGAGACTGCGACCGCATCAGGCAGATTTGCCAGCCAACGGCGTCCCACCTCATCATCGGCATTGACGATGGCCTGACCGTAGTGATGTGCGGAGAAAAGCAGCCATTTTGCGGCTTCGTAGTGGGTCATGTCGCCGTGGTAATCGAGATGATCTCGGCTCAAATTGGTGAACACTGAAGCCGCAAAGGTCAGTGCCGCTACGCGGTGCTGGACCAGGCCATGGGACGAAACTTCCATCCCGGCAAAGGTTGCGCCCTGCTGCGCCAGAGAGGCAATGACATGCTGCACATCGACGGCGGAGCCAGTGGTATTTTCTGAGGGAATCACTTCCCCTAACAGGCCGTTACCGACGGTCCCCATCACCGCACTGGTTTCGCCTAACAACTGACTCCACTGCGCGAGAAGCTGCGTTGTGGTAGTTTTCCCGTTGGTCCCGGTGACGCCGATCAAACGCAGGCGCTCAGAAGGTTCACCGTAGAAGCGCCCCGCCAGAGCAGAGAGGCGTTCATTAAGCTGGCTCAGGTAGATAACCGGCACACCGTGCATTTCGCGAATTTCACCATCGCGGGCTTCATCCTTCGCTTCAGCAATAATGGCAGCCACACCTTGCGCAATCGCCTGCGGGATATATCGACGCCCGTCCGCCTGATGACCCACGACTGCCACAAAAAGATCGCCCGAAGCCGCGATACGGCTATCGAGTGTCATTTCCCGCAGTGCTCGCTCCGGCGCATTTGGCACCCACGGAGCAAGAAGGTCGCGCAAATTACGATCTGCCACCTGATCCCTCACCTTGATTAATTACAAATTCACTTTTATCGCCCGTCGCCAGCGCATCCGGCTCGATGTTCATGGTGCGCAGTACACCGCCCATGATGGCACCAAACACCGGTGCTGAGACGGCACCGCCGTAATATTTACCCGCTTGCGGATCGTTGATGACCACCACCAGCGCAAAGCGCGGATTACTCGCGGGCGCAACGCCTGCGGTATAAGCAATGTATTTGTTAATGTAGCGACCGTCAGGGCCGACTTTTTTTGCCGTACCGGTTTTGATCGCAATGCGATAGCCTTTAATCGCGGCTTTCACACCGCCGCCGCCCGGTAGCGCGACGCTTTCCATCATGTGTACAACGTTACGCACGATGGATTCAGTGAAGATGCGTTCACCCGGAACCGGAGGATCGACTTTAGTAATCGACAGCGGGCGATAGACGCCATAGCTGCCAATCGTTGCGTAGACTCGCGCTAACTGTAACGGGGTTACCATTAGCCCGTAGCCGAAAGAGAAGGTGGCCCTCTCTA
>Ga0105244_10002519_pt1 | contig 13783 bp, 12 predicted proteins | sample KBSM44metaG_FD_80423 | JGI IMG/M metagenome (GOLD analysis project Ga0105244, IMG submission 80423) | Miscanthus rhizosphere microbial communities from Kellogg Biological Station, Michigan, USA - KBS M4-4 metaG | ecosystem: Host-associated > Plants > Roots > Rhizosphere > Soil | place...
CTGGGTCGCTTGCGCGAGCGACTCGCAGAGCTACTGCGCGGAGCGCGGGGCCACAAGTTTGTATCATGCGAACAAATGGGCTGGCAGGCGCGGTGGTGTACCTCGACAAGTATCAGACCTACTACAACGGAGCGGCTTTGGCCTCTTCCGGTAAGGTTGTAGCGCAGGCTCTCGCAGGATGAAAATTCAGCACAGACAATGGCCGCGCAGCGGAAAGATCAACGCGGAACTCGTCTACACCGACGGTACCTATAAGGTCGGTCCTCCTTGCGATACGGAAAAGGTAGCTTTGGCTGCAGCCAAGAAGGCTGAAGCGCAGAAGCAGCCCAAGCGATCCTATGCCAGGGACGGCTGGTGTGTTGTCGCAGACCAGTCTCAAAGCTGATAGCATGCCGGCCTTATGAGTATATGTTCACCCAAAGGACGACAGGCAATGACTTTGGCCAAGGTAATACGCTGTGCATCGCCGAAACGGATTACGTTGGCGGGGTTGGCCCTGGTTTAGATTTCTTCCTCTGCGCTGGGCTCGTCTTTGGTAGAGTAAGCACCTGCAGCTTGGAAAACGGCAGATCAGGAAGCGAGAGATTGTAGTATCCCGGATATGGACCTGACTGATGCGGTCCCAAAATCCGTAAGAGATCAAGAGGGATGCCAAATCAAAGCAGGCTCGCGTTCTTGGACCCAGCAAATCCAATCTGACATGTCCTGTGCGATAGCTTCTCTGGATATAGTGGGGGGTGATCAAGCAGGAAAGTTACGACAGGGTATGCATCGTGGAGCTCACCCGAGCTAAGCGAGACTCGATTGTGGCAAGCGCCAAGTAGATCCCGAGGGCCCAATACACTTGCCGGCTATCGGCTTAGCATTTCAAGGAAATCAAGAATGTATTCATCATTCATCAATCGGGGCCATCTCTTGCTTGCCCCTGCTTTAGCGCTGTGTTCATGGATATCTTTGAATCCGTACTTTTTATGGGGCTCCAGTAGGCATATTGTACTTGCCGGACTAACGGCTGGCGTCATTGCGGTGCTCGCGTTTATCGCTGGTGATCGGCCACGTAAAAGTGAAATGATCGGCTTTGCCATGATGGCAATTTTTATAGTCTACATAAGCTTGCTCCCCAAAACGGACGGAAGCTTTACACGTTGGTATTTCGTTCTGCCGACTATGCTAGCGCTCTTCGTATTCGAAGACAGTCGGAGAGCCGAGCTTATAAAAGCATTTTCGATTATCTTCGGGTTGAGCTTGCTGCCAGGTATTTTGGTATCGATTGGCTCCATTCTCGGGCTTCAAATCAGCTTCGATCACAAGCCGCTTCTAAACCCTGTAATGGCCACAGCGGGGGGCTATTATCTGAATGTGCCCGGTGTGCTATTGCTTGGGAATAACGTGATGTCTCTACCATGGGGCGGAGCGCTCTTCCGTTTGTGTGCGGTTTATGATGAGCCGGGGATGGTGGGTACCGTTTCAGCATTTCTGCTCGCAGCCCATAGGTTCCGGATCAGGTCCACAGCCACCATCCTACTTTTCGTAGGCGGGTTGCTCTCGTTTTCTTTGGCGTTTGCAGTGCTGACAGTCGCTGGTTTTGCTGCTCGGCTGGTGCTGACCCGATCCGCCAGAACCTTGGCGCCTCTCGCTCTGAGCGTAGTTGTGGGGCTGCTTGCCGCAGGAGTCATCAAGCCAGATTCTTTTCACACAGAAACGAATGCGAAAGGCCCTGGAGTTGAAGTCACTACATCGGCATCGGCGCCTAGCTTGACAGGACCATTGTCTTCTCCTCCGGAGCTAGTTGCTGGCCTTCCAGAGACGCAGGCATCGGACGCTTCGGTAGTGAAAAATACCACTGTATTACCGGCCTCAACCTTGCGTCAGACTCAATATATAAACAATAGATCGCTTCCTGAAATGCAAAAACTGATCAATGACTATTGGTCTTCAGGTTTTAAGACTCTTATGTTCGGGGTAAGCTCTGACGCTAGCGTAACGTTTGGTGGAGTCTCTCAAGTAGTAACGAGAATATTCACGGACTTTGGGATCATCGGAATGATCCTTTTTGCCGGCTCTATGATTTTGCTTGCTATCGCACTTCTGCGTAGAGCTGATTTTCCGAAATGGGCATTACTGTTTTTCGCGCTGTTCCTGTTTAGTATATATCAGCGGCCAATTGTCTGGATGCCTTACGCGTTCACGCTGTTCATTTGTTGCCCGGTATTAGCTGGAGTTAACGTGAAGAAACGAATCAGCGTTACTTAAACGTTATGACTTCATAACAACTTCAATCTCAACATAACCCGCTACGGCGGGTTTTTTTATGCCTGGAGAAGGGTATGGGCAGCGGCAACCGGTTTAGTTGCGCAAGACGGGATGCCCGGACGCGTACCGAAATACGCACCTTGGATATAGCGCATAAGAAAAATGCCCTCATCTTGCGATTCGGGCATTTTCTTTAACTAGCCAGCAGATTGCCAGGTTTTCACACAGCCTGCAATGATCGGCCTTTTTCGTTCAATCACACACTTAGTTCAATTCGATCCTCTCGCGATTCCTGTCCAGAAGCGCTTTACCGATCCCCTTCACTTCCAGCAATTCATCTACCGACGCAAATGGTCCATTACTTTCACGATATGCAACAATCGCTTTGGCTTTGGCCTCGCCTATACCCGACAGTTCACGCTGCAGCGTTGCTGAATCGGCACTATTAAGATCGATTTTGCCCACTTGCTCCTTGGCGGCCACATCCAGTACCCGAGGTGCTTTGAGCATCTCGGGACTGCTCGCTGGAGCAGCGAAAGTAACGGCGGGAACACTGGTGAGAAGGGCAAAGACCAGAGAGTAAAAGTAGCCTATACGCATGATTGAAGCTCCATGACGGCGTTTGAGAAAGCAGCTTTTCCGAAGCTGCTCCTCAAACTTAGGCTATGTAATGGCACTGTCAAAAATATGTACATTGCAAAATATTAAACAATCAGGGCTCGAGGCGCCGCTGCTGGTAGATCCAGTCGACGATTTCACCATCCGGGGAGTAGCCGCTAACCGTGTCGCGCAACAACTGGCGAACACGTGCATAATCGTCTTGATCAACAGCGCGGAGCAATTCGCTCAGCTTGACCTTCAGCACATCCCAGGACAGGTAATCCTCGTTGGCAGTCATGATCATCGGGTGCTGAGTGGCAGCCACGTTGTCACCGATCAACAATTCCTCATAAAGCTTTTCACCCGGACGCAGCCCCGTGAACTCGATTGAGATGTCGCCATGCGGGTTTTTTTCCGAACGGACACTCAAACCGGATAAATGGATCATCTTCTCGGCGAGCTCGACAATCCTGACAGGCTCCCCCATATCCAAAACGAAGACATCACCACCCTGCCCCATGGAACCCGCTTGAATAACCAGTTGTGCGGCTTCGGGAATGGTCATGAAGTATCGAGTGATCTTTGGGTGGGTGACCGTCAGCGGCCCCCCCGACTTGATCTGTTTGTGAAATAACGGAATAACCGAACCGGACGATCCCAGAACATTTCCAAACCGAACCATCGTGAAGCGCGTCTTGTTCACCCGAGAAACGTTGGTCGTGTCACCAAACAATACCGGCGCCAACTCTCGACTGAGCGCCTGCAGCGTCATCTCGGAAAGACGCTTGGTACTGCCCATTACATTGGTAGGCCTCACGGCCTTGTCGGTCGAAATCAATACAAAGTTGGAGACACCTGCCTGAAGTGCGGCCTGGGCTGTATTGAGCGTGCCAATCACATTGTTGAGCAGACCTTCGGCAATATTATGCTCGACCATTGGCACGTGCTTGTAGGCTGCGGCGTGATACACCGTATCCACGCGCCAGGATTTCATCACATCGAGAAGTTTTTCCTGGTTGCGCACGGACCCCAGGATTGGCAAAAGACGGATCGATAATGACTCTCGTGCAACTCTCTGTTCCAGCTCGGACAATATGCTGTAGAGATTGAATTCGCTATGTTCAAACAATAAAAGTGTCGTGGGCCCGAGCTCCAGAATCTGACGGCAGAGTTCGGAGCCGATGGAGCCTCCGGCACCCGTGACCAGAACGCACTGCCCCTTGATGCAGTGCTCAAGTAACTCCCCCTGGGCCGGAACAGCGTCACGGCCGAGCAGGTCAGCAATGTCTACCTCCTGGATGTCGTCGACCTTGACCCTGCCACTGGCCAGATCCATGAACCCCGGGATACTCCGAACATGCAGAGGGAAACCTTCGAGAAAACCAAGAATCTCGCGGCGGCGACCACGATTGGACGACGGGATGGCAAGGAGAATTTCCTGAGCGCCCGTATTGTCGATCATTTGCTGGATATGTTTAGGCTTATAGACTTGCAGCCCTGAAATAACCCTGTCGGCAATACCGCTATCATCATCGATAAAGGCAACAGGTCGCATGACCCTCCCCATTCGCAAGGCGGTAACGAGTTGATTGCCTGCGGCCCCGGCACCGTAAATCGCAACTTTTGGCAATCCGTCATCCCTGTTCGTGAACGGGACATGCTGAGCTGCGCTGAACCAATCACCCATAAAATACTGGCGCATGGCCAAGCGTAATCCCCCGATCATGATCAGACTCAACCACCAGTAGTTGAATATGATCGAGCGGGGAACGACGTTCTGATGATTGCTGTACCAGTACACCAAGACGCCGAGGATCAGGGACGATAATGTGACAGCCTTGATAATGGCAATAAGTGCATCATTGCCGAAATACCGCATCACCGCGCGGTACATGCCAAAGCGGATGAATAAAGGAATTGCCACGACAGGCGCGCTGACAAAAAGCCAAACATGCTGAGTGAGGGGATTGATCATCTCGTCCAGCCCCAGACGCACAACAAACGCCATCCACAAGGCAAACCAGACCAGAAAAATATCAGTCAATACCTGCAAAATGCGCTTATGTCGTCTTGGCAGACTTAATAAATTTGCCCGAATCTTATCCATAACCCCTCTAAACACCTCTCGAAGCCCCTAGCATTGATACAACAACTACAGCTTTTGGTATCGCTTGTGGACCAGGCATTGCGTGATAGCCAGAGCAACCATCACGCATTACTCGCGACTTCCAACTCGCCAGCGTGGAATTTGAAAGCCAGTGCCACCAACGGCACATAGGCCAGAATCAATCCCGTCGAACCATCCAGGTACCGCATGACGACCAATATAGCGACCGGCAATAACCACAACAAATTGATAGCGGCTATTGCAACCGTGACCACACGATGGCTGCCGAATTTCCGTGAAGCGTACTGGTATCCATGGCTGCGATGAGCCTCATAGACCTTGTCACCACGCAACAGGCGGCGCAGCAAGGTAAAGGTAGCGTCAACAATGAAGACTCCCAACAGGATAAGCCATGCCCACAGAAACACCGGGGCAGTCCATGCGGCATGCAGGGCCAACACCGCCAGTACCATGCCTAGAAAACCACTCCCGGCATCGCCCATGAAAATACGCGCAGGCGGGAAATTCCAGACAAGGAAACCGAGTACGGCCATTGTCAGCACAAACGGGGGAATGGAGAGACTCGGATGGCCACCAATCCAATACACCAGACAAGCGCCGACACAGGCGCAAATCGCTTCGACACTCGCCAGACCATCAATACCATCCATAAAGTTATAGAGGTTGAGCATCCAGACCAGAAACAACGCCCCGATGACATAACCAAACCATCCCAGGCTTATTTCGTAACCGAACACATTGATCGGGGCCATGCCGCCAATCCAGAACAATGCCCAGATGGCACCAGCGAAATGCGCCAGCAGGCGCCACCGGGCAGCAATGTGTCCGTGGTCGTCAAGAAACCCTATGACTGCAATCCATCCACCGGCTCCAAGTAGAGCCAACGCCATGGGCCAAGCCATGTCATCTACCCAGACAAGCGCCGGTAACGCAATCAGAAAACTCAGGACGATGGCCACACCTCCACCACGCGGTGTCGGGACCGAATGTGAACTTCGTGAATTCGGAATATCTATCAAACTGCGTGCCAAGGCATATTTGCGCAATGCACCCGTGGCCAAAAATGAAACACCAACCACAGCAGTCAACAACCAAATTGTGTTCAAAGATCAACTTCCTGAAACAGCCAAAATCAATTTTGCAATTGAACCAGCACTGCCGTTAGCCAGCTTATCGCTGCCTATCCTTGTAGTAGTTCGCAGCCGACACCAGAGCTTCATCGACGCTGACGGGAGGAGACCAGCCCAGCAGTTTTCGAGTTTTGCTTATATCGACCTGCAACGACCCGCAAAGCCGTTGCGATAAAGCCTGCTTGCCTAAAAGCTGCGCCCCACGCTCAAGCAGCACACTCGGAACAGGCAACAACCGTGCAGGCTTGCCCAGCGCTTGCCCCATGCGCCTCAACAGCTGCGTAGTGGACAGATCTTCCCCATCACTAACAAGGAAAATCTGATTAGCTGCAGCCGGGTGGCGAATACAGGTCGCTATTAAATCAACAAGATTGTCGAGCGCGACCAGACTGCGTCGATTATGGATAGCCCCGAATGGCAGCGGCACCCCTTTGTCCAGCCAGCGCATCATGTTCAGGAAATTAGCCCTTACACCCGCGCCGTAAACGAGCACGGGACGAATAATCACGACCTCCATCCCTGAATCGTTCGCGATTTCGAACAACCCTTGCTCGGCCTCCATTTTTGAAACGCCATAGGGGTCCGCTGGTGCGGGTGGAGCATCTGCAAGATAGGGTTCATTGAGGGGCGTACCCTCACCATTCACCTTGATCGAGCTGATGAACACAAAACGTCGAACCCCCTGGTCAGCTGCCTGCCGGGCAAGATTGAGTGTGCCTTCGACATTTACTTTGCGAAACGCCACAAGCGGATCGGACTCGGTGTCATTCATCACATGGACACGCGCCGCGCTGTGAATGACGACCTCCACCCGATCCAGCGCTTGGGACCAATCGGCATCACTTTCGAGCCCGACGGTTTGAATAGTTGTAACGCGCGCCGGACAGTCAGGCAGGGCATGCCCGCGAATGGCGGCCACCGGCTCCAGATCTTCAGAAGCCGCTAATCGGCCCAGGACTGCACGACCTACGAAACCGGTGGCACCCGTCAACAAAACACGCATTTTCAAACCTCGACGCCGCTCAGGGTTTCGACCAGACCGTACGGTTGATGTAGTCGGTATAACTCAATACGACCCGAACCACCTGCTTGGACACTGGACCCGCCTGGTAATCCCTGACCACAGGGATGACACGCTGATCACGATCATGCTGACTGGTCACCACACGTACGGCATCAAGAACACCATCCACTTTCAGGCCACTCATAATGAGTGTCCCTTCGTCCATCCCCTCCGGACGCTCATGTGCATTACGGATGGTAATGGCAGGCAAGTTCAGCAGAGAGGCTTCTTCTGTGATGGTGCCACTATCGGACAGGACGCAAAATGCCGACATCTGTAGCTTGATGTAGTCAAGCAGACCGAACGGCTTGGAAAAGCGGATCAACGGGTGATCCAGCGATTCGCCTATCGCCTCCAGACGCTTGCGGGTGCGGGGGTGAGTGGAGACGATGATCGGAAACTTATACTCGTCAGCCAAGGCTCGCAGCGTCTTGAGCAAATCCCGGAGGTTTTCCGGCGTATCGACGTTTTCCTCTCGGTGAGCGCTGATGATGAAGAATTTATCCTGCTCCAGCCCTTCTCGAACCAGCACATCGGAGGTGAGAATTTTCGGCATGTAGTAGTCGAGCACTTCCTCCATATGCGAACCGGTCTTGATGATGGTTTCAGGACGAATCCCTTCAGCGATCAGATAACGCCGAGCATGCTCGGTCAGAACCATATTGATATCGCTCAGGTGATCGAGCACCTTGCGATTCAGTTCCTCGGGAACTCGCTGATCAAAACAGCGATTGCCGGCTTCCATATGGAATACCGGTATCTTGCGGCGCTTGGCGGCAATGACTGCTAGACAGGTATTGGTATCGCCATAGAGCAGAAGCGCGTCCGGCTTTTCAACTTCAAATACTTCATCCGCCTTCGAAATCACCTCGGCGATGGTCTTGGCAGCCGTATCACCGGCGGCGCCCAGAAAGTAATCAGGCTTTCGAATTTCAAGATCATCGAAAAATACCTGATTCAATTCGAAGTCATAGTTTTGGCCGGAGTGGACCAACACATGATTGACTTGCTTATCCAGCTCTGCAATAACACGACTCATCTTGATAAGTTCTGGTCGCGTGCCGACCAGCGTCATGACCTTAAGCATCAAGTTTCTCCTGAATGTATTCCAGATTCAAAAGAACTTTCTTCACGCCTTCAACATCGAGACGTTCCGTATTATGCGAGGTGTAATCTTCAAGATCGGAAATCTCCTGCTCACCCTCAACAAAGAACTTCTTGTAGTTCAGGTCGCGATTGTCAGCCGGGATTCGATAGTAACGCCCCATGTCTTCGGCTTTGGCCATTTCTTCACGGGAAATCAGCGACTCATAGAGTTTTTCGCCATGACGGGTGCCAATGACCTTGACAGTATTATCGCGAGAGAACAGCTCCTTGAGCGCTTGCGCCAGGTCCGCGACTGTCGAGGCAGGTGCTTTCTGAACGAAAATATCGCCTTGCTCGGCATGCTCGAAAGCGTGCAGCACCAGGTCGACAGAGTCCTCCAGCGACATCAGAAAGCGGGTCATGTTCGGATCGGTGACGGTCAGCGGCTCTTCATTTTGCAATTGGTTGATAAACAACGGGATCACTGACCCGCGTGAGGCCATGACATTGCCGTAACGAGTCGCGCAGATCACAGGTCCCGATGCCGGAATCATACGCGACCTGGCCACCATCAGTTTTTCAGCCATGGCCTTGGAAATACCCATGGCATTGATTGGATAAACAGCCTTGTCGGTACTTAGAACGACAACGCGCTTAACACCCGAAGCAATCGCCGAATTCAGAACGTTTTCGGTACCGATAATGTTAGTACGCACGGCTTCCATAGGGTAGAACTCACAGGAAGGCACCTGCTTCAATGCGGCCGCGTGAAAAATGTAATCCACGCCGACCATCGCCTGATCAAGGCTATCGCGATCGCGAACATCACCGATATAGAACTTCACCTTGTCGTTCGACAGGGCAATGCGCATATCTTCCTGTTTTTTTTCATCGCGGCTGAATACGCGAATTTCTTTTACGTCAGTATCAAGAAAACGCTTCAACACTGTATGACCAAATGACCCTGTGCCGCCCGTGATCATCAAAATTTTATTATCAAACATAACTACCGTCCAAAACTTGATTGTATTTAATGATCAACGCGATGCGCGCATTGATTTGACCAATTCCAACCATGAAGGTGGAGCATAACCGGTCGCGGATTGGAATTTTGATGAGTCCAGCGAACGATTGATAGAAAGATCACTGTCAGCGACGATATCGATTTCCTTCTCATAAACTTCTGCCACCAATTTCAGCAGAGACAATTTATCAATGGGTGCCACCGATACATGATAAAGGCCCTTAAGCTCCGGGTTCGGGATCACATAATCTCGAATGACACGCGCCAGCTCCACGGTAGGAAGCCCCGAAAAAATGGCCTTTTCGTAGCCCTTGACGACCCCGTTCTGGGATAGAAACCAATCCACCAGCGAGTATTGGCTTCCGAGTTCGTGACCGATGATTGAAGTCCGGAGGGTGACTGCATTCGGCTGGGAATGAAGCTCGCCAATGTACTTGGACTTGCCGTAAAGATCCTCCGCATCGGAGATATCCTCTTCAGTGTAAAGCCCTTTACGCCCGGAAAACACGCAGTCGGTACTGATGTGAATCAAGCGAGCGCCAGACAGTTCGCACAACTTGGCAATGCGATGCGGCAACATGGCATTGATGGGAAGCGCTGAAAGGGGATCCTTGGCATCGGCCAGTTGCTTGATCAAGCCGACGCAGTTGATGACGACATCAGGCTTGACCTTTGCCAGCACCGAAACCAGCGAGTCCTGGTCCAGCACGTCAACATTGCTGATTAACGAACCGCGAGTTTCGTCTGAAAAGTATTTTGCGCCACCCGGGTTACGTAAAGTGCCCCACACCTCAAAACGTGGGTTTCCATGGAATTGCCTGAACACCGTGCTACCCAGCATCCCGGTGACCCCTAACACTAGAACTTTCATTTTGAGCTACCTTTCAATTCATTGATCCTGGTACAGAGGATTTCGACGAGACGCTGGCTTTGACGCTCCATTTCGAAATGCTCGAGGTAGTACGCCCTGCCCGACTGCCCCAATGATTCCCGTTCATCCGAACTCATGTGGAAAAGTTGCTCAATGCACCTGGCCATGCCTTCGGCATCTTGCGCCGGGCTCGTCAGGCCTGCATTGGCCTCTTGAATGATCCGAGCCCCTTCACCATCCAGCGCGGCGACAATCGGCCTTCCCGCTGCCAGGTAAGCCTGGACTTTACTGGGAATGGTATAGGAGAACGCCTCATCTTGCTTCAACGTCACCAACAATCCAGTGGCACGACTGAAAAAATGTGGCATTTCACTTACCGGAAACCGACCGGCGAGGACAAGGTTGTCCAATGATCGGGATTTTTTCTGGCTTTCGATCCAGCTCAGCATGCTACCGCTGCCGACCAGCACAATTCGGAGTTTGGATAGATGGCGAAGCCTGTCTGCTACCTCAACCAAGGTTTCGACCGATTGTGCGGTCCCCAGATTGCCAGCAAAAACGAGACAGAAATGGTTTTCGAGCTCCGCAAGCAGCGATGCAGGAATCAGAGTCTCTTCCGAGCCTGACGGAGTATCCTGATAGCAATTTGGGTAATATACGACCTTACCAGGATCAGCATAGCGAGCAACCGGCTCCCGGAATGCCCTCGACTGGACGAGTAAAGTGTCAACGCAGGCGTAAATGCCTCTGACTCCCCACCCTACCACGCGCAAGAGCGATTTATTCCGGATAAATCCCGTCGCACTCAAGCTCTCTGGCCAGAGATCCTGGACCCATACTGCCAGATGACTCTTGAGTTTCCATTTCAAATAGATGGCAGGAATGACTGACGTAATCGGGGAAGGTGCAAACACAAAAATTGCGTCATAACTCTCACCCTTTACAGCGTTCGGGTAAAATCTCAGTCCATTTACGATATAGGACAAATAGTTCAGTATCAGGTTTTTTGCGCCCGAAGAGCCGCGAGGTCTAAGCGGTGCACGGCATACTCTAACTGTCGTTTCGTAACTTTCTTCCTGATATCCGCAAGCTTGGTAGCCGTCGAACACAGCACCATCCGGATAATTCGGCTTGCCGGTAAGAACTTTTACGACGTGCCCCTGGGCAGATAAGCTCTTGACCAGGTCGTTGATAATAAAAGATTCCGGCCAGAAATACTGCGATACCACGAGAACTCTCATTTATCAAACACCCACTTTGTGTAACTTAGCCAACGCCAGCAGTTCGGAGCACTTTTTTCTTGAGGTATCTCCCCATTCAAACTTATCACTTTGCGCGACCGTCGCAACGGCCAGCTTTTTCAAAAGTTTGGGATTAGTTAAAACCTCTGTCAGTACCTGACCTATGTCTTGGGAATCAAACGGCGAAAAACAAACTGCTGCGTCCGATCCAAATTCCGGCATAGGCATAACATTAGAACAAATCATCGGCCGACCTGAAGCGAGCACATCAAGAAGGATGCTTGGGCAGTTGTCGCACGACGAGGCAAAGAGATTCAGATGAGCGTGGTGATACAGCAGGAGAAGCCCCTGACAAGGAGTAGCGCCCAGTAGCAGGGCCCGATCTTCCAGGCCTAGCGTTGCAATCAGAGCCTTTACACGCTCCGCTTCCGGCAGATTTGTTTCCCCGACAAGAATCAGCGAAAACCTTTCGCAAAGTTCCCTGGATAGCTCCCCACAAGCACTGACCACTTTAAAATGGTGTTTGTAATCGTCAGATCTCAACACATATGAAATGCACTTTTTCCCGGGCAAGAAGTCCGGACAAACAGCACTTTTACCGAGCGCCCAAAACACAGAGCCAATTCGATGATGGATAGTAACGAGTTTTTTAGCTTTGGTCAGCGATTCGATGATACTTCGTGCATAGTTTGAAATAAATATCGCCAGATCAGCTTCAGATATACTCTTGAGCATAATGCGGTTCAACAACCAGTTTCTGAGTTGTTGCAACCCCAGCGATAAACTTTTTTGTACGCGCAAATCAAGTGGATTCATGCTCCAAAACATCTTCGCTACCTTGCAAGCTGCCGGTGCGCGAGTGCCCACTACTCCCCCGGGACAAAATGGTACGTCAGCCTTTTCAGCCTTCAAGATACCGGGCAGCACCCACTTTTCCCACAAGGCTCTGACAATCGAATTTTTTGTCGGCCAGGCAGGTTCGTCTCGACGGATCCTTGGGTGATCCCGCAGCTTGAGTGATGAAGGGGCGAACACGCGAATCTCAAGATCCTTGCCGAAGGGTAGGAACTGAAAAAGGTTAATCAGATATGTCTGACCTCCACCTAGATGGGCAGAGAGCGCACTGAAAACTATCTTCATGGAAAACCTTTTGCTCAATCTGAATTAGCGACTATTTTTATCAAGCTAGGATTGGAACATAAGAATATTCCACAAATGAAGACTACGATCGTACGTTCCGTTTTGATGCTGGAACCACGCTGGGCGAGTTTTCTGACAATCGAAATACCCCTCTCTCCTGATTCGCTCCTCAGCTAGCAAGCCCTCTACCCACCTCTCTCAATAGTCCACGCACCGTTGCGCCAGTAGAATAGAGAAGCCCGCCTTGGGTCTATCGAAGAACGAGGTAGGTACATATCTCTTAAGCAGTTCGCGAAGCAGCCATTTCCCGCCGCCATTTTTGATCAACTGCTCTGAAGACAAAAAAACGCCGGTTACGCGACTCGATGATCGAGCAAGGGTGCCCGGGTTTCGAGGCTCGCGCTCATGGCACCACGGTCGACCCTTACCAGCAGATCATCCGGCAAGTACTGAGAAACATCCCATCGGTGCATTTCTTCGATGTAATCGTCCATCGACCCCCAAGAGACGTCGCCCTGATCTTGACCGTCAATACCCAGCACCACATTGCCTGTAGGTTGCCATTGCGACTACATTTGCGCCAGAAAACCTCGACAACTAAAGCCAAAACAACAATGAATTCCCGTCTCAACGAACGCGCGCAGGATACCGCATCATTGCACCGGCTGAACACCAGAAAAAATTTCAATAAAATCAATGCTCAACTTACCATCCCCTAGTCCCGACCCTCAAGGTACAAGCAGACACAACACTGCCTCCCCACACAATCATTCCGACCAGGAATGAAACAACGCCAAAAATCGACAACTGAAGCTGCGGTGAAGAAAAACCTGAAAAGGAGACAGCAACAAACTGCTGATTTTCCAGCACGAAGAGCAGGCATGGAATTGATACAAACAACACAATCCCTGTGATCACGAATCGCTTGAAACGACTGCTGTCTCGCCAACTAATCATCACGGCAACCTTCCTCATCCTCATTCACCCGATCTCTAAGCTCTTTCCCTGGCTTGAAATGCGGAGTGAATTTTCCGTCAAGACTGACAGACTGCCCGGTTTTCGGATTACGGCCTACCCGTGGTGCGCGATAGTGCAGAGAGAAGCTGCCAAACCCCCGGATTTCGATACGATCCCCGGTAGCCAGACATTGGGACATTTGCTCAAGCATGGTCTTGATGGCCAGCTCCACATCCTTGGATGAGAGTAGCCCTTGATGGGTGACAATTCGCTCGATCAACTCCGACTTC
>Ga0105244_10002521_pt1 | contig 13772 bp, 7 predicted proteins | sample KBSM44metaG_FD_80423 | JGI IMG/M metagenome (GOLD analysis project Ga0105244, IMG submission 80423) | Miscanthus rhizosphere microbial communities from Kellogg Biological Station, Michigan, USA - KBS M4-4 metaG | ecosystem: Host-associated > Plants > Roots > Rhizosphere > Soil | place: Michigan...
AACCACCTGGGGGTGATGTACTACAACGGCCGCGGCGTCACCAGCGACGACCGGGAGGCCGTGCGCTGGTTTCGCGCCGCCGCCCAGCAGGGCGACGCCTCGGCGCAGCAAAATCTCGGGCAAATGTACAAAAAGGGGCGCGGGGTCGCGCGCAGCGACGAAATAGCGCTGTCATGGTTTTATCGCGCCTCGGAGCAGGGCATCGCCAGCGCGCAGACCTTGCTGGGCGAAGCCTATGTGCATGGCACCGGCGTGCGCCGCAATTATCCGTTGGCGCTGGCGTGGTTCCGCAAGGCCGCGCTGCAAAACGACGCCAACGCCCAGCTCAATCTCGGACTGATGTACAAGCATGGCCACGGCGTCACGCGCAGCGACACGCAGGCGCTGGCGTGGTTCCGGCAGGCCGCCGCGCAGGGGGACGCGGTGGCCCAGCGCCTGGTCGGCGTCGCCTATTCGGAGGGCTTGGGCGTGCCGGCCGATCAATTGCGGGCCTACGCGTGGCTGTCGCGCGCGGCCGAGCAGGAAGACGCCGACGCCCAGTTCAATCTCGGCATCATGCTGGCCAACGGCAAGGGCGTCGACCGCGACGACGAGCTGGCCTTTTCCTGGTATCGGCGTGCGGCCGAGTCCGGCCATGTGCTGGCGCAGTACAACCTGGGCGGGATGTATGCGCGCGGGCGCGGCGTGGGCCGCGACGAGCAGCGCGCGCTGGAATGGTACCGGATGGCGGCCGAGCAGGGCGCGCCGAACGCGCAGTTCAATGTCGGCGTGATGTACGCGAACGGCCATGGCGTGGCCAAGGACGAGGCGCGCGCCGTGGCCTGGTACCGCAGCGCCGCCGATCAGGGCGACGCCAGCGCGCAAAACAACCTCGGCGTGATGTACGCCAACGGCCTGGGCGTGGCGCAGGACGATGTGCAGGCGGTCAAATGGTACGGCAAGGCGGCCGAGCAGGGCCACGCGCTGGCGCAGTTCAATCTGGGCGGAATGTATGGCAGCGGGCGTGGCGTCAAGCGCGACGATGTGCGCTCCTTCATGTGGCTGACGTTGGCGGCCGACGGCGGCGATGTCGCCGCCGCCAGCAACCGCAAAAAGGTGGCGCTCGACATGACGCCGGCGGCGATGGCCGAGGCGCAGGAGCTGGCGCGCCGCTGGCGCGCGCAGCAGCGCAGGACGGTGGGGTTGCGCGAGCGACCGCGATGATGTGATCGCTGTAGCTAGTTCTGCGGCTGCTGCCGGCGGTCGAGGAACAGGCTGTTGCCGTGGATTTTCTTGGCCTGGCGCTTCGATTCGGCCGCCGCCGTGGCGATCTGGTGGTGCGAGTAGTACTGGCGCGGCTCGACGCGGATCACGCCGATCGACAGACTCATCAACGAATAAAACACCTTTTTTCCCTGGCGGTCCTCGCTCAGATATCCGCCGCGCTCGCGGTCCTCGACGCTGTAAAACTCTTGCACGTTCTGCTCGAAATCGGCCAGGATGCCTTCGCAGCGCGCCTCCCAATCCTCGCTCTGGAACAGCACCATGAAATCGTCGCCGCCGATGTGGCCGACGAAATCGCGGTTGGCGTCGCAACGCTCGCTCAGCATGTTGCCGGTCAGCTGGATGACGTCGTCGCCCCGGCGATAACCGTAGACGTCGTTGAACGGCTTGAAGTGGTCCAGGTCGACATAGCAGGCCCAGAAACGCGTGCCGCTCTCCAGCAGCCGGTCGATGTGCTCGTTGATCGGCACATTGCCCGGCAGCTGCGTCAGCGGGTTGGCGTAACGCGCCGCGTTGATCTGCATCTGCGTGATCTCGCGCATCAGGTCGTGGCCGGTGCCCAGGCCCAGATAGCGGCCCTGGTCGGTGATGATGAAGCCGTTGAACAGGTGGTGGGCGTCGGCCTGCACCATGCGGAAGCTCAGCTCTTGCAAGGTGGTGTCCTGCTCGGCGATCAGTGGCTTGGCGTCCATGAATTGCCGGCACGATTTCTTGCCGTACAACTCGCGCTGGTAGGGGCGGGCGAAGTGGTCGATCATCTCGAAGCGGCTGATCAGGCCCAGTGGCTGATCGCCGTCGACCACCGGAATGATCAGCAGCTTGGGCTCCTTCAGGAAGATCTCGTAGACCTCGTTGTTCGTCATTTTGGACGGCACGGTCTGCACCTCGTTCAGCAGCTTGAGGATGGTAGCGGCGTTCTTTTCCGCGCCGCGCTGCGGATACACGGCGACGCCGGTGCGCGCCAGCGCCTTGATCACTTCGGCCGAGGCCGCGCGCGCCGGCTGCGGGTGCGGCCTTCCCAGATGATAGCCCTGGCCGTAGGCGACGCCGACGTCGCGTATCACCAGCAGCTCGGCCTGGGTTTCTATGCCTTCGGCGATGACCAAGGTGTTCGATTTCTCGGCGATCTCCTGGATCGAGCGGACAAACTGCAGCTTCACCGGATCGTGGTTGATACCCTGGATGAAATGCATGTCGATTTTGACATACTCCGGCCGCAGCTCGGACCACAGCCGCAGGCTGGAAAAACCCTCGCCCAGATCGTCGATGGCGATCTGGAAGCCCATGTCGCGGTAGTGCCGCACCGCCTCGCGCATCAGCTCATAGTCGTAGGTCGGCTGGTTCTCGGTCAGCTCGATGATCACGCGGTCCGGGTTGATGCCGATGTGGTGGATGTACTCCAGCGTTTCGCCGTGGCGCGCGTCGCGCTGCAGCAGGCATTCCGGACTCACGTTGAGAAACAGCTTGCCCGGCAGTTCGAGCTCGGCGAAGCGTTCGAGGATCACCCGGCGGCACAGGTGCTCGACCTGCACCGTCAGCCCGCTGGCGCGCGCCACCTTGAACAGGTTCATCGGCGCGTGCAGGGGGCTGTCGGACGGCCCCCGTATCAAACCTTCGTAGGCGATGATGTCGCCGTTCTGCATGTTGACGATCGGCTGGAACAGCGCGCTGAGCTGGCGGCGCGCAAGGATGTCGTACAAATGGGCGCGCAACACTGCCTCCTCGACCTCGAGTTCGGGCCTGATGTATGTCACCGCAGCCGGTGCGGCGTTGCTACGGTGCAGCGATTTGCTGGCAGTTTTCACGATTATCGCTTGCGAAATGTGGGTTTAACTGTACGATTCTATGACATGTTTGTGACGGCATCATGAAATTCATCCTGTGGCGCAATTAGTATTTCCATGTAACATTGTTGTCGCGCTACAATAGTAAGACCACGTGCTTCCCCGGGCCCACCATGTATTGTTTCAGCCGTCGCCTTGTTTTTAGCTTGATATGTGTGTGCGCCGCCTCGGCGGGCGCGACCGGCGTCGCCGTGCAGGTGCAGGACGCGGCTGGCAATCCGCTAGCCGATACGGTGGTCTATGTCGAAGCCGACACCACTCCGGCCGGCGGCAAGGCGCCCGCCAACGCGGAGATCGAGCAGAAGGGTTTGAAGTTCCTGCCGCTGGTCACCGTGGTGCAGACCGGCGGCAAGGTGTTCTTCCCGAATAACGACAAGGTCCGCCACCACATCTATTCGTTCTCGGCGGCCCACAAGTTCGACCAAAAACTGTATTCGGGCCAATCGGCGGCGCCGCAGGTGTTCGACAAGGCGGGCACCGTGGTCCTGGGCTGTAATATTCATGACAAGATGCTCGCCTACGTCAAGATCGTCGACACGCCTTACTTCGCCAAGACCGACGGCGCCGGCGCGGCGCGCATCGCGCTGCCGGCGGGCGGCAGGTACGTGGTCAAGGCCTGGCACTACAACACCGCCGGCGGCGCCACCCCCGAGCAGGTGTTGACGGTGAAGGCGGGCGACGCGCTGTCGACGGCCGTCTTCAAACTGCCGATGAAGCCCGCGGCGGCCGACGCCGCGTCGTCGCTCAATTAAAGGATCGTCCCGAGCATGCGTATGCGTTTTCGCAGCCTGGAAAGCCGGATCGTCGCGCTGTTCCTGGTCCTGATCGTCGCCGTGCAACTGGTCGGCCTGGTGGTGATCCAGCGCGGCATCGATAACAACGCGCGCCTGGCCATCGGCGGGGAACTCAATAACGGCACCAAGGTATTCCGCCGCCTGCTCGATCAAAACGCCCAGAACCTGCGCTTCGGCGCCCGCCTGCTGGCGCGCGACACCGCGTTCCTGGCCGCCATCGGCAACAACGACGAAGGCGACCGCGCCACCATCGAATCGGCGCTGGCCAACAGCGGCCGCCGCATCAAGGCCTCGCTGACGATGCTGATCAGCGCCGAGCGCAAGATCAGCGTATCGACCAACACCAGCCAGGCCGCCGGCCTGGAGAAAATGGCCGTCAGCATGCTCGACGCGGCCGAAGCGGCCGACGGCGCCAACGGCGTCGCCATCATCGAGCGCCGCCCTTACCAGATCGTCGTCATGCCGGTCAAGGCGCCGGTCACCATCGGCTGGATCGTGATGACGTTCCCGATCGACCGCCAACTGGCCAACGAGATGCGCGAGGTCAGTTCGCTGCACACCACCGTGCTGACGCGCGACTCCCGGGGCAAATGGATGTCGGCCGGCTCCACCTATGTCGGCGCCTCGGCGCAATCGGTGGTCGACCAGTTGCAAGCCTTGCCGGCCGCGCCCACCGGGCCGTTCGACATCGAGGTGGAAACCGGGCGCTATAGCGTGCGCCTGATGTCGATCGGCCAGGACGACGGCCAGACCGCCAGCGTGCTGCTGGCGCGCTCGATCGACGAGGCCACCGCCGAATACGCGCGCCTGGAGCGTTGGCTGATATTCCTCACCGCCGGCGGCATCGCCATCTCGGCGCTGGCCATCATCCTCACCGCCAAGCGCATCGCCCAGCCGATCAGCGAACTGGCCGACACGGCCAAGCGCCTGGAGCGGGGCGATTACAAAGGCCAGATCGACACCAGCCGCGAAGACGAGATCGGGGCGCTGGCCCGGGCCTTCGATTCGATGCGCGAGGGGATCGCCAAGCGCGAACAGGAGATCCGCCGCCTGGCGTATTGGGACACGCTGACGAACCTGCCCAACCGCGCCCAGTTCCTGCTGCTGCTGAACGATGCGATGGAGGACGCCCGCAAACGCGAGGAAGCCGTGTTCGTGCTGATGATGGACCTCGACCGCTTCAAGCACGTCAACGATGTCATGGGCCACAGCTTCGGCGACGCGCTGCTGCGCCAGGTGGCGGGCCGGTTGCAGCTGCTGTTGGCGAACCGCCGGCAGTCGTCGGCGCAGGTGGCGCGGCTGGGGGGCGACGAATTCGCGGTGCTGCTGCCGGCGTCCGACGTCGAAGCTGCCCAGCGCATGGCCGCCGAAATCCTGCAGGCGCTGGAGACGCCGCTGTCGCTGGAAGAGCAGATGGTCGACATCGGCGCCGGCCTGGGGATCGCCGGTTATCCCGTCCACGGCAGCGACGGCGAAGCCTTGCTCAGCATGGCCGAGGTGGCGATGTACGCGGCCAAGCAGCGCAACGACGGCGCCGTGGTCTACGACGCGGCGATGGACAAGTCCAGCGAAAAGAGCCTGTCGCTGCTGACTGAGCTGCGCAACGCCATCGAGCGCAACGAGTTCCGCCTGCACGTGCAGCCGAAGATCATGCTCGATACCGGCAAGGTGGTCGGCATGGAGGCGCTGGTGCGCTGGGTACATCCGGAGCGCGGCAACGTCTTCCCGGACGAGTTCATTCCGTTCGCCGAGCAGACCGGCTTTATCCGCGTGCTCACGCGCTGGGTGATGGAGCGCTCGGCCGAGCTGTGTCGGGAGCTGGCCGCCAGCGGCCATCACCTGAAGGTGTCGGTCAACCTGTCCACGCGCGACCTGCTGGACCAGGACCTGCCGGCCAAATTCGCCGACCTGCTGGTGCGCCACGAGCTGTCTCCCGGCTCGTTCTGCCTGGAGATCACCGAGAGCGCCATCATGGACGATCCGGTGCGGGCGCAAACCACGCTGGAGCGCCTCAGCGCCATGGGCTTCGATCTGTCGATCGACGATTTCGGCACCGGCTATTCGTCGCTGGCGTACCTGAAGCGGCTACCGGTCGATGAGCTCAAGATCGACAAGTCCTTCGTGCTCAATATGGAGCACGACGTCGGCGACACCAAGATCGTGCGTTCGACCATCGACCTGGGTCACAACATGGGCCTGCGCGTGGTGGCCGAGGGCATCGAGAGCGAAGCCGTATGGCGCCTGCTGGCCGACCTGGGATGCGACCAGGGGCAGGGCTACTTTATGAGCCGCCCGATCCCGGGCGACCAGTTGATCGCCTGGCTGGAGAAGTGGCAGGCGCCGTCCCTGGAGGCGGCACCGAACCACGTTTTCATCTAAAGCAGGCCTGCGGCCCATCCACGTTATTTGCATTTCATGCAAGCGCTTTCGCCGTACGTCGCAAGCTCATTCATTGGCACGCCGCTTTCCGCATACACTCCCGAAACACCCTTACAGGAGCCCCTATGCATCGTTTGCTAGCCATTGTTTTTGTCACGGCCGTCTGCCAAGTCCCCGTGTCCGCCACCGAAGCGCCCACACCACGATTCGCCCCGGGCGCCCACAAACTGAAAAACGGCCAAGCCAACGAGCTGATGGTGCTCGGCTCGCCGCACCTGTCGCAGATGTCGAAGACCTTCGATCTCGCCAAACTGAGCCTACTAAACGAGCGGCTAGCGGAGTGGCGACCGCAGGCCGTCGCCATCGAAGAGATGTCCGGACTGCGGTGCGCGTTTATGCGCAGCGATCCGCAGCGCTATGCCGATACCACCAAGACCTATTGCTGGGACCCGGCGGTTGCCACAGCGGCGACGGGCCTGAATGTGCCGGAGGCGAACGCGCAGGCCGAACGCTTGCTGGCCGCTTGGCCGGCGGCGCCATCGCCGGCCGAGCGCCGCAAGCTGGCGGCGTTGTTCTTGGCCGCCGGCGAGCGGGCGTCCGCCCTGGTGCAATGGCTGCGGTTGCCGGTCGGCGAACGGCGCGCCGGCGACGGCCTGCCGGACAGCTTGACGGCGGTGTTGAATGGATTGGCGCAGCGGCGCGACGAGAGCTACCAGATCGCCGCGGTGGTCGCCGCGCGCGGCGGGCACGATCGGGTCTATCCGATCGACGACCAGACGGCGGCGTCGCCCGAGGGCGATATGAAGGCCTACTCCGCAGCCATCGGGAAGGCCTGGGACAATCCATACACCGCTGCGCGCGCGCGGCAATCGGATGAACTGGAAAGCCGCCTCGATACGCCGGCGGATGTGGTGACCATGTACCGTGCGTACAACGACGCCGGCGCCGCCGAGCAGGCCTTCCGCAGCGATTTTGGCGCCGCGTTGGAAGAACCGTCGCCGCAGCATTTCGGGCGCGGCTACGTCGGCTACTGGGAGACGCGCAATTTGCGGATGGCCTCCAACATTCGCGACGCGATGACCGCGCGGCCCGGCCTGCGCATGCTGGTGGTGGTCGGCGCCTCCCACAAAGCGTATCTGGAGGCTTACCTCGACCAGATGCACGACGTACGCATCGTCCCCACGGACCGGGTGCTGCGCGCCGAATAAAACACGACGGGATCGCTCGCCTAACGTTGCTTATTTGTTACAAGGCAAGCTATCATCGATATATCATCCTACGACCCACGGAACCACGCATGAAGCAATTGAAACGCGCCGCATTGGCGGCCGCCGTCCTGTTGGCGCAAGGCGCCATGGCTCAAACCTGCACCAACGCTGGCCCCGGCCTGACCTATCCAAGCACCCGCACGGTCGACCAGTCCGACGATTACCACGGCGTCAAAGTGGCCGATCCCTACCGCTGGCTGGAGGACGCCAACAGCGCCGACACCAAGGATTGGGTCGACGCCCAGAACAAGCTCACGCAAGGCTACCTGTCGCAGATCCCCGGCCGCGAGACGATCAAAACGCGCCTGACCAAACTGTGGAACTTCGAGCGCTTCAGCGTGCCGTTCAAGGAAGGCGGGCGCTATTTCTACAGCCGTAACGACGGCCTGCAGAACCAGTCCGTGCTCTACACGATGAAATCGCTGGCCGACGTGCCGCGCATGCTGCTCGATCCGAACAAGCTGGCCGCCGACGGCACCGTGGCCCTGGCCGGACTGGCCGTCAGCCCGAACGGAAAATACCTCGCCTACAGCACCGCCGCATCGGGCTCCGACTGGAACGAGATCAAGGTGCGCGACATCGACAGCGGCAAGGATATCGAAGACCATATCAAGTGGGTCAAGTTCTCCAACACCGCGTGGCTGCACGACGGCTCCGGTTTCTTCTACAGCCGCTACGACGAGCCTAAGGAAGCGACCAAGCTGGCCGACGTCAACTACTTCCAGAAGCTGTACTTCCACAAACTCGGCACGCCGCAAAGCGCCGACACGCTGGTCTACGACCGCCCGGACCACAAGGACTGGGGCTTCAGCGCCGACGTGACCCAGGACGGCCGCTTCCTGATCATCACCGCCTCGCAGGGCACCGAGAACAAGAACCGCGTGTTCTACAAGGACTTGAGCCGCAAGGACTCCAAGGTGGTTGGCCTGCTGGAGGACTTCGACGCGGTCTATAACTTCGTCGGCAACGACGGTCCGGTGTTCTGGTTCCACACCGAGCGCAACGCGCCGCGCGGCCGCATCGTCAGCATCGACACGCGCAAGCCGGCGGTGCTGAACTGGAAGCAGATCGTGCCGGAAAGCTCCAACACGCTGGTGTCGGCATCTGTCGTCAACAACCAGCTGCTGGTCGACTACCTGAGCGACGCGCACAGCCTGGTCAAGGTGTTCGACCTGAAAGGCAAGCCGCTGCACGATATCGAACTGCCGGGCCTTGGCACCGCCGGCGGCTTTAGCGGCAAGCGCGCCGACACCGAAACCTTCTACTCGTACACCAGCTTCACCACGCCGACCACGATTTATCGCTACGACCTGAAGGCCAACAAGAGCAGCGTGTACCGCCAGCCGAAGGTGGACTTCGATCCGGCCGGCTTCGAGACGCGCCAGGAATTCTTTACCAGCCGTGACGGCACCAAGGTGCCGATGTTCATCGTCGCGAAGAAGGGCTTGAAGCTGGACGGCGGAAATCCGACCTACCTGTATGGTTACGGCGGCTTCAACGTCTCGCTGACGCCGACGTTCTCGGTCGCCAATCTGGCGTGGCTGGAAATGGGCGGCGTCTACGTCATGGCCAATCTGCGCGGCGGCGGCGAGTATGGCGAATCGTGGCACGAGGCGGGCACCAAGCTGCAAAAGCAGAACGTGTTCGATGATTTCATCGGCGCGGCCGAATGGCTGATCGCGCACAAGGTGACGTCGCCGGCCAAACTGGCCATCGGCGGCGGCAGCAACGGCGGCCTGCTGGTCGGCGCGGCGATGACGCAGCGTCCCGAGTTGTTCGCCGCCGCGATCCCGCAGGTGGGCGTGCTCGATATGCTGCGCTTCCACAAATTCACCATCGGCTGGGCGTGGACCTCGGACTACGGCTCGTCGGACAATCCGGAGGAGTTCAAGGCGCTGGTCAAGTACTCGCCGCTGCACAACCTGAAGAAGGGCACCTGCTATCCGGCGACCATGATCACCACCGCCGACCATGACGACCGCGTGGTGCCGGCGCACAGCTTCAAGTTCGCCGCCACCGCGCAGGCCGACCAGGCCGGCGCCGCGCCCATCCTGATCCGTATCGACACCAAGGCCGGTCACGGCGCCGGCAAACCGACCACCAAGCAGATCGAGGAAGTGGCGGATCGCTGGGGCTTCCTGAGCCGCGCGCTGCACATGGACGGCGCGACGCCGGCAGTGCAAACCACCTCGGAGCCGGCGACGGCGGCTGCCAAGACGGCGGGCCCGCAATGAGGGCCGCGCCAGCCGCCGGGCCGTTGCTGCTCGCTCTCCTGATATTGGGCGCGGCGCCGGTGGCACCGGTGCTGGCGCAATCGAACAATCCCGGCGGCGCGCCGGCGCCCGCAAAATCGCTGGCGGATGTCACGCGCGGGCTGCAATCGCAACCGGGCTTCATCGACGTCTGGCGCGATGCCGCCAAGGGCAGGGTGCTGCTGTCGGTGGCGTCGCTGGAGCAGCCTTTCCTGCTACTGAGTTCCCTGCCATACGCACTGGGCTCGAACGACGTCGGCCTCGATCGCGGCCAGGCCGGCGACATGCGCATGGTCCATTTCGAAAAGCACGGCGCCAAACTGTTCCTGGTTCAGGACAACACCGCCTACATCGCCGCGTCGGCGGACAAGGACGAACGGGCCGCCGTCAAGGAGTCGTTCGCCAATGCCGTGCTGTGGTCGGGCGACATCCTGGCCAGCGAAGGCGGCGCGCACCTGGTCGACTTCTCCGGCTTCCTGCTGGCAGACCGCCACGGCATCGCCGCCCGGCTGGCCGCCGCCAAACAAGGCGCCTATCAGGTCGACCCGGCGCGCAGCGCGGTGCTGGCCGAACAGGCCAAGGCCTTCCCCGATAACGTCGAACTCGAATCGTTGCTGACCTTCGCCGGACCTGGCCAGGCGGAATATGTGCGCCAGGTCGCCGCCGATCCGGCCAGCCTGTCGATGCGCCAGCGTATCAGCATGGTGCGCCTGCCCAAGATCGACGGCCAGGCGGGCTGGCGGCCGCGCACCTACCATCCGTTCTCCGGCGGCTTCGATGTCAACTACTACGACTTCGCCACGCCGCTCGCCGACGCCATCGACGTGCACTGGCAGGTGCGGCACCGGCTCGAAAAGACCGATCCGTCTGCGGCGGTCAGCGCCGTCAAGAAGCCGATCGTGTACTACGTCGACCGGGGCGCGCCGGAACCGGTGCGCAGCGCGCTGCTGCAGGGGGCCTCGTGGTGGGCCAGCGCCTTCGAAAAGGCCGGCTTCAAGGATGCCTACCGGGTCGAGCTGCTGCCGGAAGGCGTCGACGCCATGGACATCCGCTACAACGTGATCCATTGGGTGCACCGCGCGACGCGCGGCTGGTCCTACGGGAACGCGCTGGCCGATCCGCGCACCGGCGAGATCATTCGCGGCGCGGTCACGCTTGGATCGCAGCGCGTGCGGCAGGACATCCTGATCGCCGAAAGCCTGCTCGCCCCTTACGGCAAAAACGCACCGGCGGACAAACACAAACTGGCCGAGGAGATGGCATTGGCGCGCCTGCGCCAATTGTCGGCGCACGAAGTCGGCCACACTTTGGGCTTCGCGCATAACTTCGCGGCCAGCCGCGCGGGCAATGGCAACGGCTCGGTGATGGATTACCCGCATCCGATCCTGAAGCTCAACGCCCAGGGCGAGGTCGATCTGGCCGACGCGTATGGCGTCGGTGTCGGCCCCTGGGACGACTACATCGTCAAATATGTGTACGGCGATTTCGGCGGCGGCGCGCAGGAGCAGGCCGCGCTGGCCAAGCTGCGCGCCGACGCCAAGGCCGCCGGCCTGTCGTACTCCAGCGACCAGGACGACCGCACGCCGGGCGCCAGCCACCCGGACGGCCTGTTGTGGGACTTCGGCCCGGATACGATCAAGACGTGGGATCAACTGGGCGCCGTGCGCCGGCGCGCGCTGGAAACCTTCTCGGTCGACGTGCTGCCCGACGCGCGCCAGATCGGCGAGCTCGAAGCGCGTCTGGTGCCCGTCTATCTGCTGCAGCGCTACCAAGGGGAGGCGGTGGCGCGCCTGATCGGAGGCGGCGAGTTCGATTACACCACCAGCGGCGACGTCAAAGCCGGCATCGGCAAGGCAGGCGTCAAGATCACGCCGGCGCCGGTTCAGCGTCAAGCGTTGAACCGGTTGGCGGACAGCCTGCGGGCCGAGTATCTGGCGCTGCCCGCCAGCGTGCTCGATGTTCTGACGCCGCCGGCGATGGGGCACGATCGTGGCCGCGAATACTTCGCCACGCGCATGGGGTCCGTGTTCGACGCCTTCTCGATCGCCGAGGCGGGCGCCGCGCAAACGGCCGGCTTCCTGCTGGACCCGGGCCGCATCAATCGTCTGGCGTGGCAGCATGCGCGCGACGCGCAGCAGCCGGGCGTGCAGGAGGTATTGTCGCTGCTGCTGCAAAAGACCTGGAAGCGCGAGCCGGTGCCGGCATCGGTGGTTGGCGGCGAGGCGGTGCAGCTGGCGGCCAATTGGGTGCTGGTCGACGGGGTGCTGAATCTGCTGGACGGCGGCAAACTGCATCCGAACGTGGCGGCCGAAGTCACGCAGTCGGCGCGCGATCTGGCGCAGTGGCTGCAGAAAAATCCAGGCAAGGGCGTGACGGCCACCAGCCGCAAGGAGGCCGCCGAGCTGATTGTCGGCTATCTGAAGGACCCGCGCAGCGTCAAATTGCGCGCCGCGCCACCGGTTCCGCCGGGAGCGCCTATCTGAGGCGGGATGACAACGCGAAACGCGTGCGCACCAAAATGATGCCATTTTTCGGTGCGCACGCTCATGGTGCGGGTGTCGGCGTAAAAACAAAATACAGTTAAATCATAGACTTAAAATTTGCACCAAACTGGAACAAATATTGCTTGTATAGATATTCGTTTTCAATTCGTGCATTATTTTGGGGAGTGATTTTGATGGGTTTACACAAAGACGGCGCCGATGCATTGTTCATTTTGCTAGGCGCCATCATGATTTTGGCGATGCACGCCGGCTTCGCGTTCCTGGAGTTGGGCACCGTGCGCAAGAAGAACCAGGTCAATGCGCTGGTCAAGATCCTGGTGGATTTCGCGGTGTCGACCATCGCCTACTTCTTCGTCGGTTACAGCATCGCCTACGGCGTCAATTTCTTCTCCTCGGCCGACGTGCTGGCGGCTAAAAACGGCTATGAGCTGGTCAAGTTCTTCTTCCTGCTGACGTTCGCGGCGGCCATCCCGGCCATCATCTCGGGCGGCATCGCCGAGCGGGCGCGCTTCCATCCGCAGTTGATCGCGACCGCGCTGCTGGTCGGCTTTGTGTACCCGTTCTTCGAGGGGATCGTCTGGAACCGCCGCTTCGGCATCCAGGAATGGCTGCTGCAGGCCTTCGGCGCCGAGTTCCACGACTTCGCCGGTTCGGTGGTGGTGCACGCGGTGGGCGGCTGGATCGCGCTGCCGGCGGTGCTTCTGCTGGGCGCGCGGCGCGGCCGCTATATGAAGAACGGCGCGATCGCCGCGCATCCGCCGTCGTCGATTCCGTTCCTGGCGCTGGGCGCGTGGATTTTGACGGTGGGCTGGTTCGGCTTCAACGTCATGAGCGCGCAGTCGCTCGACAAGATGAACGGCCTGGTGGCGGTCAACTCGCTGATGGCGATGGTCGGCGGCACGCTGGTCGCGCTGCTGATGGGGAAAAACGATCCCGGTTTTGCCTATAACGGGCCGTTGGCCGGGTTGGTGGCGGTTTGCGCGGGATCGGATCTGATGCATCCGTTGGGCGCGTTGGTCACCGGTGGTGTCGCCGGCGCCATCTTCGTCTGGATGTTCACGCTGGCGCAGAACAAATGGAAGATCGACGATGTGCTGGGCGTGTGGCCGTTGCATGGGCTGTGCGGCGCCTGGGGCGGGATCGCGGCGGGGATCTTCGGATTGAAAGCGCTGGGCGGAATGGGCGGGGTGTCGTTCTCCGCGCAGCTGGCCGGGACGGTGCTGGGTGTGGCGATCGCGCTGGCGGGCGGCTTCGCGATCTATGGCCTGCTTAAAGCCACGATGGGCCTGAGGCTCGATCCCGAGGACGAGTTCCAGGGGGCCGATCTTGCCATCCACCGCATCAGTTCCACGCCGGAGCGCGAGTCGAATTGGTAGAGGCCCCGAATATTGCGCTTCATTTTGCACACAAAGCAATGCCAACTCAAAACATTTTCAGGAAATCGACCAGCAGCGATTTGTAATCAACC
>Ga0105244_10002522_pt1 | contig 13767 bp, 14 predicted proteins | sample KBSM44metaG_FD_80423 | JGI IMG/M metagenome (GOLD analysis project Ga0105244, IMG submission 80423) | Miscanthus rhizosphere microbial communities from Kellogg Biological Station, Michigan, USA - KBS M4-4 metaG | ecosystem: Host-associated > Plants > Roots > Rhizosphere > Soil | place...
CTTCATCGCCCCACGGCCGGAAGAGGAGGGGGGCAATGGCGAGAATTTTGTCCTGACGCCGCGTGGCTCCAGTCTGTTGAGTCTGATCGACAGCAGTATTCCCGGTCACGAGCATCCGCGGTGGGTCCTGGATGAGCAACAGGATGCGCTGGACCCGCAGGTGTTCGATGAACTGGCGTCCAAGGCTCAGATTGCCTGACGAAAGGCTTGGAATGTATTGATTGTTGGCTGTGAGGGCCTTTTCGCGAAGAGGCCCGCAGGTCATGCACTCAACTGTCCTTCAGGCACTTCATCTCACTGAAGTCCCGTCGCAGATCCGCAATGCGCTTGAGCAACAACTGCCGCTGGGTCGGGCTGCTTTCGGCCATGAGGTCGACGATCAGCCTGCGGGTCTCCCGCTCGGTGTGCTCGTAGGCTTGGCGGTACTCGGCGGTCCACAGACTGTTCTGATGTTGCAGCAGTTGCCCGACCCGTTGCTCGAAATCAGCACTTTGACGCTCGGCAACCGCTTCGCTTAATTGCGTCTGCCAGTACGCCCGGTTGGCGATCCACAAGCGGTTCTGCTCGCCGAGGGCGGTCGACCAGGCGATGACGCGTTGCTGTTGGCCCAGGCTCAGCGGGCCGATCCAGGCCTTCAGGCGTTTGCTCATCCGTTCACCGCGGTCGCGGATCTGCTCGGCCAGTGGCGGCGCGACGTACTCGGCCTGGCGTTCGCGCTGTTCCTTGGCAAAGGCCACATTCATCTCCGCAACTTGCCGGTCATCCAGGCCTTTGAGCAGTTCGCTGGCCGATGGGGTGATTTGCCGGGCCACCTGGGCAATCGCCGCCCTGGCTTCGGCGGTGCGCGCCTGCAGTTGGGCGTCGTTGACCTGGCCGTTCTCGACCATGGCCTGTACCCGGTCCAGCCATTGCAGGTAGCCGGGCAGTTGCGTGGTGCAGTGCCATTGCAGATGTTCCTTGAGGCGTTCGTTGAGCCAGCCTTTCTGCTCGCGGTGCATGTCGATGTAGTCGCCGAGGGTCCAGGGGATGATCACATCGAGATTGCGATAGGCCAGGCCGACCCGGCTACAGGCGGCGACTGCCAGGCTCAGGATCAGGCAGCAGAGCAATAAGGCGCGTCGACACGACATGAGCGGATCCTTGCTGGGGCGTTACCCCCATAGAACACCGGATGGCCTGGCGGTTCAATGCAAAGATGCACGGCGTGAAACACCCCATCCAAACTCGGTTAGAATGGCGGTCACGCAATGAGGGTATCGGAAATGGCTCTAATCGGGCGCTACAACAGCTTGCAAGTGGTCAAGCACACTCACTTCGGTTTGTACCTTGATGGTGCGCAGGATGGCGAAATTCTTCTGCCCAATCGCTATATCCCCAAGGATGTCCCCAGCGAAGACGAAGACTGGCTGAATGTTTTTGTCTATCTGGACAGTGACGACAAGCTGATCGCCACCACCGAGACCCCGAAAGTCCAGGTCGGCGAGTTCGCCAGCCTCAAGGTCAAGGAGGTCAACAGCATTGGCGTGTTCCTCGACTGGGGGCTGCCCAAGGATCTGCTGCTGCCGTATTCCGAAGAAAAGCGCCAGTTGAATGCCGGTGACTACTGCGTGGTGCACGTCTATCTCGACAAGCACACCCGCCGTATCACGGCTACCGCGCGCCTGGATCGTTATCTGGACAAGACGCCGGCCAACTACAAGGTCGGCCAGGAAGTCGATCTGCTGGTGGCCGAAACCACCGACACGGGTTTCAAGGCGATCATCAACAACAAGCACTGGGGCCTGATTCACAAGAATGAGGTGTTCAAGTTCCTGCGCTCTGGCAAGCGGGAAAAGGGCTACATCAAGCAGATCCGTGCCGACGGCAAGATCAGCCTGAGCCTGCAACCCGTCGGCGAAGAAGCCGCCGGCAGCCTGAACTCGAAGATCCTTGCCAAGCTGCGCGACAACAATGGCGTGTTGCCGGTCAGCGACAAGAGTGATCCGGCGCTGATCAGCGACCTCTTCGGTGTCAGCAAGGGCAACTTCAAGAAAGCCATCGGCACCCTATACAAGAATGGCCAGATCGTCATTCATGCCGATCGTATAGAGCTGAGCTGAACCCTGACCGCCAAGGCCCCGACACCTGGCACGGGAGCCTTGGCGGTTTTTTGCCGTACCTGGGCGGCTGAATAAACTTCGTGTTCACTCTCTGTCAGCAAGTCTTGCCGAACTCAGCTATGTTTTCGTTACTACGCCTGAACGCTTCGGGGGCGGTGACAGGGGACTGTCGGTTTTTCAAGCAATCTGCGCCGCCGCCGTCCAGGCGACGGATGGTCTCAGTGATTGCCTTAAAGTACCGATAGCCTTGGAATAGCGGGGCAAAAAGGGATTCTTGCAGTCATGTTCAATTCCAATCTGAAGAAGATTCTAGAGAGCAAAGAAGAAGAGCTTTTCAAGCTGAAGCAGTTGTTCCATGGCATGACGGCTGAAATGGTCTCGCTGGTGCTTGATCCGCAATTTCGGATCATCGACTTCAACCAGCGTTTCCTCGACCTGCTGGGCTACAAGGCCGAGCAGGTCAAGGATCGTCCGCTGGACAACTTCGTCCCGGCCTACGTCAAGAACCTGCCTTGCTTCCATAACCTGCGAGCCGCAGTGGCCAAGGGCGTATCGGTCAGCGACAACTACCGGTTCCTGCGCGCCGATGGCAGCCTGGCCTGGGTGCACGGCAGTTGGCAGCCCGTGAAGAGCGAGAAGGGCGAGCTGTTGCACATCCAGTGCTTTGCCCGCGATGTCACTCATACGGTTGAAACCATGAAGGAGAACGAGGCCTTCATCCAGGCGCTGCTGCGCTCTACTGCGGTGATCGAATTCACTCTGGACGGCGAAGTGATCACCGCCAATGACCAGTTCCTGCGGGCCATGGGCTATTCGCTGGCGCAGATCGTCGGCAAGCACCACCGGATGTTCTGTTCGAGCGAAGAGGCAGCCTCCAGTCAGTACCAGGCATTCTGGGGCCGACTCAACCGCGGTGAGTACGTCGCCGATCGCTTCATGCGTGTCGACAGCCATGGGCGGGAAGTCTGGCTGGAGGCCACCTACAACCCGGTGCACGATGCCCAGGGCCAGCTCTACAAGGTGGTCAAGTTCGCCAGCGTGGTGACCGACCAGGTGGTACGCGAGAGAGAGGTCAGCGAGGCGGCAGGCATCGCCTATGGCATTTCGCAGCAGACTGACACCACGGCACAGCGCGGTGCCACGGTAGTGAAGAACACGGTATCGACCATGCAGGAAATTTCCGAGGAGATGCAGTCGGCCTCTGAAGGTATCGAGGCGCTTGGCAAGCAATCCATGTTGATCACCTCGATGGTCCAGACCATTGGCAGCATCGCCGCTCAGACCAACCTGCTGGCGCTCAACGCCGCTATCGAGGCGGCCAGGGCCGGCGAGCAGGGGCGCGGGTTTGCGGTGGTGGCCGATGAGGTTCGGCAACTGGCCGGGCGTACCAGCGCCGCCACGGAGGAAATTGTCACGGTCGTCCAGCAGAACCAGAAGCTGGTGGACGAAGCGGTACGGGACATGTCCACCAGCCGCGTCAAGGCTGAGCAGGGCCTGTCCCTGGCCAACCAGGCGGGCGAGGTGATTGTCGAGATCCAGGACGGTGCCAAGCAGGTGGTGGGCGCGGTAGGGCGCTTCGCCAATCAGCTGAAATGAGTGCTGTGGACAAGCCAACGCGCGGTTGATCGGTGTTCGCGCGTCGGCTTGTAGCTTTTTGCCATGATTTAGCGTAATGAACGCTCTGTAAAAGAAGCATTCGCCAGGACTTGGAGCTATGATCTGTGTGAGGCGGCCAAGAACCACCTCGCTCGCATTACCCTGAAGGGGGCTTTATGAAAGATAAACTGCAAACTTGGCTCCACGACCTCGGGGTGGCCCTCGGTCTGATCGAACCTCCGCTGCAACCGGTGCCGATCCGCACTGACGACGACCGCCGTCGCCGGCAACAGCAGCCACGCCGCTAAGCGCCGAAGGCTCACCACATCCTATTGGCCGGGGCAATCGATGCCGTTCGCTGGCGCAGGGGCACGACGGTTGTCGAGCCCCGTTCGACAGTTGCGACGCTTCCATGGACCCGCTGCCAACTGCCCGATCCCCCAACCATGGGGCGCAGAGTGGTGTGATAAACAACGGGTGCGACAATCGACGCTGCATCCGCTGAAGCGAACGCCGTATCAGATAGCACTGGCCAGGGTTGCCGGGCGCCGTGACAACAGGCTGATGACGATGAAGCTGACCAGGCCGATGGCCAGGCTGTAGTAGATCGGTGTGTTGGAATCCAGGCCATCCTTGAACATGAATACCAGTGCGGTGATGAAGCCCAGCGTCATGCTGCTGATCGCGCCTGCGGTGGTGGCGCGTTTCCAGTAGATGGCACCGATCAGCGGGATCAGCATGCCGCCCACCAACAGGTTGTAGGCCAGGGTCAGGGCACTGATCACATCACTCACCACCAGGGCGATACCCAGCACTACCAGGCCGGTCAGGCAGGTGAACAGGCGGTTGAGCGCCAGGCTCGACTGCTTGCCGCCGCGCAGCTTGGGCAACAGGTCTTCGGTCAGAACGGTGGAGGCCGCCAGCAGGCCAGCGCTGGCGGTGGACATCATTGCCGCCAGGGCGGCGGCGATCACCAGACCGCGAATGCCGTCCGGCAGCGACAGTTTGACGATCGCGGCAAAGGCGTTGTTGACGTTATCCAGGTGCGGAATCAGTACGTGGCGGCCATGCCGATCAGCGCGCAGGCCAGACCGTAGACGATGCAGTAGACCCCGGCGACGCTGCCGGCGTACTTCGCGACCTGCTCATCCTTGGCGGTGAACACCCGTTGCCAGATGTCCTGGCCGATCAGAATGCCGAAGAAGTAGATCATGAAGTAGGTGATGATGGTGTCCCAGCCGATGGCGGTGAAGCTGAAACTGCTGGACGGCAGCTTGCTCACCAGTTCGTCCCAGCCACCGACGCGGTACAGGCAGATCGGCAACAGGATGAACATCAGACCGACGGTCTTGATGATGAACTGGACGATGTCGGTCAGGGTCAGCGACCACATGCCGCCGATAGTCGAGTAGACCACCACCACGCCGCCGCCGAGCAGTACCGAGATCCAGAACGGCAGATCGAACAGCACTTGCAGCACGGTGCCGATGGCGAGGGTCGAGGTCACCCCGATCATCAATGCATAGGCGAGCATGATCACCGCGCTGGCCTGGCGAGCCAGGGGGGTGTAGCGCTTTTCCAGCACCTGGGTGACGGTGAAGATCTTCAGTTTGAGCAGCGGTTTGGCGAGGAACAGGTTCAGCGCGATGATCCCCAGGCCCAGTGCCGCACACAGCCAGAAACCGGAAATGCCGTGGACATAACCCAGACGCACGGTACCGACGGTGGAGGCACCGCCCAGCACCGTGGCGGCCATAGTGCCCATGTACAGGGTCGGGCCGAGGTTGCGGCCGGCCACCAGGTAGTCTTCGTGGGTCTTGGCCTTGCGCATGCCGTAGTAACCGAGCAGCAGCATGCCAGCGGCATAAAAGAGTACAACCACTATATCCAGGGCCATGACGGCGTGTCTCCAATTGTAGTTTTTATGGTGAAACAGTTGGTTTTCAGGGGCCTGTGGGCGGCTCAGCGGTGAGCCACGCCTGGAAGTACACAGAGCATTTCGTACAGCAGGTTGGCGCCCAGCAGCGAGGTGTTGCCGGTGGTGTCGTAGGGCGGTGAGACTTCCACCAGGTCGCAGCCGACCAGGTCGAGGCCCTGGCAGCCGCGGACGATCTCCAGGGCCTGGATGGTGGTCAGGCCGCCGATTTCCGGCGTGCCGGTGCCCGGGGCCCAGGCCGGGTCGATGCCGTCGATGTCGAAGCTCAGGTAGACCGGGCCGTTGCCGACCTTTTCACGGACTTCGGCCATCAGCGGCGCGAGGGACTTGTGCCAACATTCTTCGGCCTGGACCACGCGAAAGCCTTGCTTGCGGCTCCAGTTGAAGTCTTCGGCGGTATAACCCTGGGCGCGCAGGCCGATCTGCACGACGCGGTCGCAGTCCAGCAGACCTTCTTCGACGGCGCGGCGGAAGGTGGTGCCGTGGGCGATTTTCTCGCCGAACATGTGATCGTTGACATCCGCGTGGGCGTCGATATGCACCAGGCCGACCTTGCCGTGTTTCTTGTGGATCGCCCGCAGGATCGGCAGGGTGATGGTGTGGTCGCCGCCCAGGGTCAGCGGGATGACATTGTGTTCGAGGATCGCGTCGTAGGACTCCTCGATAATGCGCACGGCGTCGAGCAGATTGAATGTGTTGATCGCCACGTCACCGATGTCGGCGACCGACAGCGAGTCGAACGGCGCGGCGCCAGTGGCCATGTTGTAGGGGCGGATCATCACTGACTCGGCACGGATTTCCCGTGGACCGAAACGGGTCCCGGAGCGCAGTGAGGTCCCGATATCCAGCGGTACGCCAACGAACGCGGCGTCGAGACCGGCGGGCGATTGCAGGTGGGGGAGGCGCATCATGGTGGCGATGCCGCCGAAACGCGGCATTTCGTTACCGCCCAGTGGTTGGTGAAGAATCTTGTCCACGGGTAAGCCTCATCATGTGTTCTGTTATCAGGGGATCGATTCTGCGAAACCCGCCGGCCGGGAAAAATCGCTGCCGGTAAATACTTAGTTCAGATTTTTCTAAACTAATGGGGCTCCTGGCGTTAGACTGCCCGCTCGCCACAAGGGGGGCGTCACAGCCAGAGGGCGGTGTATCACCAGCCAAGGGACGGCGGACTCTCATGCTCATGCCTCCGGAGTACCCATGGCCAGCGCTTTACCCGACCTGAAACTCCTGCGCATCTTTGTCAGCGTGGTGCGCCACCAGGGTTTCGCCAACGCTCAGCAGGAACTGAACCTGTCGACTTCAGCCATCAGCACCTACATGAGCCAGCTCGAGTCGGCGCTGGGGCTGGTGCTGTGTCATCGGGGCCGGGGTGGTTTCAGCCTGACCAGCAAGGGTGAGCTGTTCCACCAGGAAACCCTGCGGCTGCTCGGCGAACTCGAGGGTTTCGAACAGTACGCCGCCGCCCGCAAGGGTGAATTGCGTGGCACGTTGAACCTCGGCGTCATCGACTCCACCGTCAGTGAGCCGGCCTTGCCGCTGGCCGAAACCATCGGTGCCTATAGTCAGGAACATCCGGGGGTGCATTTGCATCTGTCGGTCATGAGCCCCTATGAGTTGCAGCTCGGCGTCCAGGACAACCGCCTGGACCTGGCCATCGGTGCCTTTTCCACGCGCATGAGCGGGCTGGTCTACCAGCCGCTGTACCGCGAGCAGCACTGGCTGTACTGCAGCAACCGTCACCCGCTGTACCACGAACGGCGGATTCCCGAACAAGTCATCACTCAGCAGCGCATGGTCGGCCGTGGCTACTGGAGCCAGGCGGAACTGGCCCGACACGGCGTCAAGCACAGCGCGGCAACCGTGGAGAGTATGGAGGCGCAGTTGATCCTGGTGCTGTCCGGCGCCTACATCGGCTACCTGCCGGAGCACTACGCCCAGCCCTGGGCGGACAAGGGCTACTTGCGGGTGCTGCTACCGGCGACCTTTGGTTACCAGGCACCCTTTTCGATGATCCTGCGCCGTGGCCGTAGCCGCGAACCGTTGATCCAGACCTTCCGTGACCTGCTCAAAGCGCAGCTCAACCAGCCCTGAGCGGAACGACCTGCATGTCCAGAGCCTGCTGCGAACGCTGCCTGCGTCCCCAGACCCATTGCCTTTGCCCGCTGATCCCACAGCTCGACAGCCGCACCCGGGTGTTGGTCCTGCAACACCCGAGCGAAGTCGGCCATGCCTTGAATACCGCGCGGCTGGCGACCCTTGGCCTGACCAATGCCGAGTTGCGGGTGGGGGAGGTGTTCGATGACCTGTCGACACTGCTCAGCCCACCGGGTTATCAGACGCGGCTCTTGTTCCCGGCGGACGATGCACAGTTGCTGCAGTCCTACACAGAGAGAGCAGAGGCGCAGCCGCTGTTGTTGGTAGTCCCCGATGGCACCTGGCGCAAGGCGCGCAAGCTGCTGTACCTCAACCCGCTGCTGGCCAGTTTGCCAAGGGTGACCCTGGGACCGGGTGCGGTCTCGCGTTATCGCTTGCGCAAGGCACCGGAGCCGGGGGCCTTGTCGACGATAGAAGCGATTGTCCGGGCGCTGGAGACGCTCGAACGGCCGGCTTCGTTCGAGGCGCTGCTCAAACCGTTCGAGGCGTTGATCGACGGGCAGATCCAGGCCAGGGGTAACGATACCTACCGGCGCAATCACGGCGATTGAGGGCAAGGGGGCGCTAGCGCCGTGGCTCCAGGGTTTTCTGGCGCAGGATGTAGACGGTCACCAGCACTGCGCTGGTCAGCATGAACAGGCGCGCCCAGAACAGCGGCACCAGGTAGCAGGAAAAGCCGATGCTCAGCCACATCAGACCGATGGCGTAGACTTTGCCCTTGAGCGGAATACCATTACCGTCCAGGTAATCGCCGATCCATGGTCCCAGGCGCGGGTGTTCCACCAGCCAGCGGTAGAACCGTGGCGAACTGCGGGCGAAGCAGGCGGCCGCCAGCAGCAGGAACGGTGTGGTCGGCAAGACCGGCAGGAAAATCCCGAGCACCCCCAGCGCCACGCTCAGCCAGCCGATGGCCAGCAGTGCGTAGCGCAGGAGCGGCGAGCGACTGCCCGTGGGGCTCATCGCCACCGCCGTGACTCAGTGGTGGCGAGGCTTGAGGATTGCCGGCTTCTCGTCGGGCGCATTGCACAGCAGGTAGAGGGCGGTCAGCGCTTCCGGGATCTGCACGATCATGTCGTCCATCAGGTTGGCATCGGCGGCGATGTCGGAGAACTCCGGTTGCTCATCGAACAGGCCCGAGCCGACCATTATCGGCAGAAGCATTTCGCTGACTTCTTCCTCGGCAGTTTCAAACCAGGCTTCCTCGCGCAGGAACACCCCTTCCATGAAGCCGATGCACCAGCCGCGCAGTTCGGAGTCATCCGGATCGTCGCCCAGGTCGAGGTCACACGGCAGCTCGAACTCCTCGTCGGAGGCCAACTGGCGGGCGATATGGGCCTTGAGCTGGATCAGCGTGGCTTCGATCTCTTCGCGCTGGGCGGCATCCTTGTAGCGCGGCTCCTCGGCGAACAGCGCGTCGATCCATTCGCGATCCGGGACCACGTCGGCACAGATCGACAGCGCAGTCAGGTAACCGTGGGCGGCCACGTAGTCCAGCGCTTCTCCGTGCAGCTCGTCGGCGTCGAGGAAGGCTTGCAGGCGGGTGAGTTGCTCAGCGAAGGACATGAGGGGCTACCTTGGGAATAAACGATGCTGAATTCTAGGCGTTCTTGAGCCCGCAGGCCAGCAAACGCAACACTTTCCTGCGGATGAGGCGCTGTTCCAGGTGACGGACGGGTTTGCCCGCGTTGGGGTAGGCAGAGCCCAAAAAACCGTTTGGTGCGGCCTGCCAAGCGAGCGCAGCCCCCGGGTTTACGGCCATCTTGCGATCCGGCGCGGATGTACGGCGTCCTGGTCTGCCGCGAATTTTCCTCGGGACAAAATGGCAAACCGACCGACATCCCCCTGACCCACCTGACGCTCGGGTATACTGCCGCGTTTTGTGGTGCCCTGCCGGTACGGACATCCTCGCTTACGTTTTTTTACGTGAAAGCGGCGAGTTTTCGACCAGCCTTGACCCAGGGTATCCCGGTGAGTTTGGAGTGGCTATGCTCGAACAGGCTCAACGCGTCCTCAAGGACATCTTCGGTTACGACAGCTTTCGCGGTCGCCAGGGTGCCATTATTGAGCGCGTGGCCAGCGGCGGCGATGCCTTGGTGCTGATGCCGACCGGCGGCGGCAAATCCTTGTGTTTCCAGGTTCCGGCCCTGCTGCGTGACGGCTTGGCGGTGGTGGTATCGCCGTTGATCGCGTTGATGGACGACCAGGTCGCGACGCTGGAAGAACTCGGCGTTGCAGCGGCGGCACTGAACTCGACGCTGAGCGCCGAGCAGCAGCGCGAGCTGGCGGCGCGCATTCGCCGTGGCGAAGTGAAAATGCTCTACCTGGCGCCCGAGCGCCTGGTTCAGCCGCGCATGCTGGCGTTCCTGCAGAACCTCGATATTGCCCTGTTCGCCATCGACGAGGCGCATTGCGTTTCGCAATGGGGCCATGACTTCCGGCCCGAATACCTGCAGCTCGGTCAACTGGCCGAGCTGTTTCCCCATGTGCCGCGTATCGCGCTGACCGCCACCGCCGACAAGCGTACCCGCGAAGAAATCGTCAATCGCCTGCACCTGCAGAACGCCGAACGGTTTCTCTCCAGTTTCGACCGGCCGAACATCTTCTACCGCATCGTTCCCAAGGAGCAGCCACGCAAGCAGTTGCTGGCGTTCCTGTCGCAGCGCCGTGCCGACTCGGGGATCGTCTACTGCCTGTCGCGCAAGAAGGTCGATGAAGTTGCCGCGCTGCTCTGCGAGCAGGGCTTTCCGGCCTTGCCGTATCACGCCGGGCTGCCTTCTGAAACCCGGGCGGACAACCAGAGGCGTTTCCTCAATGAGGAAGGGCTGATCATGGTCGCGACCATTGCCTTCGGCATGGGTATCGACAAGTCCAACGTGCGGTTCGTTGCTCACCTCGACCTGCCCAAGTCCCTGGAAGCCTATTACCAGGAGACCGGTCGGGCCGGTCGCGACGGCTTGCCGGCAGATGCCTGGATGGCTTACGGCCTGCAGGATGTGGTGATGCTCAAGCAGATGTTGCAGAACTCCGAGGGTGACGAACGCCACAAGCGTCTGGAGCATCACAAGCTCGACGCGATGCTGGCACTGTGCGAAGAGACCCGCTGCCGTCGCCAGACGCTGCTGGCCTATTTCGACGAGGACATGCCGCAGCCCTGTGGTCACTGTGACAACTGTGTCGATGGCGTACAGACCTGGGACGCCACCGAGCCCGCACGACAGGCGCTGTCGGCGATCTACCGAACCGGACAGCGTTATGGTGTCGGCCACCTGGTCGATGTGCTGCTGGGCAAGGAGAACGACAAGGTTCGCAGCTTCGGTCACCAGCATCTGGCGGTGTTCGGCGTGGGCAAGGCGCTCAGCGAGGGCGAGTGGCGTTCGCTGTTCCGCCAACTGGTGGCGCGGGGCTTGGCCGATATCGACCTCGAAGGCTATGGCGGCCTGCGCCTGAGTGACAACTGCCGGGCCCTGCTGCGGGGCGAGGTCACTCTGGAACTGCGTCGCGACCTCAAGCCGCAGACCGCTGCCAAGAGTCTCTCCGCCAGCCCGGCCAGCCAACTGGTACGTGGCGAGGAGCGCGAACAATGGGAAGCCTTGCGTGCCCTGCGCCGCAAGCTGGCCCAGGAACATGCCGTGCCGCCCTATGTCATCTTCCCCGACTCCACATTGCTGGAAATGCTCCGCAGCCAACCGACGACCATGGCGCAGATGGCCAAGGTCAGCGGTGTCGGCGCCCGCAAGCTGGAGCGTTATGGCGAGGCCTGCCTCGAGGTCCTGGGCGGCGAGGCGGAGACGCCCAAGGCGGTCGCCGATATCCGTCACGAACTGATCAGCTTGGCGCGTGCCGGCATGACCCCGTTGCAGATCGCCGGCCAGTTGCAGTGCTCGGAGAAGAATGTCTACACGCTGCTGGCCGAGGCCATCGGTCGCCAGCAGTTGTCCCTGGAGCAGGCCTTGGATCTGCCCGAGGATCTGCTGGGCGAAATTCAGGATACCTTTCTCGATGGCGAGGGCGAGTTACCGGCCGTGAGCGAGATCGCCGAACGGTTCGTCGGGCGCGTGCCCGAAGGTGTGCTGTATTGCGTGCGGGCAGCCCTGCAAGCCGAATTCGAACTCTGAGGAATGGGAAATGCATATCCCCCGGTCTATCTCTGTTTTATTTGCGACAAGTCATGTTTACACGCAGCTCAAGTCTTGCCTCCAGTCGCTCAGGCATGCTTAGCTGACTAATAATTAGTTTTGTCTATTTTCAGTCTGACCATGAGTTTTTTATGTCGTTAACCGATGAACACCGTTTTGGCATGCAGCTGGCGCAAATGTCCCGTGGCTGGCGTGCCGAGTTGGATCGCCGCCTGGCCGGTCTGGGCTTGTCCCAGGCCCGTTGGCTGGTATTGCTGCACCTGGCACGTTTTTCCGAAGCGCCAACCCAGCGTGAACTTGCGCAAAGCGTCGGTGTGGAAGGGCCAACTCTGGCGCGCCTGCTTGACAGCCTGGAAACCCAGGGATTGGTGCAGCGCCACGCGGTGGTCGAGGACCGCCGCGCCAAGAAGATCGAACTCTGTGCCCCGGCGCGCCCCTTGATCGAGCAGATCGAGACCATTGCCACCGCCCTGCGCCATGAGTTGTTCGCAGGGGTCGACGAGGAGGAGTTGCGTATCATCATGCGGGTTCACAGCCGGATCCTGGCGAACCTGGAAAAGTCCTGAGGCATTCCCGCTCTGCCGGATTTGGAGAATCCCTGGCCGGCAGACTATAAGATCTACTGGTTCTGTGTATTGTGTTGGCATTTCGACCCTGCGTGCAGCGAGGGGGGATGTCGGGCCTTAAGGGATACTCATGCTCGAGAGTTTGCAGTCCGCGTTGCGGTGTTCCACTGAAAAGCCCCAGGTGACTCCGGTTCGTCGGCATTGGATGGCGCTGGCAGCGCTGTCGTTGCTGCATCCGGCACTGGCTTCGGCCATGGGCTTGGGAGACATCACGCTGCATTCGGCGCTCAGCCAGCCGCTCGATGCGCAAATCGCTCTGGTCGATCCCGGCGACCTGGCTGATGGCGAGCTCTCGGTCAGCCTGGCGACGCCCGAGGAGTTTGCTCAGGCGGGGGTCGAGCGGCTGTTCTTTCTCAACGACCTGCGGTTCACGCCGGTCCTGCAAGGCAATCGCAGCTTCATTCGGGTGCAGTCGAACAAGCCGGTGAGCGAGCCGTTCCTGAATTTCCTGGTGCAGGTCAACCGGCCTAACGGTCGTCTGCTGCGCGAATACACGGTATTGCTCGATCCGCCGGGCAGCGGCAGCTATAGCCCGTCGACGCGTGCGGTCCAGGCCGAGCAGCCGCTCCCCAGCGCTGAGGTGGCGCCGCCGCCGGCGACGCAAGGTAAACGCTATACCGTGACCAGGGGCGATAACCTCTGGACGATCGCCAAGCGCCTGAACGAAGCGGGCAGCAAGGCCAGTGTCAATGAATTGTCCCTGGGGATTCGTGCACTCAATCCGGGCAGCGAGCGCCTGACCGTCGGACAGGGCCTGTTGCTGCCGGATGTTGCCGTGGTGCCGGGCAGTGCCCCGGCGGCCGTTGCTCAGGCCCCCACGGCCTCAGCGGCCCCAGTGGTCGAAGCCGAGCGTAGCGCCGAACAACTGGCTGCGGCGACGCTGGAAAACCAGCAGTTGCAAAAAACCGTCGACGATTTGCAGGCTCGCCTGAAGTCCCAGGACGAGCAGATCGCCAGCGACCAGAAGCATCTGGGCGAGCTGGAGGCGCAGTTGGCGGAGTTGAAGACCAAGGCTGCCGCCCCTGTCGTCAGCCCGGCTCCGGTGGTTCCTTCTGCAGCTCCGGCTCCGGTGGTTGCCGAGCCGTCCGAAGGGACGAATCTGCTGCTACTGGCCGCGCTGGCCGTACTGCTTCTGTCGTTGGCGGCAGCCTTGATCGTGCGCCGTCGGCGCCGTTTGCCCGAGGTGGCGGTCGAACCGGCGCCACTGTTCCAGGAGC
>Ga0105244_10002526_pt1 | contig 13749 bp, 13 predicted proteins | sample KBSM44metaG_FD_80423 | JGI IMG/M metagenome (GOLD analysis project Ga0105244, IMG submission 80423) | Miscanthus rhizosphere microbial communities from Kellogg Biological Station, Michigan, USA - KBS M4-4 metaG | ecosystem: Host-associated > Plants > Roots > Rhizosphere > Soil | place...
CCGCAGAGAACTTTCGTTGCGGGGGGCAGTCTGAATTAGTGCCACTGCTTTTCTTTGATGTCCCCAATTTGTGGAGCCCGATAATCCCGCCTTTTAGGTTCAAGATTATCGGGTTTTTTGTTGAAAAAATAGTTATATAACAAAAACATACAGTTGGAGCACATGCCTAGTGGCGATGAAATGGCGGCAGACACAACGCTTAACGTAACAAGTCATCATCACGACAAAATTAGCACCAAAATAATATAAGTTGAAATTATTTCCATTGCATGCAATTGGTTTTTTACTATGTAAAAACAGCGGTAATTCAAATCCAAAAAGTCAGTATTATTAGCAGAAAAAATACGACCATTAAGCTGAGGTACAAAAAACTATACCCTTTCATCCATTTAATGTTTACCAACGATTGCCCACTAAAAAAAACATAAGCGTCTTCTGGTAAGTATTCTCCATGGGAAATTTTCACTTTCTTTTTTTTAATTACTTTCCTAAAAAACAACACCACCGGAAAGCTGCCAAAAAAACCGGCTTGAGACAAAAATTTATAATAGCTTGGCATAAACAATTTCGCCTCTAAATAGCTAGAGACAATATAATTGTAGTGATTTTTATGCCTAAAAAATATAACGACACACGTCAGAAAAAGCAAAATGAAAACGGCACCAAGGGCAACAAATATTCTCATTAAAAACAAATCCACCGGCTACTCCTTCGCTCTCAATTTAAAAACAGTGTGTTAACGCCATCACCAAACTTGGCCCCCACCTGTTCACCAGCTGCGCCGCCTAATAACCCCCCCCCGAGAGATCCCACCAAGCCGCAAGCAAACGCCGCCGCTCCACCGGTGGCTATACCCGCCACAACACAGATCCCTCCTACCAGCATTGCGCCCCCCGAACCTCCGAGAATCGCCCCTCCCGTGCTAAAACCAAACTTACTGTATTCCTTAACAGCAACTTTTGGGCAATCCATTTCTCGACCGGTAGTACAAGCGTTCATCACTTCGTTAGTTGCGTTTAAACCGGAGAAAGCGATTGCAATATACCCACCACTTTTCATAAAGGTTGCAGCACGAGAAGCGCCGTCCAAATAAGTTGAATACCCCTTAATCGCCCCTACTCCTGCGGTAGACCATTCATGCACTATGGATTTACTGGATAGGTTAAGCGCATGGCGCATGTCTTCATAGTATTTTAGTTTTAAAGTCTTTTGAGTTAATCGTGCCAGAATGGGCTTATTTACCATCCCCCTGAGCTCTGTAAACAATGCGGCACGTTCGGCATAAAATTGCTGGCTAATCAGACTGCCTTGGGAACGGTATTGACTCTGATAACTTTTTTCTATTTTTTGCAGCGTAGACTCTATCTGACGGAAGTATTTCTCACCAACATCACTTGCTGTCCCAAACAATTTGTCCCCTACAGATGTTAACGCCGCTATAGCGCCATAATTTTTTTGCATGAATCCCGCATCGTCTGTAGACATTGGCGCAATGGTACGATTCACGTTCTGCTTTGCCAGTCGCAACAAGCGCAACGTATTCGGAGTGAGAGCGTTTTCTGGGTCTGCAACCAATAGGATCTGCCCTGGCTTCAACCATGCACTGTCTGCATTCAGAGTCATGAAATATCTACTGGCATTGTTGCTACGCCCGTTGAATAACGTTTGAGCCTGAAAGGCCAAAGGGCCGGGTTGTTCTACGATGCAGTAACCGGGCGTGATAGATTTAGTCATCAAGATATCCTTTCTTTGATGCAACGCTGATGTTATGCAATAAAGCGCAGTGTGCCCGTAAACACCCAATCGTTGCAACCACAGGAAAGGATCAGAAAAGATTATTGTGAAGCCGGGCGATCCCCGGCTTCGTAAGGCGGGTTTACTTCTGTTCCGCCTGCTTGACGGTGTCTTCGGCTTTCCACACGCGGTACTTCACTTCCACGTCTTTCGGCACGTACACCACGATCGGCAGGCGGCTGTTGTAGCGCTGCATCGCGGCGTCGCCCAGGTTGGCGGCGACAAATTTCTGCTGTTTGGTGTTTTCCGGACAAGCCATCATGGTGGACGCCGGTGCAGACAGTTTTTCCAGCACCAGGTAGTCGTAACCCCAGCCGGACAACGTTTTGCTTTCCAGCGTGCCGCCCATCATATGGCGGTTGCAGTCCACTTCCAGCGTTTTGCCGATCAGCAGCTCAACTTTGAAGTTCTCTTCATGCTCCTGCTTCGGCAGGTAGATCACCTGGCGATTCATGCCTTTTTCAGCTTTCGGGTAAGGCGCGACCTTTTCCAGCGGCTGCTTGCTGATGTCGGCGTCTTCTGCAGAGGTGGCCGCAATGGCGCTGGCGGAAACGGCCATCAGCAGGCCGGAAAATACAACGGATGCCTTGTTCATGTTTTATCCCTACGATTTATCAAATAATCCGTCTATAAACTAATACACTACAGCTGGCGCCGCCACAGGTTTAATCTTCTTTACAATAGGTGATTGTCAGTGACAATCGCCTGACATTTCCTGTTATGCAGAGCAATGCCTTAGTGAGCTGCAGTTTTGGCGATGTAGGCCTTCACCACCTGGTAGACATAGTCCTGGCACGCCAACCCGGTCTGGGGATCGTATTTGCCCTGATTGGTGATGTTGTTGGACAGCACGCGAATGCCGACAAACGGGATATTGAACGCCGCGGCGATCTGCGCAGCGGAAGCGGTCTCCATCTCTTCTACCGAAGTGTGGTAGCTATCGCGGAAATAGCGAATACGATCCAGCTCGCTGTTCCACACGTCTGCCGAACCGATCACCCCTTCCACCACCCGCCCCTGCTTATAGCTGCCCTTCACGCTTTTCGCGATCGCCAGCAGTTGCCCGCTCGCCGGGAACTGGCGGATGCTGTGGGCGTTCTTGTCCTCGCCGGCGCTGCCTTTCGAGGCCAGCAGATCCATCGGCCGCCACTGGCGCGAATCGCTGCCCTCGCCCTGCGCCTTGTTCGGCGTTTTAAACGCGCCCAAATTGACCGAGTATTTGCCCAGCACGATGTCATATACCCTCAGCGCAGGATCGTGGCCGCCGGCGGTGCCCTGGTTGATGATCGCCACCGGGTGGAACTGCGTAGCGGCAATCGCCGTAGCCGCCGCCGCGTTAGACATGCCCTTCAGGGTTTCGGAAACCACTACCGGATAACCGTCGACGGTGCCATGCCAAAAGCGCCAGCCGCCAATCTGCTCTTCACGCGGGTTTTCCAGCCGCTGGGCGAAACGCTCCGCCTCCACCGGCATCGCCCCCTGCACCACAATCGGCCCCGCAGGCTGTTGCCCATAGCCCAATGGCGAAAAGGCGGCGCCCGCAGCGGCCAGCAGCAAAACAATCGTTTTATTCTTCATCACCGCATCATCCCAATAAAAAGCAAACGTTTACCTTAGCTGAAAGCGACGGTTGCGGATATGACTTTTTCCCGGGGGAGACTAAGGTTTTCTTAAGGCGGAATGATTACAGTAGCCGGATACCCTTCAGCTACCGAGCCTGCACGTGAATTCAAAAGCTTCATTAAATCAATCCTCAACGGCCCCCCACATTCAGACGACTGCTATTTACTCCCTGCCGACATCCTTTTACCGTTGGCAGGCTTTTGGCCTGTTGGTCAGCGGGTTGCTGTTTCTCTGGCTGTCGCGCAACGAGCAGTTGGACTGGGCCATCAGTAATTACTGGTTCGACCCGGCCAGCGGGCATTTTCCGTGGCAGAACAATTATTGGCTGGATCTGATCAACCATCGCCTGCTGAAGCTGCTGGTGATTGCCGGCGCGGTGCTGGCGTTGCTGTGGGGTATTTATCGCCGCAGCCCGCGGCTGATCGTCAGCATGTTGCTGATCGGCATTGGCCCCCTGGTGGTCGGCGTGCTTAAAGCCACCAGCGCGCATTCGTGCCCCTGGGATCTGATCGAGTACGGCGGCAAAGCGATGTCTTATCCGCTGTTAGGCGCAGCGCCGGCGTTCTCCGGCCCGGGACGTTGTTTCCCCGGCGGCCACGCCTCCAGCGGCTTTGCGGTGATGGCGCTGTTTTTCCTGTTCTATCCGCAGCGCCCGCGCCTGGCCTACTGGTGCTGGTTCGGCGGCATCGCGCTCGGCATGCTGATGGGCTTTGGCCAGGTCATGCGCGGCGCACATTTTCTTACCCATAACCTGTGGGCGGGTTGGTGGGTTTGGCTCAGCCAATTGGCTATTTATTGGACGGTTAGCGGCTATTACCGCCGTCAGACGAGGTAAAAGTTATGGAGCAGTTGAATCACGTTCTTTTCGCCTGGATCAATGCAACCCCGGCGTCCCCCGAGTGGCTTATCGACTTCGCCACCTTCCTGGCGCGCGATCTGATCGCCATAGTCCCCTTGTTGATCGTCGGCCTGTGGCTGTGGGGGCCGCAAAGCCAGCTGGTTTCACAGCGTGAAGTGGTCGCCAAGACGACAATCGCGCTGCTGTTCGCCATGCTCGCCGCCTCGACTATCGGCATGCTGCTGCCGCACGAACGGCCGTTCGTCGCCGGCGTCGGTTATACCTTCCTCGCCCATGCGCCAGACAGCTCTTTCCCCAGCGATCACGGCACCGCCATCTTTACCTTTGCGCTGGCGTTCGTATTCTGGCACCGCGTATGGTCCGGCGTGCTGCTGATGATCGTCGCCGCCGGCATCGCCTGGTCACGCGTTTATCTCGGCGTGCACTGGCCGCTGGACATGGTCGGCGGCTTCCTGCTCGGCCTGGTCGGCTGCCTGTTCGCCCAACTGGTGTGGAACCTGTTTGGCGACATCATCGCCGATCGCCTGGCGCGCCTGTACCGCTTCGTCTTTGCCTTCGCGATCCGCAAAGGTTGGGTAAAAGAATAACCGCACAATATGACAGGGGCGTTACCGCCCCTGCTTATCACACCACGCCCGTGGTGACGCAAAACTCCCGCGTTTCCCCCGCTTCCAGCATCAGCAAGGTGCCCGCCCGTTTCGCCGCCAGATAGCCTTCAGGTCTGCAGGTCGCCGGCAAAATAAACGCCGCCACTTTTTGATCGCCGTTGTGCAATATCCAGCGCGTGCCGTAGTTGAACTGCGCGGTGGAAAAACGCGTCACAAAACGGTGGCCCTGCGGTGCCAGCATAAAGAACTCCGCCTGGTCGACATACTGCGACAGCTCGTCGGCGAAAAACACGATCTCCGGATCGTAATGCTGCGGTTCGTTCAGTTCGCACAGGCCGTGGCCGCGCTGCGCCAGCTTTTGCGTATAGGCCAGCCACTGCGGCGTCGGCTGCACGTGGGCCGGCACGCTTTCCCGCAGTTGCAGCGCCGATCCCGGCAGGTTCTGCCGGAAGGTGGCGCCCGGTACGTAGGCGTAGTTCATATGGCACATGTACTGCAGCGGCATGGCCACGCTGGCCAGGTTGGTTACCTGCATCTCGATGTTGAACTGCGCGCTGCCCGCCGTCAGCCGCACCCGCGGCTGCGCCAGATAATGGTCGCCAAAGCCTTTCACATATTCCACGCTGCCGCCGATTGCCAGCGTATCGCCGTTCACCTCCAGCCAGACGCGATCCATCGCCGCACAGGGCATTTCGCCGTGCAGCGGATGATCGTCCTCCGGCGCCGGGCACCCGTTGCGCCGCAGCCCGGAATGGAAGGCGAAGCAGCCGTAGCTGTCGATGATGCTTTCGCCCTGGCGCGGCTGAGTGAACATGTTCTCCATCTTCAGTTGATGGCCGTCGAACTCGGCGTCCCACACCATCTGGCCGTAATACGGCAGCACCGTCAGATAACCCCGGCTATTGGCCAGTTTCAGCGCGGCGATGCCGCTGTCGTAACGGAATGCGGTGACGCAAAACTCGGCGCACCGGTACAGCTCGCGCGGCTGTGCGCCGAACTGCTCAGGGATTAGGTTGATTATCGCTGTCATCGCCATTCCCCTGCCGTTTCGCGTTCGGCCGGCGTCTGCCGCGCATCGCGCCGTTTATGCCGCAGCTCGCCCCAGAAATAGAACCCCACGTAGGCGAAGCACAGCAACGACACGCCGAACGCCCGCTGCATGGAGCCCAGGTGATCGGAGACGTAGCCCTGCAACGCCGGCACGAAGGCCGCGCCGACGATCGACATCACGATGATCGCCCCGGCCACCTCGGTGTATTTGTTGTCTACCGTATCCAGCGTGCCGGCGTAGATGGTGGCCCAGCACGGCCCGAACAACACGCTGACGAACACCGCGGCGTAGACGGCGGTAAAGCTCGGCACCAGCATCACATAGGCCAACGTCAGTACGCCAAGAGCCGCATAGGCGATCAGCACCTTTTCCGCCCGGAAGCGCGTCATCAGGAAGTTGGCGACAAACTTGCCGATAAAGAAGCAGATAAAGCTGTAGATCATAAAGTTAGAAGCGTCGCGTTCGTTGGAAGCGCCCAAATTCAACGCCAGGCGGATGGTGAACGACCACACCGCCACCTGCATGCCGACATACAAGAACTGCGCGGCAATGCCCTTGCGAAAGCGCGCGTTGCCGGCCAGGTACTTCAGCGTTTCTCCCAACGCAGGCCCGGCGGCCTGTTCACCGCGCTCGTTCTGCGGTTTGCAGCGCGGGTAACGGGTCATCAGGAACAGCAGCATCACCACCAGCAGCACGATGATCAGATATTTATACGGCTCCAGCGTATGCTCCAGCATCGTCAAGCGAAACTGGTGGATCTGCTCCGGCGTCATGCCCGCCATCTGCGTTTGCAGGCTGTCGCCTTCCTGGAACACCAAATACTTGCCCAGCACAATCCCCATCAGCGCGCCGACCGGATAGAAAGTCTGGCTGACGTTAAGCCGCAGCGTGGCGTAATCACGGTGGCCAATCATCGAACTGTAAGTGTTGGCGGCGGTTTCCAGGAAGCTCAGGCCGATGGCGATGGCGAAGATCGCCGCCAGGAACATGGTGTAGGTCGCCATGTGCGAGGCCGGGTAGAACAGCATGCAGCCGACGATATACAGCGTCAGGCCGATCAGGATCGCCGCCTTGTAGCTGCTTTTTTTGATCACCAGCGAAGCCGGAATGGCAATCAGGAAATAGCCGCCGTAAAACGCGCTCTGCACCAGCGCGCTGGCGAAATCGCTCAGTTCGAACACGCTCTTGAACTGGGTGATCAGGATATCATTGAGGCTGGCGGCGCAGCCCCACAGCGGGAACAGACAGGAAAGCAAAATGAACTGGAACAACGGCGTTCTGTCGAGATAGCCGTCTGGCTGCTGAACGATATTAGCGCGCATGTTATTTTCCTTGCCGCGTAGCGGTTATAAAATCAAAGAGTTGCGATGCATCGGGATAAGAACGTTGGGTGCCTTTGCCGGTAACGCTGTAGGCGGCATAGGCCGAAGCCTGGCGCATCGCCTGCGGCACATCGCCGTGGCGCACGTATTCGTGGGCGAAACAGCCGATAAAGGCATCCCCGGCGCCGCTGGTGTCCAGCGCCTTTACCTGCAGCGGCGCAACATGTTCTACCCGATCGCCGGTCATCCACAGCGCGCCGCGCTGGCCAAGGGTGATGATCAGATTGCGCAACCCCTTCGCCAACAGCGTGCGGCCGGCGCGCAGGATATTTTCTTCGCTGTCCACCGGCATACCGGTCAGGATCTCCAGCTCGGTTTCGTTAGGCATAAAGAAGTCGCACTGGCAGGCATAGGCGATATCCAGATCGCGCGACGCCGGCGCCGGGTTAAGGATCACCGCAATGCGATGCCGGCGGGCGAAGTCAATCGCCGCATACACCGTCTCCAGCGGGATCTCGAGCTGCAGGATCATCAGCCGGCACGCTTGCAGCGCCGGGGCCGCACGTTCAATATCCGCCGGCAGCAGGTGGTTGTTGGCGCCCTTGACGATCAGGATGCGGTTTTGCGAGGCGCTATCGACGAAGATCGGCGCTACGCCGCTGGAGACGCCCGTCACCTTTTTCACATAGCGGGTATCCACGCCGGCCTGTTGCAGGTTGCGCAGGGTGTTATCGGCGAACAGATCGTCGCCCACGCATGTCACCATCATTACACTGGCGCCGAGTTTGGCGGCGGCCACCGCCTGATTGGCGCCCTTGCCGCCGCAGCCGATTTCAAACTCCGGCGCCTCCAACGTTTCCCCGGCGTTCGGCATCCGGTCAGTGTAGGTAATCAGATCCACCATGTTCGAACCAATCACTGCGATATCCATCCTGCTGTCCCCTGTGGTCTTTTTGAGTATTCAATGTTAGTTAAATAACATTATCAATCGACTGATGTGATAGCTGTGACATCGATCCCAACAATGATTTAGCTATTGCACGGTAAAACAAGCTAGGTTTGCGGCGCGAGTAATGTTACTATTCTCACATTACTCACATCCTGCTTTGTCTATACCTCACTAAGGAATCGAGATGACTACTGAAAACATTGATTACGCAAGCTATGTCGATCACACCCTGCTGGCGATGGACGCCACCGAAACGCAAATCGCCAAGCTGTGTGAAGAAGCGCAGCAGCACAACTTCTATGCGGTATGCGTCAACTCCGGCTATGTGCCTTTGGCGGCGCACCTGCTGCAGGAAAGCGCGGTGAAAGTGTGTTCGGTGATCGGTTTCCCGCTGGGCGCAGGCCTGACCGTCGCCAAAGCCTTTGAAGCCAAGGCGGCAATCGCCGCAGGCGCGCAGGAAATCGATATGGTGATCAACGTCGGCTGGCTGAAAAGCGGCCTGCTGGACGAAGTAAAAGCCGACATCGCCGCAGTGCGTGAGGTTTGCGCGGCGATCCCGTTGAAGGTAATATTGGAAACCTGCCTGCTCAGCGATGCGCAGATCGTTCAGGTTTGTGAAATGTGTCGCGAGCTCGATGTGGCCTTCGTTAAAACTTCCACCGGCTTCAGCACCGGCGGCGCGCGGGAAGAGCACGTCAAACTGATGCGCGCCACCGTGGGCGGCGAGATGGGCGTGAAAGCCTCCGGCGCCGTGCGCGATCGCGCAACCGCCGAGAAGATGATCAAAGCAGGCGCCACGCGTATCGGCACCAGCTCAGGCGTGGCCATCGTTTCCGGCGAGCAAGCGGCGGCAGGCAGTTACTGATAGCCTGAAGCGCGCCGGTAGCCGGCGCGCCGAGATAATCTGATGCGGGACAATACGGGCGGCGCAGGCTGCCCGATATTGCCCCGCATCGTTGCATATAGCCCCGAACAACGGCAGCACGCACTCTTTTATCTCTTAAACCTGTGGGAAGCGGACAGATGGAAACGCGGCGCGAAGAACGTATCAACCGGTTAGTGCAGGCGTTAAAACGCGCCGACAAGATCCACCTCAAGGAAGCCGCCGTGCTGCTGGGCGTGTCGGAGATGACCATCCGCCGCGATCTCAGCGCAGAACCGGCGGCCGTCGTGTTGCTCGGCGGCTATGTGGTGACCGACCCGCGCAGCAACGGCGTGACCAACTATTTTGTCTCCGACCAAAAAGCCAAGCAGGTCACGGAAAAACGCCGCATCGGCCTGCTGGCCGCCCCGTTGATCAATGAAAACGACACGGTGTTTTTCGACTGCGGCACCACCACCCCGGCGATCATCGACGCCATCGCCGACGAACTGTCCTTTACCGCGGTCTGCCACTCGCTGAACACCTTTCTGGCGCTGCAGGACAAACCCAACTGCAAGGTCATCCTGTGCGGCGGGGAATTCAAGCCGAACAACTATATCTTTACCGGCGTCGGCCAGCACAACGAGCTGGATCACATCTGCCCGAACATCGCCTTTATCTCCGCCGCCGGCCTCAGCCTCCAGCACGGCGCCACCTGCTTTAACTTCGACGAGCTGGAGATGAAGCACCGCGCGATGGCGATGGCGCAGCAAAAGATCCTGGTGGCCGATCACAGCAAGTTCGGCAAAACCAAGCCGGCCTGCATCGGCCCCCTGGCCCAGTTCGACCGGGTGATCACCGATCGCCAACCGGATGCCGAATTCGCCGATTTTTTCAGCGAAAACGCCATCGCCATCCGTTTCTAACCTTCCGCCGCCGTCGGCGTTCGGCGGCGATGCCCCCATCTTTTCTCCCGCAGGTCCCGGCAATATTGTGCAAATAATGCGCAATCAGTTGGCCGATTTCGCTTCTCCCTATGCAACATCAGGTTAATAGAATGCAACAGCTCACCCGGGTTATTATTTGCACAGCAGCTAAACCGCCGTCTATTTGCGTGAATTAAGCACAACGGCAGGCTTTTTATATGGCAAACAGGCATGGCGTCCCCCCATTGAATATCAACAGCCGTTTAACCTGCATGCAGCAAATATCGCCAAATAGCCCTATTTATATGATGAATGATTAAGCATTTTTATCCGGTTAATCACGAATTAGTTTACCTGAGTTATTAAGCGTGATTTTTAGTAAATACATTTAAAAACAATAAGATGAATTCAATTTTACTTAAAATTACAATGTGATCTGCATCACTAAACCTGCTTAATCCGGGTTTTTAGCTAGATCCAAAACCACGCATAAAATATATTGCTCGGCTTGTTGTCGAGTGCAGCGTTTTGTCTGGTTAATTATTGAACGCACCGGATAAACCATACCCTTTCACTGAGAGCGGTTTCAGCACAAAATCTCACACAAATGCGCAACATATGCGCGAAAAATCGATTAAAAAGCAGGTAACTGCACATATCGCGCATTTGAGAGCAGGATCACGGTTGTTTCTACTGTAAATCGTTATCTTGCAGCCAACAAAAATCGACGGGCGAAGACCCTTCGGCAGCATTGACGGTTTTATCGCCAACGGGCGCAGACGTCTTTTTAGTGAATTACCCGGCGCGGCGCCAAGGGTAATAAACACAAACAAACCAGGGGGACGCCAACCATCCCCGCAAGCAACACCTGATTTTTACCGCCGAACGTCATCTGAATTGCGTTAGACGGTTTAACCTTAAGTTTTTGCCTTTAATTTTATAATTTTAAATTAACGTGTTCACTTCGGAGATCTTTATGGACACTACACAGACCGGCACCATTGCCTCTGCGGCTTCTGGCTCCACCAGTACCTGGCGTAAAACGGACACCATGTGGATGTTGGGCCTGTACGGCACCGCCATCGGCGCAGGCGTACTGTTCCTGCCAATCAACGCCGGCATCGGCGGTTTGATCCCCCTGATCATCATGGCGATCATCGCCTTCCCGATGACCTTCTTCGCCCACCGCGGCCTGTGCCGTTTCGTTCTGTCCGGCAAAAACCCCGGTGAAGACATCACCGAAGTGGTAGAAGAGCATTTCGGCATCAGCGCCGGCAAACTGATTACCCTGCTGTACTTCTTCGCCATCTACCCGATTTTGCTGGTGTACAGTGTGGCGATCACCAATACCGTCGACAGTTTCATCACCCACCAGTTGGGCATGGCTTCACCGCCGCGCGCCATCCTGTCGCTGATCCTGATCGTCGGCCTGATGACCATCGTGCGCTTCGGTGAGCAAGCCATCGTGAAAACCATGAGCATCCTGGTATTCCCGTTTGTCGCCGTGCTGATGCTGCTGGCTCTGTACCTGATCCCTAACTGGACCGGCGCCATCTTCGAAAACGTCTCCCTGTCAGGTTCCGGCACCGGCATGGGCCATGGCCTGATCATGACCCTGTGGCTGGCGATCCCGGTAATGGTGTTCTCCTTCAACCACTCGCCGATCATCTCCGCCTTCGCCGTCGCCAAGCGTGAGGAATACGGCCCGGACGCCGAGAAGAAATGTTCACGCATCCTGGGTTACGCGCACATCATGATGGTGTTGACCGTGATGTTCTTCGTGTTCAGCTGCGTACTGAGCCTGTCGCCGGAAAACCTGGCGGAAGCCAAGGCGCAGAACATCTCGATCCTGTCTTACCTGGCTAACCACTTTAACAACCCGATGATCGAGTACATCGCGCCGGTTATCGCCTTCGTCGCCATCACCAAATCCTTCCTGGGTCACTACCTGGGCGCCCGTGAAGGCTTCAATGGCCTGGTGGCCAAATCGATGAAGAGCCGCGGCAAAACCGTCAGCACCGCCAAGCTGAACCGCATGACCGCCATCTTCATGCTGGTGACCACCTGGATCGTCGCCACCCTGAACCCAAGCATTCTGGGCATGATCGAAACCCTGGGCGGCCCAATCATCGCCATGCTGCTGTTCCTGATGCCGATGTACGCCATCCGTAAAGTGCCCGCCATGCGCAAGTACAGCGGCCACATCAGCAACGTATTCGTGGTAGTGATGGGCCTGATCGCCATCTCCGCTATCGTGTTCAGCCTGATCGGCTAATCGCGCCCGGCCGGCGCCCCCGTGCGCCGGCCCTCCTGCACGCCCCCATTTCCCGTATTTACCGCCTGACACCTGAAGAAGGAGGCGAGACCATGGTCAGCGTTTTCGATATTTTCAAAATTGGCATCGGCCCATCCAGTTCCCACACCGTCGGCCCGATGAAAGCCGGCAAAGAGTTCGTCGACGATTTGATTGCCCACCAACAGCTGATGGACACCACCCGCGTGGTGGTAGACGTCTACGGCTCCCTGTCGCTGACCGGCAAAGGCCACCACACCGACATCGCCATCATCATGGGCCTGGCGGGCAACCTGCCGCATGACGTGGACATCGACAGCATCCCGGAATTTATCCGCGACGTTGAACAGCGCGGCCGCCTGTGGCTCGCCAACGGCAGCCACGAGGTGGATTTCCCGCCGCAGGGCGGCATGAACTTCCACAACGGCAACCTGCCGCTGCATGAAAACGGCATGCGCATCCGCGCCTTCGCCGGCGAACGCCTGCTGCACAGCAAGACTTATTACTCGATCGGCGGCGGTTTTATCGTCGACGAAGAGCATTTCGGCCAGTCCGCCGGCAATGCGACGCCGGTGCCCTACCCGTTCAGCTCCGCCCATGACCTGCAGCAGCACTGCAAGGACACCGGCCTGTCGCTGTCCGGGCTGGTGATGCAAAACGAGCTGGCGCTGCGCGGCAAGGCCGAGATAGACGCCCACTTCGCCGACGTCTGGCAGGTGATGCGCGCCGGTATCGAACGCGGCATGAATACCGAGGGCCTGCTGCCCGGCCCGATGAAGGTACAGCGCCGCGCCGCGGCCCTGCGCCGCATTCTGGTGACCGGCGACAAGAACAATATCGATCCGATGAACGTGGTCGACTGGATCAACATGTTCGCCTTGGCGGTCAACGAAGAGAACGCCGCCGGCGGCCGCGTGGTGACCGCCCCCACCAACGGCGCCTGCGGCATCATCCCGGCGGTGCTGGCCTACTACGATCAGTTTATCCGCCCGGTTAACCCCAACTCCTATCGCCGTTATTTCCTGGTGTCCGGCGTGATTGGGGCACTGTACAAAATGAACGCCTCCATTTCCGGCGCCGAAGTGGGCTGCCAGGGGGAAGTGGGCGTCGCCTGTTCGATGGCGGCCGCCGGCTTGGCGGAGCTGATGGGCGGCAGCCCGGCGCAGGTGTGCATCGCGGCGGAGATCGCCATGGAGCACCACCTGGGGCTGACCTGCGATCCGCTGGCCGGCCAGGTTCAGGTGCCCTGCATCGAACGCAACGCGATTTCCGCCGTCAAGGCGGTCAATGCCGCACGCATGGCCCTGCGCCGCACCAGCGAGCCGCGGGTGTGCCTGGATAAGGTCATAGAGACCATGTACGAGACCGGCAAGGACATGAACGCCAAATACCGCGAGACCTCGCAGGGCGGGCTGGCCATCAAGGTGGTGGCCTGCAACTGACAAAAAGGGCGCCGCAGGGC
>Ga0105244_10002531_pt1 | contig 13730 bp, 15 predicted proteins | sample KBSM44metaG_FD_80423 | JGI IMG/M metagenome (GOLD analysis project Ga0105244, IMG submission 80423) | Miscanthus rhizosphere microbial communities from Kellogg Biological Station, Michigan, USA - KBS M4-4 metaG | ecosystem: Host-associated > Plants > Roots > Rhizosphere > Soil | place...
ACGCCGCCGACCGGGTCCGACTTGTCGGCCGTGTTCAGATTCACGGCGCGCACGCGCACCAGCCATGGCGACTCTTGCGCCACGGCGTTGCCCATTGCGACACCCATGCCCAGGGTGGCCAGTACTGCTGCTGCGATTGCCTTGGTCTTGCTCATTTCACTTCCTCTTTGATGTCGTCGTAAGTAACGCAATCAAGTCTATTGATCTGAAGCATGAAAAACTTTGATCCAAGTCAAGAATGGAAATATTTCGTACATGCTGCAGAGTTAATGTAGTGGGTGTAGTATCACCAGCGGTGTATTCGGGCAACCAAAATCCAGGGAGAAGTGCATGGCTAAATTGAACGTCAACGGCGTGGTACGCGAATTCGAGGCGGAGGACGACACGCCGCTGTTGTGGGTCATACGCGAACAACTGGGGCTGACCGGCACCAAGTACGGCTGCGGCGTGGCGCAATGCGGCGCCTGCACCGTGCATATCGACGGCGAGCCGACGCGCAGCTGCGTGCGGCCCGTGTCCACCGTCACCGCCGAACAAAAGATCACCACCATCGAGGGCTTGTCCAAGGACGGCTCGCACGCGATCCAGAAGGCTTGGGCCGCGCTGGACGTGCCGCAGTGCGGCTTCTGCCAGTCCGGCATGATCATGGCCGCCGCCGCGCTGATACGCGAAAAGCCGAAGGCCACCGACGCCGACATCGATATGGCGATGTCCAATATCTGTCGATGCGGCACCTACAACCGGGTGCGGGCGGCGATCCATGTGGTGGTCAAGGGCGGCGATCCGAAAAACGCCGGCCTCAATATCCAGCACGTGGAAGGAGGCAAGGTATGAGCGGCGCTCCTGTTTTGCCAAGCTCCGCCTCGCGCAGGGGCTTCCTGAAGGGCGCGGCCGCCGGCAGCCTGGTGGTGGCGTTTCATATTCCGTTCGAGGCCGTGGCGCAGGGCGCCCCGGCATCCTCCAAGGGCACGCCCGAGGTGAACGCCTGGGTGGTCGTCAAGCCGGACGACACCATCGTGATCCGCATCGCCCGCTCCGAGATGGGCCAGGGAACCTTGACCGGCCTGGCGCAGCTGGTGGCCGAGGAGCTGGACGCCGACTGGAGCAAAGTCACCACCGAGTATCCGACCCCGGGGCAGAACCTGGCGCGCAAGCGCGTCTGGGGCAGCTTCTCCACCGGCGGCAGCCGTGGCATCCGCGAATCGCACGACCTGGTACGCAAGGGCGGCGCCACCGCGCGCACCTTGTTGGTGCAGGCGGCGGCCGATGCGTGGAAGGTGCCGTCGTCCGAATGCGTGGCAGCCGTCAGCGTGATCACGCACGAGGCGAGCGGACGCTCGATCAGCTACGGCAAGGTGGCGGAGGCGGCGTCGAAGCTGAGCCCTCCGGCCGAAGTCATGCTCAAGGACCCGAAGGACTGGAAGCTGGTCGGCAAGCGCCTGGCGCGCCTCGATACGGTGGACAAGACCACCGGCGCCCAAATCTACGGCATGGACATCAAGATGCCCGGCCTGCTCAACGCCGCCATCAAGGATTGCCCGGTGTTCGGCGGCACCGTCAAGAGCTTCGACGCGGCCGCGATCGAGAAGCGCCCCGGCGTGAAGAAGGTGATCAAGGTCGGCGACAGCGCCGTGGCGGTGGTGGCGGACACCTGGTGGCGCGCCAAGTCGGCTTTGGATGCCTTGCCTATTGAATGGGACAAGGGGCCCAACGCGAATTTGTCGAGCAAGGACGTGGCGGCGACGTTGAAGGCGGCGCTCGACGCGCCCGATGCGGTGGTCGGCAACTCGAACGGCGACGCCAAGGCGGCGATCAAGTCGGCGGCCCGCACCGTCGAAGCGGTGTATTCGTTCCCGTGGCAGAACCACGCGACCATGGAAACCATGAACGCGACGGTGATCTGGACGCCCGAGCGCTGCGAGGTGTGGACGCCGACGCAGAACGGCGAGGCCGCGCTGGCGGCGACGTCCGAAGCGGCGGGCCTGCCGGCGGCCAAGTGCGACGTCTACAAGATGCACCTGGGCGGCGGCTTTGGCCGGCGCGGCGCATCGCACGACTGGGTGACGCAGGCGGTGAAGATCGCCAAGGAGATGCCCGGCACGCCGGTCAAGCTGATCTGGACGCGCGAAGAGGACATGCTGCATGGCCGCTACCATCCGATCACGCAGTGCAAGCTCACCGCCGGCCTGGATGCCAAGGGCAATATCACCGGCCTGCACATGCGCATCGCCGGGCAGTCCATTCTCGCTTCGCTCGGCATGGCGATCAAGGATGGCAAGGACCCCGTGGTGTTCCAGGGGCTTAACGCGCCGGGGCCGGAAGCGTCGATCGGTTATTCGTTCCCGAATCTGCTGATCGATCACGCGATGCGCAATCCGCCGGTGCCGGCGGGCTTCTGGCGCGGCGTAAACCTGAACCAGAATACGATTTACCTGGAGTGCTTCCTCGACGAGGTGGCCTTCGCCACCAAGCAGGACCCGCTGGCGCTGCGCCGCAAGCTGATGGCCGAGCATCCCAAGCATCTGGCGGTGCTGAACGCGGTGGCCGAAAAGGCCGGCTGGGGCAAGCCGGCGAAGAAGGGCGTGTATCGCGGCCTGGCGCAGACGATGGGCTTCGGCAGCTACGTTGCCGCATGTGCCGAGGTATCGGTCGACCAGAAGACGGGCAAGGTCAAGATTTTGCGCATCATCGCGGCGACCGATCCGGGTTACGCGGTCAATCCGCAGCAGATCGAGGCGCAGATCGAAGGCTCGTTCGTGTACGGCCTGTCGGCGTCGTTGTACGGCGAGTGCACCTTGAAGGACGGGCAGATGGAGCAGACCAACTTCGACACCTACCAGGTGCTCAAGCTCGACGAGATGCCGAAGGTGGAGTCCATCATCATGCCGTCGGGCGGATTCTGGGGCGGCGTGGGCGAGCCGACCATCGCGGTGGCCGCGCCGGCCGTGCTGAACGCGATCTTCGCCGCCACCGGCAAGCGGATACGCGATCTGCCGTTGAAGAACCATAGTTTGAAGAAGGCGTAAGAAGGGTGGCGGCGTGGCTGCGCGGGTAGGTGGCGGGGACGGGAGCCGGCTGGCGCTGGCCTGCTCCGTCGCCCTCGCCGCATTGGCCTTTGCGCAGCCCGCCGCCGCCGATCGCGGCTACGCGGTCTCCGGCGACGGCATCGCCGCGCCGCTGGCCGGTGCCGTCGCCGGCGACGCGGCACGGGGCCGCGCGCTGGTGGCCAGCCGCCAGGCCAGCCTTTGCCTGTTGTGCCATACCGGTCCGATTCCTGAAGAACGCTTTCAGGGCAATCTGGCGCCCGACCTGCAAGGCGCGGGCCGGCGCTGGAGCGCGGCGCAGCTTCGCTTGCGCATCGTGGACGCCAGCCATTTCAACCCGGTGACGATCATGCCTTCCTATTACAAAACCGATGGCCTGAACCGCGTTGCGCCGGCCTTCCAGGACAAGACGATATTGACCGCGCAGCAGATCGAGGACGTCGTGGCCTGGCTGCTGACGTTAAAGGAGCAAACACCATGAAGCGTCGCGACGTGCTGGCCGCCGCCGGAACCGGGCTGGCGATGCTGGCGCTGGTGCGCCCGGCCTTCGCCACCACGGAGGAGATGGCGGCGGCGATCAATGCCTTCACCGGCGGTGCCAAGCCGACCGAAGGCAAGATGACATTCGATATCGCTCAGTTGATCGACAATGGCAACGCGGTGCCGGTGACGATCGCCGTCGACAGCCCGATGAGCGCCGCCGACCATGTCAGCGCGATCGCCATCTTCAACGAGCGCAATCCGCAGACCGACGTGGCGGTGTTCACGCTGGGGCCGCGCGCCGGCAAGGCGCAGGTGTCGACCCGTATTCGGCTGGCCACTTCTCAAAAACTGACGGCAGTGGCGCGCATGAGCGACGGCAGTTACCGGTCCAAATCCGTGAGCGTGATCGTGGCGCTGGCCGCCTGCATAGAAGGGGAGGCTCCCTGATGGCGCGCGCATTGATCCACATGCCGGCGACGGCCAAGCGCGGTGACGTGATCGAGATCCGCGCGCTGATCGGGCATCCGATGGAGACCGGTTACCGCCCCGGCGCGGACGGCCAGCTTATCCCGCGCGACATCATCCGCAAGTTTGTATGCCGCTACAACGGTGAGCAGGTCTTCGGCGCCGAGCTGCATCAGGCGGTTTCCGCCAATCCGTATATCAGCTTCTTCACCGTCGCCACGGAGACAGGGACGCTGGAGTTCACGTGGGAGGGCGATCAGGGTTTCGCCCAGACGGAGAAGATGAATTTGACGGTGGGACCGGCATGAACCGGAGGCTGGGCGGCGCGTTATGCTGCCTCGCGGGGGCGCTGATGCTGGGCGCGGCCAGCGCGGAGGACGCGCGCCGCTCGGGCAGTGAGTTCATGAGCGCGTCCACGCAGGCGATGCAGCGCGACGACACGCTCAATCCCGCCATGCTGTGGATCAGCGGCGGCGAGGCGCAGTGGGGCGCCGCCGCCGGCAAGAGCGGCAAGTCCTGCGCCAGCTGCCATGGCGAGGCGAATCAGGGCATGCGCGGCGTGGCGGCGCGTTACCCGGCTTTTCATGCCGGGAGCAAGGCGACGATCAATCTGGGGCAGCGCATCAATGTGTGCCGCGAACAGAAGCAGCAGGCGCCCGCGTTGCGGGCGGAGAGCGAGGAGTTGCTTGGGTTGGAGGCGTATGTGGCGCTGCAATCGCGCGGCATGCCGGTGGAGCCGCCACAGGATGCGGGGACCAGGGCATCGGCGGCGCGGGGCAAGGAGTTGTATGTGCAGCGCATCGGGCAGTTGAATTTATCGTGCGCGCAGTGCCACGATCAGCGTGCGGGTGGACGTTTGGCCGGCAGCACGATACCGCAGGCGCATGCCGCCGCGTATCCGATCTACCGGCTTGAGTGGCAGGCGATGGGATCGTTGCAGCGGCGCCTGCGCAATTGCATGAGCGGCGTGCGCGCCGAGGTACCGGCGTTCGGCGCGCGGGAGCTGGTGGATCTGGAAGCCTGGCTGGCCGTGCGCGACAAGGGGATGAAGATGGAAACGCCAGGGGTCAGACCGTGACACGTCACCGTGGTTGTTATTTCGCGTTTGCTTATGGGGAGGGCTATGTTCTTTAAAATCTTAACCGTGGCGGGGTTGGCACTGGCCGCCGCCAATTCCGGCGCGACAACCATTTCCCCCGGCGCGCGACTCGCCGCCAACTGCGCCGCGTGCCACGGCACCAACGGCGACACCAAAACCGCGCCGAATTTCGCAACCCTACCCGGTCTGGCCGGGCAGTCCCGCGAAAATCTGGCCGCCAGCCTGCGCGCCTTTAAATTCGGCGCCCGCCCGTCGACCATCATGACCCAGATCGCCAAGGGCTACACCGACGAACAGATCGAGCTGCTGGCGGCCTTCTTCGCCACGCAGAAGAAAGCGACGCCATGAAGCGCCGCCAATTCATCCAGGCCGCCGGCGCCGGCGCCTTGCTGGCATCGGCCACCGGATGCGCCAGCATCGGCGGCAAGGCGCGGCCGCAGGTGGTGGTGGTCGGCGGCGGCTATGGCGGCGCCACCGCCGCCCGCTACGTGCGCATGTGGAGCGAGGGCGCGATCGACGTCACGCTGATCGAACCGGATGCCGGTTTCATCTCCTGTCCGTTATCGAACCTGGTGCTCGGCGGATCGCGCGGCATCGCCGACTTGTCGCTGTCGTATGACGCGCTGGCGGGCAAGCATGGTGTGCGCATCCTGCGCGACACGGTAACGGCCATCGACGCGGAAAAACGCACGCTGGCGCTGGCCGGCGGGCAGACGCTGTCCTACGACCGCCTGATCGTGTCGCCGGGTGTGGAGTTCATGTGGGACCAGCTGCCCGGCATGCTGAAGCCCGGTGCGCGCGAGACGGTTCTGCATGCGTGGAAGGCCGGCGCGCAAACGGTGGCGCTGCGCGCGCAGCTGGAGGCGATGCCCGACGGCGGCGTCTTTGCGATGACCATTCCGCCGGCGCCGTATCGCTGTCCCCCGGGGCCGTACGAGCGCGCATCGCAGATCGCTTTCTACTTCAGCCGCCACAAACCGAAATCGAAGGTGCTGATCCTCGATGCCAATGACGACGTGGTGTCCAAGGGTCCGCTGTTCAAGAAGGTGTGGAAGGAACGGTATGGCGGCATCATCGAATACCGGCCGTCGTTTAGAACCGCCGATATCGATGCGGCTACGCGCACGGCCGTGTCGGAGCTGGGGGATCGGGTGCGGGCGGATGTGCTCAATGTGATACCGCCGCAGCGGGCCGGGGGGATCGCGGTGCGGAGTGGCCTGGCCAATGCCAACGGCCGGTGGTGTGGAGTCGATTTCCTGAGTTTTGAATCGACGCAGGCGAAGAATATCCACGTGCTGGGGGATGCGATTCAGGTGTCGCCGTTGATGCCCAAGTCGGCGCACATGGCCAATCAGCATGCGAAGGTGTGCGCGGCGGCGGTGGTGGATTTGCTCAACGGCCGTGCGCCCGATCCGCATCCGATGTTGACCAATACCTGCTATAGCTTTGTGTCGGATACGGATGTGATCCATGTCGCCTCCGTGCATGCATACAGCGCGGAGCAGAAGACGTTGCTGGTGGTGTCAGGCTCGGGAGGCGTATCGACGGGACCGAGCGCGCTGGAGGGCGAATATGCGATGAACTGGGCGCGGAATATCTGGGCCGATACCTTGGGCGCCTGAACAGGCGGAGCGCCGTAATCGGCCGATGTATGCGTCGTCGGAACGCATGCATGGCCGTTTACGCCTCGCTAATCCGCCCTACGTGTCTCCATATGGGATCACATGCCGTGTTCATCGGTATCGTGCCAGGATCTGTTCGACACTGCCGTCCTTGAGCATGGTCTCTATGATGCCGTTGACTTGCTCGAACGGCACCTGCGACTTGCGCGAGAACGCGCATTGCGCCTTGAAGTTGATAAAAACCAGCTCCGGACGTAAATGCAGCGCCGGATATTGGCGCTGCAGGTAGGACATCGTGGTCTCGCCGATGACCGCGTACTGCGTCTTGCCGGCCAAAATCTGCTGGACATTCTGATCGATTGTGAGCGCATCGACACGCTTGAACCCCTTGCCCAGCACCTGCTCGATGCGCGGATAGCGGTATCCCGCCACCGTGCCCACCGGCTTGTTGCGCAAGGCCCGCAGCGAGCCGACCTGCGGCGCGTCGCCCCGCGCGACCACCATCTCGGTGTCCGGCAGCAGCGGCGTGCTCCAGTTATAGTCGCCGTCTATCCAGAACGGCATCACATAGCACATGCCGTCGGCGCGGCCGCTGGACAGCACCTGCTTCACCCCGGGGACGTCGACGCTGATATAGACCGCGCGCCGCCCCAGCCGCCTGGCCATGGCGTCGCCCAGGTCCTTGAGGATGCCGCCCGTCAGGATGCCGTTCTCGAAGCGCACGATCGGCATGGCCTGGTCCAGCGGCGCGATCATGATGTATTCCCCGGGCGCGGCGTGCACGGTGGTCGTGGCGCATAGCGGAAAGATCGTCAGCAACGTTGCCGCTATGCGCAGGGCGGTTTTCAGCATGTCCGGGTATCCTGAATGAGGGTATGCCCCATTATAAAGCGGACAAGCCGCATCAGGACGTGAGTTGGTTTTCCTAGAGGCAAGCGGGCGCTAAGTTTGCCGCGCACGACGTAGACTGAATTTTCCTATCGACCCCATGCGTTTAACCGAGGAGCTCATCATGACCCACACACTGGCAGCCGTATTTGAAACCCGCGCAGAGGCCACCCAGGCTCAGGAAGAACTGATCTTGAATGGTTTCGATCGCGGTAGCATCCAGATCACCGATTCCGGCAGCGCCGCCGGCCGCGCGCGCATCGACGACGACGCGTCGATCCTGGGCAACATCAAGCAGATGTTCAGCGACCTGATCGGTCGGGAGCACGCCGACCGCCACGTCTACGCCGAAGCGTTGAATCGCGGACACACGGTGCTGACCGTCGAATCCGAGGACCTGGACAAGGCCGACCTGGCCGCCGACATCGTCGAAGACTTCAACCCGATCGACATCGACGAGCACGAGACCATGTGGCGCGCCAGCGGCTGGACCGGCGCGGAAATCCTGCGCAGCGGCACCGGCATGCAGCAGACCTCGGTGGGCGCGTCGCAAAGCGCCGTCGAGCCCGCGCTGAAAAGCGCGCCCGAGCCGCACGGCATCCGTCCGCGCGAGGAGGCGGTCGAATTCGTCCGCTCCGAGCAGGGCATGCTGACGCAGGGTTCGCTGCAGCGCGGCGAGGTGATTTCGCCGGACGGCCCGTTCACCGGCGACCCGCTGGCCGAGGGACAGCGCACGCTGCAGCGCAGCGGCATGCGCATCTATCCGCGCGATGTCGAGGCCGGCGCCAACGAGGACAGCCTGAATATCCTGCGCGGCGAGCGTGTGGATGAGCTCGACAGCAAGGCCAACCAGGACAGCCTGAATATCCTGCGTGGCGAGAGCGAAGGCGATGAATATTTCCGCTCGCACTGGGAGAGGACGTACACCGGCGGCACGTATCAGGAGTACAACCCGGCGTATCTGTATGGCGAATCGATGGCCGGCAGCCCGGCGTATCAAGACAAGCCGTGGGAGCATGCCGAGTCGGACCTGCGCACCACCTGGGAGAATACCTATCCGCAGTCGAGCTGGGAAAAGTTCAAGGAGGCCGTGCGGGCTGGTTGGGAGCGTGTGACGCGATAGGCATCATTGGCGGCTGGCGGCTGGCGGCTGGCGGCTGGCGGTTGGTCGTTGGCCGCAAATGAACCACAGATCCACGTAGGGCGGATTAGCGAAGCGTAATCGGCCATGGGTGCGCCGTCAGCGGCTCATAAATGGCCGATTACGGCGTGCCGCCTCTTAAAAGCCTGCCGGTTAGGCAGGCTGCCTCTTCGAAGGGCGCCCGGGGCGGATTGCGAATGGATCAACAACACAGGTCATTGCGACCGCGTAACGGCAACGGCTTCTTTCAACGTTGGCCAGGCGATATCCCAACCGATCCGCTCCTGCTCCAAGCGTAGATTTTGCCCCCACGTATTTTTGCGCAGCGCGTTATTGATCCACGGCACCGTCGCCAGCGCCTCAACCGCATAGCCCAGCCCCATGAAAGCCACGGCACCAGGTATATCCTCCAACGCCAGCGAGCTGCGCAGGTGTTCGAGCTCGCGCGCGATGCGCTCGTGGAAGATCGACGCCGGCAGGCTGCGCTCGCCGTCGTAGAGGTGGGTTTGCATCAGCGCCAGCGCCGCCGGGCCGCCGGGCGCGGCCAGAAGCCGCCACAGCGGTTGCTAGCGCAGGCGGCGGTTGGTGGCGAGGGGGACGTCGGCTTTCATGGCGCTATTTTAAGGCACGCGGGGGGCTGTGGCGGGGCGGCTTTTTTTGGGTGGCTTCCTCGGGGAGGGACGGTGACCTGTTAGCCGGCTATTGCCGCCATGTTCGAACTTCGTTGGCCAGCTCAGCGAGAAGTCGAACCCCATCGGTTTTAACAAAACGATAGACAAGCAACGCTTGGGCTTCGTCATAGGCTTGGCTGGCGAGATGACGGATGCGGTGTAGCTCGCTCCAGCCGTCAACATCCAACAGTAATCCTTGATCCAGCGCTGACTGCAGCGTTTCCTTGGCGTTAACAGCTATGATGTCTTTGGTTTCCAGCCAGAGCTTTGTTGCCTTCCACGCGAGCTCATACGTAAATTCGAACCGCTGAATGGACGCATCGCGCAAAAACGAGTCTTCAGGCTGAGCGAGGGCTTCCTCCAAACGCGCGAGCGCCGACAGAAAGTCACGGCTGTGTTCTGCGAGACGGTTGTTCATGGGGGGCGGGAAGTTGAGTACCCATTATAGCTCCGTCCTCTGGACAAGCAGCTCGCCTTGCCGAGCATCCTTTTGTTGAGGCTTATTGGGTGCGTGGGATTCTACGCGCGTAATCGACCAAGTCTTTGGGATATACCATCTCGTCACGGTAGCTGGAGTCATCGATGTCGTAGAGGTAAGTGAATGCCGCAGCGCACATTGCCCAATAGCCGAGATAGGACGTGTATTCCGGCACTGTTTTTTCGTGCTTCCCCCAAAAATGCGCGACGCCTTTCATGTCCTTGTACCAGTTTTTGACGTATAGCTGCATCTCCCCGGCCATCTCTTCCGGAGTCTCGCTGTCGATGGCGTCCAGCAGTTTTCGATAGGGTTTGTTCCATAGCCATTCGTCGAGCTCAGGCCGGTTTGGCAGGAAAAATTTTAGTAGCTCTTCCAGCACCGCGTCGCTTCCGTCGAAGTCAGTCCCTTCGTTGAAGGCATGTATGCGTGGGATCAGGTCTTCGCGACGCAGAAGGACCGCCGCACAGAGCAAGTTCAAGTAATCGACATAGGTGTCGATCATGTCGTTCAGAACGAAGGGCGCGGAATATTCGTTATTCTCCATATCGTCGCACGCTTCCACGTAGCGCTCAGTGGAAGCGACGATGTCGTCCAGCGAGTTTGCCAGATCGTTCAACGGTTCGCCTGCCGTGTACTTGAGCTGAAAGATTCGCCATTTGTCGCCTGCAAGCAGTTCAAGGGTCGTCTTCCGACCGCGCTTGGTCAAATCCTCCTTCAATGCTTGTTCATATAAAAGGTATTCAGCCTCGATTTGCGCCAAGGTATTTTTATAGCTCAGATCGTCCAGATAAATCTGGCGGCGCATGGAGATATTTGGCATGGTGTGGTGCCTAGCGACTAACCGGCTTGGTTGCCTTAGTTTTAAATCCTTTCAAGGACCGATCCACTGCCAAATCGTCAGGCCGTATTGTGCATCCGGGAAGTCTGGCATGACCGTGCCTGCGGCGAAGTGCGCTTGGCTGTCTGTTTTTGCCGGCGTGAACCACTGGCCGGACTTCGGACAGGGTTCGCCACCGGCCACCCGTAACGGCTTGCTCATCGTCTCTTGAGCATCGTAGCGTGGGATGCTGCGTGCGTAATCGACGAGGTCTTTGGGATACACAGTCTCGTTACGGTAGGCCGAGTCGTCGATGTCGTAGAGGTAGGTGAATGCCGCCGCACACATCGCCCAGTAGCCCTCGTAGGGCGTAAACTCAGGCTTAATTTTTTCATGTTTGCCCCAAAATATAGCTTGCCCTTTCATGCCTGGGTACCAGCTCTTTACGTAGACTTTCATTTCGGCTTGCATTTCGGCGGCATTGTCGCTGTCGATGGCGTCAAGCAACTTGCGGTAGGGCTTATCCCACAGCCAAGAATCCAGTTCTGGGCGCTCAGGAAGGAAAAACTTAAACAATTCTTCCAACACCGCGTCGACCCCGTCAAAGTCCGTACCTTCGTTCAATGCCCAGATCCGTTCTATCAAATCCTCTCGCCGCAACAGAATGGCGACACAAACCAGATTTAAATAGTCCACATAGGTATCAATCAGATCGTTCATGATGAACGGCGGATGGTACTGCTCATCATTTAGGGCATCAAGTGCATCGACGTACTGCTCATAGGCGACAACAACATTGTCAAGTTGATCTGCCAGAACCGACAGGCTTTCCCCAGCGGTATATTTTAATTTAAATATGAACCATTTATCGAAAGAAATTGCGTTCAGATTTCTACAAATGTCCTCTTGATTTAATCCCGGCGCTACCGGGACAGAGCTTTCCGCCTCCAACTGTGCGACAGTATTACGATAGCTCTCCTCGTCGAGATAGATCTGGCGTCGCTTAATTCTGAAGTCTTGATTTTTCATCGCTTCACTTTCCTATTTTTTGGGTTTCTTTTTTGGCTTGGAACGTCGCGGTTTTCCACTTATTTTGTATTGTGCCTCAGCTGCGTCCAGATCCTGTTCGCCAAACTCTCTTTGGATATTATGAAGGGCGTGTTCAGGTGCATATTTTTGCGCGGCCGCCGGTTTGCTAATTAATCCCTCACTCATAATTTTCTCCATTACCAAGGTATGCTCAGCAGCTTGTATCGGCGATACTAGCATCACGTGTCTAGAGTAATTGCGTCCAGGCCTTATCATTCTATTTTTGTATCGAAGGAAGTCTCGATTAATGCGATCTTCGATCCATGTGCTGCTCATTTGCATTACCATGCCAGACTTGGGTCCGCTGGCAGGGGCGCCAGTAGAGTTTGGTGTAGTCCCTCCAGTACGCTTTTTTCGACCACTCGCGCCTCCTGAAGCGCCTCCGCTTCCCTTTGCCTCACCCAGCAAGTCGATAAGTTTTGCAGCTGGATTCATATTGGCTTTCGCCTCAACAACAGCGAATTGATGTGGATGCGCGCGGTTGGTCAGCCACAGGGAGTCTATTCCGCTGGTCAGAACGTGTGCGCTAGGCGTGCACAAATACAGAGGCACTTCATCGTCATTCAATTTCTTGAATTCGCTTTGCCAACCAGCGACCTTTTTGCCGGGGCCGCCAATCATGTCATGCCGGTTCCAGCTGAGTCCCCAGCCCTTCTGCTCAATGACGTGGTGGTCGACAATATGCTCGCCCAGCAAACCCTTGGCGGCCTGATTCAGCCCCTGATAGGTTGCAAACGCAGTACGCTGCACCACGTTTGCGATTTTACCGGTCGTCGTGCGTCCATTGAGGCGCGGCTTATCGGCTACCCGCAAATGGCTACTAGCGCCGCCGCCTTTGGCAGCATTCGCACCCGCCCCATGATGCCCACCACGCGGAATACTCCCAGCATTGCTGGCCACCGTCATCACCACCGCCGCCGCATGCTCCCCCAACAGATCGGTGATGAACGCCTTGATATACCCCGACGCCTCCCGTATCGGCCCGGCCAGTTGCCCGCGCATTCTCTTGATGCCCGGCGAAACATCGCGCGCCAATTGCTCCAGATGGTCCGGGCACCACCAATGTCCCTGCGCGATATAGTCGAGCAGCGCGATGCAGCTCTCCAGCGCCATGTTCGCCTGCACGATCGCCGCCTGGGTGTTGCCGGCCCAATCGAGCGCCTTCACCCACGCCAGCGCACCGCCTTTTTTCTTCGACAGCATGCGCTCGATCATCGCCACGCCGCTGTTGACCGCGCCCTTGAGCGCCTTGCGTTCCTTGTAGAGCGGCTTGAATACGGTCTTGAACGCGCTGCCCACCTCCGGCACCACGCCGAAGGCGGCGAAGCCCAGATAAATTTTTTGATCGATCGTCGCCTTCGCGAAGCCGCCTTGCTTGTTGATCCGGTACAGGCTGCCTGAAACGTCGCGCACGTCCATCACCTGGTCGACCACGGGGATTAACGAGATCAGGCCGCCGATGATCTGGGCCGACACCATCTGGTCCTCGTTGAAGTCACCCATGATCAGGTCTTCGAGGAATTTCATGCAATCGTCGACGAGACTCATACCCACCCCTGACTTTGCTCGCGCAATTTGCGTTCGCGTTCCATCTCCGCGTCCATCGCGGCCTTGAAGTCCGGCTTTTTATACTCCGGCGTTTCTTCCTCGGGCGGTTTCCACGGACGCGGATCGTCGCCATACTCGACCACATACTCTCCCGGCGGCGTGCCGGTCAGCAGGGCGTGTCCCTTTTCATCGAGCTTGCCTTCGCGCACGGTGCCATTTTCGAAGGTGACCTTGTAGGCGGCGCCCGGAATGGGCGCCAGGTCGTCGTAATGGAACAGGATCTCGATCGAGTTATCAAGATTGGCCGCCTGCGGCAAGGCCGGCAGCGTCGGGGACGCGCTCATCGGCCCCGTCAACTCCTTCATGCTGGCCTTGAACTCGATCT
>Ga0105244_10002540_pt1 | contig 13709 bp, 10 predicted proteins | sample KBSM44metaG_FD_80423 | JGI IMG/M metagenome (GOLD analysis project Ga0105244, IMG submission 80423) | Miscanthus rhizosphere microbial communities from Kellogg Biological Station, Michigan, USA - KBS M4-4 metaG | ecosystem: Host-associated > Plants > Roots > Rhizosphere > Soil | place...
ACAGAATTTTCTCATTCGGCAGTCTCCAATAAGGACCGCCAGCTTAGGACAAGAGGAGCTCATCTTGAAAGCGCCCCGCGTTACCCTTGATCAATGGCGCACGCTGCAAGCCGTGGTCGACCACGGTGGCTTCGCCCAGGCGGCTGAAGCGCTGCACCGTTCGCAGTCCTCGGTGAGCTACACCGTGGCCCGCATGCAAGACCAGCTCGGCGTGCCGCTGCTGCGCATCGACGGGCGCAAGGCCGTGCTGACCGACGCCGGTGAAGTGCTGTTGCGCCGCTCCCGGCAACTGGTGAAGAACGCCAGCCAGCTGGAAGACCTTGCTCACCATATGGAGCAGGGCTGGGAAGCCGAAGTACGCCTGGTGGTGGACGCCGCCTACCCCAACGCGCGCCTGGTGCGCGCCCTCACCGCCTTCATGCCGCAAAGCCGGGGCTGCCGTGTGCGCCTGCGTGAAGAGGTGCTGTCGGGTGTCGAGGAGTTGTTGCTCGATGGCATGGCCGACCTGGCCATCAGTGGGTTCATCATCCCGGGTTACCTGGGCACGGAAATGAGCGATGTGGAATTTATCGCCGTGGCCCATCCCGACCACTCGTTGCACCGCCTCAACCGCGAGCTGAGTTTCCAGGACCTGGAGAGCCAGATGCAGGTGGTGATCCGCGACTCCGGCCGCCAGCAACCACGGGACGTCGGCTGGCTGGGCGCCGAGCAGCGCTGGACCGTCGGCAGCCTGCCCACCGCCGCCACCTTCGTCAGCAGCGGCCTGGGCTTTGCCTGGTTGCCCCGGCACATGATCGAGCGCGAACTCAGCGAGGGCCTGCTCAAGCAGCTACCCTTGGAAAAAGGCGGCAGCCGCAACCCGACCTTCTACCTGTATTCGAACAAGGACAAACCCCTGGGCCCGGCCACGCAGATCCTGATCGATCTGCTGCGCACCTTTGACACCGCGCCCCTGGATGCACCTTTCGCCGCGCCACAACAAGCCTGAAACGGAGTTCACCCATGGCCTGGTTCGACCATGAAGGCTGCAGCCTGCACTACGAGGAATACGGCCACGGCACGCCGCTGATCCTGATCCACGGCCTGGGCTCCAGCAGCCAGGACTGGGAACTGCAGATCCCCGTACTCGCCAGGCACTACCGCCTGATCGTGGTGGACGTGCGCGGCCATGGGCGCTCCGACAAACCCCGCGAACGCTACAGCATCCAGGGTTTTACCTTTGACCTGTTGGCCCTGATCGAACACCTGAACCTGCCACCCGCCCATGTGGTGGGCTTGTCCATGGGCGGCATGATCGCATTCCAATTGGCGGTGGACGAACCGAGCCAGGTCAAGAGCCTGTGCATCGTCAACAGCGCCCCCGAGGTCAAGGTGCGCAGCGCCGATGATTATTGGCAATGGGCCAAGCGCTGGAGCCTGGCGCGGGTGCTCAGCCTAGCCACCATTGGCAAGGCCCTGGGCGACCGGCTTTTTCCAAAGCCGGAGCAGGCCGACCTGCGCCGCAAGATGGCCGAACGCTGGGCAAAAAACGACAAACGTGCTTATCTCGCCAGCTTCGATGCGATTGTGGGCTGGGGCGTGCAGGAACAACTTTCCCGAATTGCCTGTCCTACGCTGGTCATCAGCGCCGACCACGACTACACCCCCGTGGCGCAGAAAGAAAACTATGTAAAACTGCTGCCCGATGCGCGGCTGGTGGTGATCGAGGATTCCCGCCATGCCACGCCCTTGGATCAACCCGAAGTCTTTAACGCTACCCTGCTCGATTTTCTAAAGACAGTCGAAACCACTACCCAGGATCACTGACCCATGTTGAAAAAAATCGCCTTCTTCGCCGGTTCCGTTCTGTTCGCTGCCAACCTGATGGCCGCCGAGCCTGCCAAGGCGCCCCACGTGCTGATCACCACCACCAACGGTGACATCGAAATCGAACTGGACCCGGTCAAGGCGCCGATCAGCACCAAGAACTTCCTGGCCTATGTCGACAAGGGCTTTTACACCAACACGATTTTCCACCGAGTGATCCCGGGTTTCATGGTCCAGGGCGGTGGTTTCACCGCGCAGATGTCGCAGAAGCCGACCGAAGCGCCGATCAAGAACGAAGCCAGCAACGGCCTGCATAACGTACGTGGCACCCTGTCCATGGCCCGCACCAATGACCCGAACTCGGCCACCAGCCAGTTCTTCATCAACGTGGCCGACAACGCCTTCCTCGACCCGGGCCGTGACGCCGGCTATGCCGTGTTCGCCAAAGTCGTCAAAGGCATGGACGTGGTCGACATCATCGTCAACTCCCAGACCACCACCAAGCAGGGCATGCAGAACGTGCCAATCGATCCTGTCGTGATCAAGTCGGCCAAGCGCATCGACTGAGGTCTGCAGGTAGCTTCGCGTGGTGCCCACAAGGCACCGCGCGCATTTGAACAGGAGAGCCCGCCAGGCGGGCGTCAACCCTAATGCTCTATCGTCGTTTTGAACAACTGATCGATATCTTCCGCGACGCTCCCAGCGCGGCCCCTCCCGATAAAGTCCTGCCCTTCTACCTCTACTACCTGCGCCAGGTATGGCCGCACTTCGCCGCCCTGCTGGTGGTGGGCCTGATCGGCGCGCTGATCGAAGTGGCGTTGTTCAGCTACCTGAGCCGCATCATCGACCTGGCGCAGGGCACGCCGCCCGCAGACTTCTTCCAGATCCACAGCAGCGAGCTGATCTGGATGGCCGTGGTCGCCCTGTTGTTGCGCCCGATCTTCGGCGCCCTGCACGACCTGCTGGTGCACCAGACCATCAGCCCGGGCATGACCAGCCTGATTCGCTGGCAAAACCACAGCTATGTGCTCAAACAGAGCCTTAACTTCTTCCAGAATGACTTCGCCGGGCGTATCGCCCAGCGCATCATGCAAACCGGCAACTCCCTGCGCGACTCCGCCGTGGCCGCCGTGGACGCGATCTGGCACGTGGCGATCTACGCCATCAGCTCCCTGGTGCTGTTTGCCGAAGCCGACTGGCGCCTGATGATCCCGCTGGTGACCTGGATCATCTGCTACAGCCTGGCTCTGCGTTACTTCGTGCCTCGCGTGAAGGAACGCTCGGTGATTTCCTCCGAGGCGCGCTCCAAGCTGATGGGCCGCATCGTCGACGGCTACACCAACATCACCACCCTGAAGCTATTCGCCCATACGAGCTATGAGCAGGAGTACGCCAAGGAAGCGATCGTCGAGCAGACCGAGAAAACCCAGCTGGCCAGCCGCGTGGTGACCAGCATGGACATCGTGATCACCAGCATGAACGGCCTGCTGATCGTGACCACCACCGGCCTGGCCTTGTGGCTGTGGACCCAGTCGCTGATCTCCGTGGGCGCCATCGCCCTGGCCACCGGTTTGGTGATCCGCATCGTCAACATGTCCGGCTGGATCATGTGGGTGGTCAACGGCATTTTCGAAAACATCGGCCAGGTGCAGGACGGGCTGAAGACCATCGCCCAGCCACTGGCGGTGATCGACCGCGAGAACGCGCCGCGCCTGAGCGTGCCCCACGGCGAAGTACGTTTTGAGCAGGTGGATTTCCACTATGGCAAGAAGAGCGGGATCATTGGCGGCCTGAACCTTGAGATCAGGGCCGGTGAGAAGATCGGTCTGATCGGCCCCTCCGGTGCGGGCAAGTCGACCCTGGTCAACCTATTGTTGCGCCTTTACGACCTGCAAGGCGGACGTATCCTGATCGACGGCCAGAACATTGCCGAAGTCGCCCAGGAGTCGTTGCGCGAGCAGATCGGCATGATCACCCAGGACACCTCGCTGCTGCACCGTTCGATTCGCGACAACCTGCTGTACGGCAAGCCCGACGCCACCGACGAAGAACTCTGGGCCGCCGTGCACAAGGCGCGGGCCGATGAGTTCATCCCATTATTGTCCGACTCCGAAGGCCGCACCGGGCTGGACGCCCACGTGGGCGAACGCGGGGTGAAACTCTCCGGTGGGCAACGCCAGCGCATTGCCATCGCCCGCGTGCTGCTCAAGGACGCGCCGATTCTGATCATGGACGAAGCCACCTCGGCCCTGGACTCGGAAGTGGAAGCGGCGATCCAGGAGAGCCTGGAAACCCTGATGCAAGGCAAGACGGTGATAGCGATTGCGCACCGGTTGTCGACCATTGCGCGCATGGACCGCCTGGTGGTGCTGGAGAAAGGCCAGATCGCCGAGAGCGGCAGCCATGCCGAGCTGCTGGCCCATGGCGGGCTGTACGCGCGATTGTGGCATCACCAGACCGGGGGGTTCGTCGGCATCGACTGACCCCTGTAGGAGCCGGCTTGCCGGCGATGGCGGCCTTGAATCTTGCAACGCTATTAAGGGCCTCATCGCCGGCAAGCCGGCTCCTACAGTTTAAATAGCGCCAGGTCCCGGTTTTAAAGGGCCTGGCGCTTTTTTATGGCCTGGAATTGTGGCGTAACCGTGCTGTACTCACAGCAGTGCCCAGAGGGGTGCTGAAGTAAATCTGCAGGGAGCATCACTGATTTACTGATTCGGTAGAGCGATCTATCAAGGACGGGCTTCATGTCTTTGTTCAAACGTTCAGTGACGGAGGGATTAGGTACGTTTTGGCTGGTGTTGGGCGGTTGCGGGAGTGCGGTGTTGGCCGCAGCATTTCCCGCAGTCGGGATCGGGTTGCTGGGTGTGGCCCTGGCGTTCGGGCTCACGGTGCTGACCATGGCGTTTGCCATCGGCCATATCAGCGGTTGTCACCTCAACCCGGCGGTGTCGGTGGGGCTGGTCGTGGGCGGGCGGTTTCCTGCCCGGGAATTACCGGCTTACATCGTCGCGCAGGTCATCGGCGGCACCGTCGCTGCTGCGCTGCTGTACTTCATCGCCAGCGGCAAACCAGGCTTCGAACTGGCCAGCGGCCTGGCGTCCAACGGCTATGGCGAGCATTCGCCGGGAGGTTATTCCCTGGCAGCGGGGTTTGTCTGTGAGCTGGTGATGACGGCGATGTTCGTGCTGATCATCCTCGGCGCCACCGACCGTCGTGCCCCACCGGGCCTTGCGCCCATCGCCATCGGCCTGGCCCTCACGTTGATCCACTTGATCTCCATTCCCGTGACCAACACCTCGGTCAACCCGGCCCGCAGTACGGGCCCGGCGCTGATCGTCGGCGGGTGGGCGATCCAGCAGTTGTGGATGTTCTGGCTCGCGCCGATCCTGGGTGCGGTGATTGGCGGCGTGACCTATCGATGGCTCGGCAAGGAGGAGCCGGCCTGAGCGAGACGGGTTCAGCCCTGCCGTTACGGCAGGGCTGCCTTCAATGGGGCCTGGTTCAGCCTTGATGAGCCTGCATGTACTGACGCAATAGCTGATTGATTCGCGTCTGGTAGCCAGTCCCTTGACCTTTGAACCACTCCAGAACATCAGCATCAAGCCGAATAGTCACCGCCTGCTTCACTGGAACACGCAGTTCGGCACGCCGGAAGAACTCGGCATCCAACTCAGGAATATCGCTGGTATCAATCTCTTCATCATTCATCTTGGCCAAGCGCTCCCAATCAGTTTTCGATGTTTGCGTCATAGTATTTGGCCTCCTTCTTGGTTGCTTTGCGGGCGGAGATGATACGGATCACATCACCACTCCGTTCGGTGTATACGACCACACCCATTAACAATTTGATCCAGCCAATACTGACCCATCGTTCCTCGTCATAATCCGCTCGATCATCGCGCAAGGCCAGCATTGGGTGCCGAAAGATATCTGGAACGTCATTGAAATCGATGCCGTGTTTAACAATATTGGCTTTATTTTTGGATTCATCCCACTCAAATAGCATGGCACATCCTGTATGTACTTTTGTACATACAGGATAGCGATTCAAGTGTGTCTTGCCCGGGTTGCCAGACCGGCGGTTCAGCCCTGTCGGTAGGGCAGCGCTGCCCGCGCCTCTTCGGCATACGCATGAATGCCCACGCGTTCACGCTCGAGAAAATCCTCCACGGCATTCTTCAACCCGGGATGGCGCAGGTAGTGCCACGATCGGGTGATCACCGGCTCGAAGCCGCGAATCAACTTGTGCTCGCCCTGGGCACCGGCGTCGAAGCGCTGCAAGCCTTCGGCGATGGCGTAGTCCATGCCCTGGTAGAAACAGGTTTCGAAATGCAGACGGTCAAACTCAGCCAGGCAACCCCAATAGCGGCCGTAGAAGCTGTCGCCACCAATCAGGCTGAACGCCATCGCCACCGGGCGCGAGCCTTGTTTGGCCAGCACCACACGGATCGCTTCGGGCATGCGCTCGGCCAGCAGGCTGAAAAACGCGCGGGTCAGGTAGGGAGACTGGCGACGTACCGCGTAGGTATTGGCGTAGCAGGCGTAGACAAAGTCCCATTGCGCCTCGCTCAGTTCATGGCCTTTCAGCCATTCAAACGCGATGCCCTGCCCCGCCACTTGCTCGCGCTCTTTGCGCATTTGTTTGCGCTTGCGTGAACTCAACGCATCAAGAAAATCCTGGAAGTCGCGATAGCCACGGTTTTGCCAGTGAAACTGACAACCCAGGCGCTGCAACCAGCCCGGCTGTTGTGCCAGCGCTTCGTCAGCCAATGGATCGGTGAAGTTGATGTGAGCGCTGGAGAGCCCTTCGATTTCCAGGTAACCCGGCAACGCCTTGAGCAACTCGAAACCGTCTTGGGCATTCGCCGCCAGCAGGCGCGGCCCGCTGACCGGGCTGAACGGCACCGCCGTGAGCAGCTTGGGGTAGTAGTCGATACCGGCGCGCTCACAGGCGTCCGCCCAGCCATGGTCGAACACGTACTCGCCGTAGGAATGCCACTTGCGGTAACTGGGTAACGCCGCCACCAGGCGTTCGCCCTCCCAATGCAGCAAATGCTCCGGCTGCCAGCCCGATTGCGGGCCCAGGCTGGCACTGTCTTCCAGCGCGCTCAGGAACGCATGCCGCACAAACGGTTGGGCCTGCGGCACCAGGGCATCCCAGGCCTGCGGGGCGATTTCGGACAGGCTGTCCAGGCGTTGCAACGGCATCGGCATCCTCACTACGTCGGGGCGTGAAAGCTTGGCGAGTATCGCTTATCGCCGGGGTTCGCACACCTTCAAATGGCGCGACAAAACCCATGCCAGATAGTTCCTTCTTAAATTATTTGTCATCTACATGACATCACTTAGCCACTGCTCCGTCATAAACGATCGTGATACTGACACCTGTTTTTAGAGCGCCCGGTTATACCGAGCGGCTACTTGTCCGTCCGAAATCGGTCGGTTGTGTCCTGGATGGTTTGCCATCCCTCCTCACTTTCGGAGATTGATATGCGTCTTGCTTCCACTAAAACTGCGGCGCTCCTGTGCGGCGGCCTGCTACTGGCCCTGAGCATTCCGGCCAACGCCGCAGTCGACGCTAAATTGCTCGACATGCTCAAGGCCAACGGCCAGATCACCGCTTCGCAGTACACCGAGCTGCAAGCGGAATTGGCCAAAGACCAGAAAGAAAAGCAGATCGCACAGCAAGCTCAACAAGAGACCAACGAGCAGATCGCGGCCACCGCGAAAAAAACCAACGAGCTGAGCAGCTTCGACCAGAAGCTCGCTTGGGCTGCCAAGACTCAGTTCAAGGGTGACGTGCGTTTCCGTCAGGAAACCGTGAAGATCCAGGGCGAATCCAACAACGGCGGCCGCGACAAGGACCGTCAGCGCATCCGTGCCCGCCTGGGCGCGTACACCGAAATCAACTCCCAAGTTGATACCGGCATCCGTATCGCCACCGGCAGCAGCGACGACGCTCGCTCCACCAACCAGGACCAGGACAACTACTTTGACAAGAAGTCGATCTGGCTGGACCTCGGCTACATCGACTACCACCCTGACCAGATCAAGAACCTGCACGTGATTGGCGGCAAGATGCTGCAACCGTGGGTCAACATGGGCGACGTGATCTGGGATAGCGACATCAACCCCGAAGGTCTGGCACTGACCTACAAATACCCTCTGGGTAGCAGCGCCGAGCTGTTCGGCAGCATCGGTAACTACAACCTCAAGGACAACGTCGACGGCGACGGCGTGCAATTCCGTCACGACCTGCGCCTGACGTCCGGCCAGTTGGGGACCCGCTTCTCGGTCACCGACAACCTGAAACTGACCCTGGGCGGCAGCGTCTACGCCTACCAGAACGACAAGGACAGCCGCTGCACCACCACCACGACGCCGTGCGCACTGGCCGTCAACGGCAACTCGGCGGACAACGAATTCCGTCTGTACGAAGGGTTTGCCCAGGCTGACATCGGTGGCCTGGCAGTGCCGCTGGCGTTCTACGGCCAGTACGTGAAGAACAACGACGCTGTGACCGACCAGGACACTGCCTGGTTGCTGGGTGCCAAGTCCAAGGTGTTCGGTTTCAACCTGGACTACAACTACCGCGACATTCAGCGTAACGCGGTCGTGGGTGCCTTCACCGACTCGGACTTCGCCAACGGCACCACCGGTTCCCGTGGCCACAAGTTCAAGGTCAGCTACGACATCGACAAGAACTTCGCCCTGGGCGCCACGTACTTCCTGACCAAGGCTGACTTCTCCAGCCGTACTCAGCGCGACGCCAACACCAACACCCTGCAGTTGGATGCTGAAGCCAAGTTCTGATTCAGTACGTAACACGCCTTGGGCCAGGACGGCCCGAGGCGCCTTTCACAGCCTCGCGTGAATGGGTCGTTCCCCATCATCCGTTCGACTCCGTCACGCGAGTCTGCCTTTACCCCCGCCTTTACTGATCCTTCAGCCGCTCGGCCGCCAGGCGTTCAGCCAGCGCATCCACATCCTTGACCGGTTCCTCCGGCATGATCTTCAGCGTCGCCTGCATCAGGCGCATCTGGCGGATAAAACGCCGGCAGTTGGGGCAGAACATCAAGTGATGACGCACCAGCAGACGCTCGCGAAAGGTCAATTGCCCGTCGAGATAATCACTGGACCGCGCCACTTGTTCTTTACAGGTCAACATTCGCCCGTTTCCTCAAAATGCTCCACCGTGGCGAAGACTTTAAGCCGTGCTCGATGCAACAGCACACGGACATTGGAGAGCGAGAGCGTCAGAAGATTACAGATCTCTTCCAATTCCAGCCCCTGGCGTTCACGCAACACCAGCACGCTGCTTTGCAATTCGGACAAACTCAGGATCGTATGCTCCAGGCATTTGCGCAGTTCATCCTCGGTCAACAGGGCCTCGGGCGTGTCCTGGTGCCAGGCATACGGGGCGACCGCCCAATGACCGTCGTCCGGCACGAAGCGGTCATCGCCGATGGTGCCGTGGGGTGACGGCAAGTCGTCGAGCAGCACTTCGCGGCGATTCTGTTTGTAGCGGCCCTTGGCAGAGTTGGCGGTGATGGTCAGCAGCCAGGTCTTGAGGCTGGAACGCCCTTCGAACTTGGCCAGGTTGCGCACCACCGACAACCAGGCGTCCTGCACCACTTCATCGGCATGGCGCTGGCCGACGATGGCGTAGGCCACTGCACGCATGGCGCTTTGGTAGGTGGTGACCAGCTCCTTGTAGGCACGTTGCTCACCCTTGAGCAGCCGTTCAAGCAGGTGCGTGTCGTCCGCTGCTGCCATCGTTTACCTCAATCTTGCGGTGGAAATCCGATACCTGTGGGAGCTGGCTGGCCTGCGATAGCGGCGGTGAATTCACCCTCGTCATCGCAGGCCAGCCAACTCCCACATTGGACCGTGACCGGCTGATGGATCAGCGTTTGCGCAGGATCACGCTGCCAATCGAATAACCCGCACCGAAGGAACTCAGTACCGCGACGGAGCCCTTGGGCAGGTCGTCCTGGTAGGTGTGGAAGGCAATCACCGAACCGGCCGAGCTGGTATTGGCGTAAGTATCGAGAATCACCGGCGCTTCTTCCACTGTGGCTTCGCGGCCCAGCAGTTTCTTCACGATAAGGTGGTTCATGCTCAGGTTGGCCTGGTGCAGCCAGAAGCGTTTAACGTCGGCCACGTTCAGCTGGTTTTCTTCCAGGTGCACGCCGATCAGTTCGGCCACCATCGGGCAGACGTCGCGGAAGACTTTGCGGCCTTCCTGCACGAACAGCTTGTCGGGCGCGCCGATGCCCTCTTCCGCGGTGCGGTTGAGGAAGCCAAAGTTGTTGCGGATGTTATTGGAGAACTTGGTCAGCAGCTTGGTGCTCACCACGTCGAACTGGTGCTCGGAGGTCGCCAGGTCGGCACGCTCCAGGACCACGGCGGTGGCCGCGTCGCCAAAGATAAAGTGGCTGTCGCGGTCGCGGAAGTTCAGGTGGCCGGTGCAGACTTCCGGGTTGACCATCAGGATCGCACGGGCCTGGCCCAGCTGGATGCTGTTGGCGGCGTTCTGGATGCCGAAGGTGGCCGACGAGCACGCCACGTTCATGTCGAAGCCGAAGCCTTCGATGCCCAGGGCTTCCTGGACTTCAATGGCGATGGCCGGGTAGGCACGCTGCAGGTTGGAGCAGGCGACGATCACGCCGTCGATGTCGGCCGCGGTCTTGCCGGCACGTTGCAGGGCCTGTTCGGCAGCGCCGACGGCCATCTGGCAGAGCACCGACCACTCGTCGTTGCTGCGCTCGGGCAGACGCGGGGCCATGCGCTGCGGGTCGAGAATGCCGTCTTTGTCCATCACGAAGCGGCTCTTGATACCCGATGCTTTTTCAATGAACGCCGCGCTGGATTCGGTCAGCGCCTGCACATCACCGCGCTCGATGGCGGCGGCGTTGTCGCTGTTGAACTGTTGCACGTAAGCATTGAAAGACTGCACCAGCTCTTCGTTGGAAATGCTGTTGGCCGGGGTGTACAGGCCGGTGCCGCTGATGACGACGTTATGCACGGTCGTTCCTCTAAATCTGTCAGGCAGAAGATATTGGTACCGTCGTACCAAACTTTAAGTCGTTCGATGCCGTCCAGCGGGCATCAAACTGGCAACGCTTTATTCCATCGCGCCGTGGCTGCGCACCAGCCTGTCACGACGATCCCGGCATTTATAGGCGCGAAGTTTGCCACAAACCTCGATATTTGGCGCTATCTGCGGACAAACACCGGTTTGCCTTGGCATGCATTCAATTGTGGGAGCGGGCTTGCTCGCGAAAGCTGAGTGTCAGTCAGTACATCTGTTGACTGACTCACCGTATTCGCGAGCAAGCCCGCTCCCACACAAACCCGTTCCCACAGGGAATTTGTGTTGTGTATCAGGCTTCGACCAGGCTCCATTGCTTGCTCAGGCGCTTGTCGGAAATCGGCACTTTGGTGCCCAACTGCTGGGCAAACAACGACACCCGGTATTCCTCCAGCCACCAGCGGTACAGCTCCAGCTGGGGGTCGCGCTTGCCTTCCTGGGCATGCTTTTTCAGGCGGTTTTCGTACTGGGTCCACAGGCCGGCCAGCTCGCCGCTCCACACCCGGTCCTTTTGCACCTGGCTCGGCAGCTTCTCCAGGCGCAGTTCGATGGCCTTGAGAAAACGCGGCAACTCCTTGAACCATTGCGCCGGGGTTTCCCGCACAAAACCGGGATAGACCAAGTGGCTCAACTGCTGCTTGATATCGTTCAAGGCCACGGCCTGGGCCAGGTCGATCTTGCCCTTGAAGCGCTTCTGCAGGCCGTGCCAGAGTTTCAGCACGTCCAGGGTCAGGCGCGCCAGGCGCTCGGCGTGTTCGGTCCAGCTGCCGCGCTTGCGCTCGGCCAAGGCCGCCAAACCGGCGCCATCACGTGGCAGGCTGGCTTCGCCTTCGAGCACGCAGGTGTCGAGGCTGGCCAGCAGAATGTCTTCCACCAGCGCATCAATGCGCCCCAGTTCGCGGTACATCAGGCCCAGCTCGGTCAGGCCCGGCAGCTTGCCGCGTAGGAACTTGGCCGGTTCGGCCAGTTGCTGCATCAGCAAACGCTGCAACGCACGGCGGTGCTGGAATTCGGCCTCGGCAGCCGTGGAGAAACGCCCTTCCTTGACCGTACCGTTTTCTTCCACCAATGCCGGGTACACCGTCATCGACAGGCCGGCGATCTTTTGCTGGGTCTTCTCGGCCACTGCCGCGAACACCTTGGCCTCCACCGGCTGCTGGCTCTTGGCGGTTTGCGGCACGGCCAACGCAGCCTGGCTGGCCTCGGCAAACCGCGCGGTCAGCTCGGACAGGTCGCGGCCTTCGCCGAGGAACTTGCCCTGGCCGTCGACCACTTCCAGGTTCATCTTCAGATGGTTTTCCACCTGTTGCGCCGCTTCCGCCCAGGCTTCGTCGCTGACCCGAGCGCCAGTCATGCGCAATAACTCGCGACCCAGTGCCAGGGGCAGCGAGCCCTGGCCGAATTCGATGCGTTGCAGCGCGGCCTTGACGAAGTCCGGCACCGGCACGAAATTCTTGCGCAGCGCCTTGGGCAGGTTGCGCACCAGGGCGATGCACTTGGCTTCGATCACGCCCGGTACCAGCCATTCCAGGCGTTCTGGCGGCAAGGCTGGCAAGAGCGGCGCCGGCACGCGCAAGGTCACGCCATCGCGGGGGTGGTTGGGCTCAAAGTGGTAACTCAACGCCAGCTCCAGGTCACCCAGGTGCAGGGTGTCCGGGTAATGCAGGGCGGTGACTTCACTGGCCTCGCGGGCCAGCACGTCTTCTTCGCGCATGATCAACAACTGCGGGTTCTTCTGGCTGTTGACCTTGTACCAGCTGTCGAACGTGGCGGTCTGGTGGATCTCGGCCGGCAGCCGCGCGTCGTAGAAGGCGTAGAGGGTTTCTTCGTCGGCCAGGATATCGCGGCGACGCGCCTTGGCTTCCAGCTCGTCCAGCTGCTCCAGCAGTTGCTGGTTGGCCGTCAGGCACTTGGCGCGGGACTGAATTTCACCCCGCACCAGGCCTTCACGGATAAACAACTCGCGGGACACCACCGGGTCGACCGGCCCGTAATGCACCGGCCGGCGCCCGACCACAATCAGCCCGAACAAGGTGATCTGTTCAAACGCCACGACCTGGCCGCGCTTCTTCTCCCAGTGGGGCTCGAAGTGGTTCTTCTTGATCAGGTGCCCGGCCAACGGTTCGATCCAGTCGGCATCGATCTTGGCCACCATGCGCGCATAGAGCTTGGTGGTTTCCACCAGCTCGGCGGTCATCAGCCATTGTGGGCGCTTCTTGCCGATGCCCGACGACGGGTGAATCCAGAAGCGCCGCTGACGCGCGCCCAGGTAGTCACCGTCTTCGGTTTTCTGGCCGATCTGGCTGAGCAGGCCGGAGAGCACGGCCTTGTGCAGTTTCGGGTAGTCGGCCGGGTCCTTGTTGATCGAGAGCTGCATATCACGGCAGATCAGGCTCAACTGACGATGGGAGTCACGCCACTCGCGCAGGCGCAGGTAATTGAGGAAATTCTTGCGGCACCAATTACGCAGCGGGCTGGCGGTCAATTCCTGGCGTTGCTCTTCAAAACCACGCCACAAATTGACCAGGCCGGCGAAGTCCGAGTCGGCGTCCTTCCACTGCGCGTGGGCCTGGTCGGCGGCCTGTTGACGCTCCGGTGGGCGCTCGCGCGGGTCCTGGATCGACATGGCACTGGCCACGATCAACACTTCCTGCAAGCTGCCGAGCTTGGCCGCTTCGAGCAGCATGCGGCCCATGCGCGGGTCCACCGGCAGGCGCGCCAGTTGGCGGCCCAGTGGCGTGAGCTGGCTGTTGCGGTCCACCGCCGAGAGTTCTTGCAGCAGGTTGAAACCGTCGCTGATGGCCTTGCC
>Ga0105244_10002547_pt1 | contig 13685 bp, 17 predicted proteins | sample KBSM44metaG_FD_80423 | JGI IMG/M metagenome (GOLD analysis project Ga0105244, IMG submission 80423) | Miscanthus rhizosphere microbial communities from Kellogg Biological Station, Michigan, USA - KBS M4-4 metaG | ecosystem: Host-associated > Plants > Roots > Rhizosphere > Soil | place...
CATTGAATCATTATACCATAAATGAACAAAAATCATAATTTACAGCCCGCTTCAGCCGATCAAGAGTCGTTCGCTTACGATTCATATCCGAAGCTCTATAATTATGTATTCTCCAATCATGAAAGAAGCTTTTGTTTCGTTTACTGGCATAAAGAGGCGATTACTATCATTACACTGTTCATTTCACATTGAATCAGCCGGCTACGTTAAATGTTAATGATCACGACTCATCAGATAATCGGCAATCTCCATTAACCTTGAAGCATCCGGCAATTGCGCTCGTTCAAGTGCATCTTTAGCGGATTGTGTGAGGGATTTCACTTCTGCAACGGAAGCTTCCATTCCGATAAAGTACGGATAAGTTACCTTCTGCTGATTCACGTCACTTTGCGTTTTTTTTCCCATCTTCTGCTCGTCACCCGTCAGGTCTAAAATGTCATCCTGAATCTGGAATGCGAGTCCTAAATCCCGCCCAAATACACTCAGCGCCTCCAACTGTCCTTCTGTAGCCCCGCCGATGCGAGCACCTGCAAGGAGGGAGAAGACAATCAGATCACCTGTTTTATGCAGATGAATATATTGAAGCTGAGATAAATCAGTCAACCCTTGCTCGCCTTCCATATCAGCAACCTGGCCACCAACCATGCCTCTGGCTCCTGCAAGTTCAGCTAAATCCTGAACAATAGCTAACAGAGCATCAGCATTCACTCCGCTTTGACGTCCTGTCTGAACAATGCTGTAGAAAGCGTGGGTCAGCAGTGCATCTCCCGCAAGAATGGCTGTCGCTTCGCCATATACTTTGTGATTCGTTAATTTTCCCCTACGATAATCATCATTATCCATCGCAGGCAAGTCGTCGTGGATCAACGAATACGTATGAACCATCTCCACGGCGCAGGCTACCGGCATCGCAGCTGTACGCTCCGCGCCGAAGGCTTCCGCCGCAGCAACGACCAGAAGTGGACGAAGGCGTTTCCCTCCAGCCATTAATGAATACTGCATCGATTCCGTGAGCGAACGAGGTACATCCCAATGCTCGGGAAGGGTGTGTTTCAGCGCTTCCGTAACATCTCCAGTTACTTCCTGAAGATACGCTTCGAATGAAAGACGGTTACTCATTGATCTCACCGCTCTCCTCGTCAGCCGTGCCAAAAGGCTTCTTGCGAAGCTCCCCATCTTCTTCTACGATCATCTCGATCTTACGTTCCACTTGTTCCAGCTTCAAACCGCATAACTGGGAAAGTTTCATTCCGCGCTGAAACAAATCAATCGCTTGCTCCAGAGGAACATCTCCATGCTCCAGCTGACCTACGATGTCTTCTAATGCCGCCATTGCCTCTTCAAAATTCAGTTCCGGTTCATTCGCCATGGATGTTGTTGTCCTCCTTCATTCCCCAGACCTGACAGTCCAGCTGTCCGTCCGCTAATTTGATCTTCACCGAGTCGCCCGGCTGTACATCATTTATGGATTTAATCAATTGCTGTTCCTGCTCATCGTAGACAAGACTATAACCACGTGACATTACTTTCAGCGGACTGAGTGCATCGAGATGCCTTACCAGTGACTTCCACTGTTGTTGCTTGCTACGTGTAATTGATCTCATCGCAAGTTCAAGTTGCTTACGAGCGGCTGCATTATCCCGGCGTGCTGTATTCACTTGTTCCCGAGGATTAAACCGCTGTAAAGCTGTCCGCAACCGTTCTTGTTTTTCTCCCGTCCATTTCATTCGTGTATCCACACTTCGTTGCAAGCGTTGATGTAACATATCCAGACGTTCTGTATGCTGCATCAACGTTCTGCGCGGATGCACCAGCACCGGGGAGCGCTGAAGACGAGTCAAGCGTTCACGATGATATACGGCACGTTGCTTCAGACTGTTGTGTAACTGGCGCTGTCTTCGTGCAATCTGTTCCATCAGCTCTGCACGATTCGGCACAGCAAGTTCCGCTGCCGCTGTTGGTGTCGCAGCACGTAAATCGGAAGCAAAGTCTGCAATCGTAAAGTCCGTTTCATGACCAACCGCAGAGATCACTGGAATGGTTGAAGCTGCTATGGCTCGAGCTACAATTTCTTCATTAAAAGCCCACAGTTCTTCGAGTGATCCACCGCCCCGTCCTACAATAAGCACATCTGCTTCAGCCATATGGTTAAAGTTGTTTATTGCCTTGACGATGGATGGTGCAGCCCCTTTGCCTTGAACAAGCACCGGGTACAATACAACTTTAGCCGATGGATACCTTCGTTGCAGTGTGATTATAATGTCACGAACAGCCGCTCCTGTAGGAGATGTTACAACACCAATCGTTTGTGGATAACTTGGGATGGGTCTTTTGCGAGCAGGAGAGAACAATCCTTCGTCCTCCAGTTTCTTTTTCAGCTGCTCATAAGCCAGATATAGACTGCCTATCCCATCTGGCTGCATATGTGTCGCATAAAATTGATACTGCCCGTCGCGTTCATATACCGAAACGTTACCACGCGCAATAACCCTTGCACCCTCCTTCGGTACAAAGGGTAAACGCTGATTATGCGATGCAAACATGATGGATTTAATCCGACTGTCCTTGTCCTTTAACGTAAAATACATGTGGCCGCTGGAGTGATGCGTGAAATTGGATATCTCTCCGCGCAGCCAGACGTCCGACAGAACCTGATCCGATTCCAGTTTCATCCGGATATATCGGTTCAGGTCTTTGATAGAGTAAATTTTTTGCTCTGCCACAGACAGTTACCTAGGCCAATCCGTGAGCGCGTTTTGCCGCGATCAGAGTGTTCTGCATCAGCATGGTGATCGTCATTGGACCCACGCCGCCGGGAACAGGTGTAATTGGGCCAGAGACTTCTTTTACACTTTCAAAATCTACATCCCCTGCGAGTTTTCCGTTATCCAAACGATTCATGCCTACATCGATCACAACAGCGCCTGGTTTAACATAATCAGCATCCACAAAATTGGCACGACCGATCGCTACGACCAGAATATCCGCTTGACGTGTAATTTCTTTCATATTAGCCGTACGGGAATGACACATCGTTACGGTTGCATTTTCACGTTGCAATAACAAGGACACCGGTTTACCTACAATGTTACTACGACCGATAACGACAGCGTGTTTACCGGACATTTCCAGACCCGTGCGTTTAATTAATTCAATGACACCTGCAGGTGTACATGGCAGCAAGCTGTCATCACCGATAACCAGATTCCCCACATTCACTGGGTGGAATCCATCTACGTCTTTATCTACAGCAATCGCATCGATTACCGCTTTCTCTTCAATGTGGCTCGGCAGTGGAAGCTGCACAAGAATACCATTGATGGACTTCTGATTGTTCAGCTTGTCCACGAGAGCTAGCAAATCCGCTTGCGATGTACTTGCATCCAACCGATGTACTTCAGAGTAAAAGCCGAGGTCATGACATGCTTTTTCCTTATTACGCACATAAACTTGAGAAGCCGGATCTTCCCCCACGAGCACAACAGCCAGACCCGGTACTACTCCCTGTTCGCTTAGTTGTTTTACTTCTGCGGTCATGCTTGCGCGGAGCTCTTGGGATACTTCTTTACCGTTAATAATAGATGCTGTCATTGTACTCTCTCCCTTATATGAACATATATTAGATAAAACGATCTAGATACATCCTTACAGAAAAGCTGGCTTGTCTACTCTACTCCATCAGAAAGTTCCCTTAGGATAATTTTTGCTTGATGCTATCCACTTCCTGAATCATGCGGCCAAGAACACCATTGACGAACTTGCCTGATTCATCTGTACCAAAGTACTTCGACAGTTCAATCGCTTCGTTGACAGAAACTTTTGCTGGTACATCATCACGGAATACCATCTCATAGGTGGACAAGCGCAAAATTTGGCGGTCTACACGAGACAATCGGCTTAGTTGCCAGCCTTTCAAATAATCCACAAGCAAACCATCAATCGCTTCCTTATGCCCCCACGCACCTTGAACCATTTCGGTAACATAGCTGCGCATTTTTTCTTCATCACGGATTTCAACTTCCGTTTCATTTTCCTCAGCCGCTTCATTAATCAGCATATTTACCGCTTCAGACGCGCTTACTTCATTCATTTCCATTTGATACAGACTCTGTACTGCAATTTCCCTTGCCAAACGTCTTTTCATGTCCTGCCTCCTGCAGCGCTCGATCCCGAGCGTCATCATGCTTATTTTAAAATTCAAGAAACCACTTCATTACCCTATACAGGATACCCATGGCTCCTCTCTGATATTGCGATCTCTTTTCACAAAAAAACCTGCGACACGTTTCCTCCAAAAATCGGGCAACTCAAACTACAGTTCTATTTTCGGAAGAAACATATTGCAGGGTTCTGATAGGCTTATTTGAACGGACGCCAGCGATCTCCAAGCCATTGTCGTAACTCTCCCCAAGGGATGAACGAGCCTAGCTTCTCATCGCTTCGTCTGCCAAATGTATACCCGATGAACACCAAAAGTGCAAAGAACAACATATCCCAAAAACCGATCCAAACATAAAGAAATCCTAATAAAATACCAAAGGCAACGCCTAGAATACGTCCCTTGTAGCTATCCCAAAGCTCTTTCCACAACATCAGTGAAACTCACCTCATTCCACGCGACTCTTGTAGTTAGGCGACTGGGTCACATTAGCGATATATACGGTTACAAAAGAAACAGGAATTCCTGTAATCTCTTGCACATGATCATGTATCGCCTTTTGCAGATCCGTAGTCAGCGCCGGAATAGGTGTCTCCCCATCCACAACAGCCCGAATCTTAATCTCCAGTCCTGACTCCACCACACGGATGCGCGCTTTGACGTCACGTACTCCACGAAAACGGGAAGTAGCCTTCAAACAGAGATTTTCAATTGTCTCCATTGAAATCTGAACATCCCCGAACTCGGTACGTTGATCCACAGAAGGTAACGAGCCACGCTCGCGGCGAATCGAGATGTAGAAAAAACGTAAACTCAGGACAAACAAAATCGCTGCCGCGACAATTGACGCAACAATAACATTTTGTTCCTGCTGGTAATTCAATTCGTATGGCAGCACACCGCTAATCAGTAAGATGACCGCTGCCGATATTGCTCCTACGCTTATGCTGTATATAAACAACAGAAGCCGATCCAGTATTTTAGCCACGAACTGCACAGCCTCCCTTGCTCACTCACATTGCTTAACTGCTGAAAAGCTTAACGTTGATCACCTTGTCCGTCTCAAGTGCATAACGAAAGACCCGTCCAAGACGGGATAACCCCCGACAGAAGTGCCGGGGGAAATCTGTCTTATTATTTTACACGTTGCGTGTTCAGGTCGATCTCTTCCACCTTTTCAGCACTCTTGAACTGAACGTCATGAATATGAACATTCACTTCATTTACGTTCAATCCTGTCATGTTTTCAATAGAGCGCTTCACGTTTTGTTGGATTTCAGTAGCAACCTGCGGCAAACGGTATCCATATTCAATAATAACGGAAACATCCACTGCAGCTTCGCGTTGACCTACTTCAACCTTAACTCCTTTTGAAAGGTTTTTGCGGCCGAGCAATTCCGCGAATCCACCTGCGAATCCACCGCTCATCCCAGCTACTCCTTTAACTTCCACAGTTGCAAGTCCAGCAATCACTTCGATAACTTCAGGTGCGATCTGGATTTCACCGATATCCGTGCGTTCAAATTCTGTCGGTAGTGTACTCATAAATGTTCAACACACCTTTCGCGAGATAAGTTTGCGGCCATCCGTCAGGGTGCCGGTTCATTTTCAAAACACTCAGAACCCTTCCGGTCCGGCTTTACCGGAGCTCCTGCAACCATCCGCTAGAAGGCGGGCTTATCCGATGCAGGAGACATGCGCTCTTATTATTACATACTATATCATTTGGGCTAGATTATGACAAACAAGTCCAATATGACTGTTAAATCTCGTTTTCCTCGAGAAATTTAATATCAAAATCTCCGCGAATAAACGTTGGATGCTCCAGAAGTTTCTGATGGAAAGGAATCGTTGTTGAGATGCCTTCAATCGCGAATTCTGCCAAAGCACGCTTCATTTTGGCGATCGCTTCATCACGAGTTGCGCCCCAAACGATCAATTTTGCAATCATGGAGTCATAGAATGGTGAGATTGTGTAACCAGGGTACGCTGCGCTGTCCACCCGAACTCCAGGGCCACCCGGTGCAAGGTAAAAACCAATCTTGCCTGGTGCAGGCATAAAGTTACGGTCAGGATCTTCAGCGTTAATTCGGCATTCAATGGACCATCCGTTAATAACCACATCTTCCTGACGGAAAGATAACGGATTACCTTCGGCAACAGAGATCATTTCACGGATCAGATCGACACCCGTTACCATCTCGGTAACCGGATGTTCAACCTGAATACGAGTATTCATCTCCATAAAGTAGAACTCCCCGTTTGGACTTAGAAGGAATTCCAGTGTACCGGCTCCGGAGTAATTCACCGCAAGTGCAGCTCGCACAGCAGCTTCTCCCATGAGCGTACGGACTTCCTCGTTGATCACAGGACACGGTGCTTCCTCAACAAGCTTCTGACGACGGCGCTGAACCGAACAATCACGCTCGCCAAGATGCACGGCATTGCCGTGTTTGTCAGCCATAATCTGAATTTCAACGTGCTTCATGCCTGTCAGGAATTTCTCCAGATACACACCGGCGTTCCCGAATGCTTTCTGAGCTTCCTGCTGTGCAGCCGTGATTTGTTTTACCAATTGCTCTTCGTTTTCAGCGATCCGAATCCCTTTACCCCCACCACCAGCGGTAGCTTTGATAATGACAGGATACCCGATATCACGTCCAATCATAATCGCTTCTTCGGTAGTTTCTACAAGGCCGTCTGATCCAGGAATAACAGGTACGCCTGCATCCTTCATCGTCTGTTTCGCTACAGCCTTGTCACCCATCTTGGTAATAGCTTCCGGTGAAGGACCAATGAATGTAATGTTGCAGGAATCACAGATTTCCGCAAAATCAGCATTCTCGGCCAAGAAACCGTATCCAGGGTGGATGGCGTCACATTCCGTCAAAGTAGCTACACTCATCAGGTTAGTAAAGTTAAGATAACTGTCTTTAGACAGTGTTGGTCCGATACAGTAGGCCTCGTCTGCAAGACGGACATGCAAGGAATCTTTGTCCGCTTCCGAGTAAACAGCCACTGTCGAAATGCCAAGCTCGCGGCAGGCACGAATAATGCGCACAGCAATCTCACCACGATTGGCAATCAATATTTTATGGAATTTCATTTCGTCTTTGTCCTCCTTCGAAGCTCATGCGGCTGCTATAAACCTGTAAACCGTTATTCCGGTTTTACCAGGAACAGAGGCTGTCCGTATTCGACAAGCTGTCCATTTTCAACCAGCACTTCAACGATTTCTCCCTTGATGTCCGCATCAAGCTCGTTCATCAGTTTCATGGCTTCGATGATGCATACCGTTGTTTTCTCAACAACTTTATCACCCACACTCACAAAAGAACCAGCTTCCGGTGAGGAAGCTCTGTAAAATGTACCTACCATCGGAGATACAATTTTATGTAAATGACTTGTTGTATCGGCTTGCGGGGCAGCCTCGCTAACCACTGCGGTAGCAGCAGGTTGCACCTGAGGAGCAGCAATCACTTGCGGTTGTACGGCAGCAGCCTGTACGAACTCCGTTTTACCTGGTTTGCGAATCGACAAACGTGATCCTTCATTTTCAATTTCCAATTCCTGAACAGAACTTTCATCAACCAATTTGATCAGTTCTTTAATTTCGCTCAATTTAAACATTTCCATTATTCACTCCTTCGGCATCATGCCAGTCTCACGAGGACGGTCATATGGCTTTTAGTATTATATCATAATCATTAAAAATGGAAAGAGCCCGAGAGTCGAACAGGCTCCCGGGGCTTCCTTATCACATTTCCGATTACTGTTCTGTGACATATTGCACGCTGATTTTGTTCTGTGATACAGACAATTCTTTCATAACCAGATCAACAATAGAAACCGCCTGTTTAACGTCAAGTTTGTCACTCAGAACCACCACTTTATACTTGTCAGCCTCTTCTTGAACGACTGCATTTGCGAATTGCTGGGAAAGTGTCTCTTCAATGCCTGTAATTTTGGCTTCTTTATCTTCAAGTACCCGGAGCTGTTCTGTTGCTTTTGCATTTTCTTCCGGTGTTTTACTAAGATCTCCTGCAATAGTCATCAATTCCTCGTACTTACGGTTGTTACTCTCTTCACGCTGCCACTGGTAATTCTGGAACTGACTGCTTGCCGACACAGCCGTATTTTGCTGTTCCATCTCTTTTAGCACTTCTTCATCCGTTTTAGCAGCAGTCCCCTCTGTTTTCCCTTCAGTTTCCGGGGTAGTCGCCGCTCCTTTTTCCGCACTACTTTCTGACTTTTGATCCGTTTCTCCTTCTTTGCTGCCCGGTTCAGTAGCAGGTGTTTTTTCTGCGCTTCCCGCTTCCTTACCTTCTGCGCCAGTTGTGTTTTCGGCCGGGCTCGCCGCACCGGAATCACCCTTAATCTCTCCGCTGTTCACGACCTCGTTGATCACCAGACCTTCTGTTGGATCAAGAATACCAGCGGTTTCCTTTGCCTCGCCTTGTTTCATCGCATCTACTTGCTGACTGTCAGCCACAGGGGGATTAACGGGCCCGGAATCTTCAGTAAAGAGATAATAGGCGGACAAGATAACCATTAGACTCAGCATGGAAACCAGCCATATTGTTTGACGTTTGTTATTCATTTAGAAGTTCCTCCTCAAAAATAGGGTTGATTCTGACAACATTTCTCTTCTTATCATCATTCAAAGCTTTAATCCTGTTTGCGCGGAACAACCGAGATCCGGTAAGCCGCTACGTTCAAACCTTTTTCAACGGCATCTGTAATGAGGTCTTTCACAACCTTGTTCTCTGCACCTTTTGCCACCACCAGCACTCCGCGGATTTGCGGTTTCAGCTTTTTCGTGACAATGGGTGTCTGATCCCCTGATAATTCATACGTAATGATCTCACCGTCACGGGTATATTGCGTCATATGCCGTTTACCGCCATTGGCATCCGTCTCTTCGGTAAGCTGCTGTGAATCTTTGACGTTCCGCTGCACCACGAGTTCTTCCGTAGAATCCACGGTAACCATCACATCCACAGTGCCTACACCAACGATATTTTCCAACACGCCTTTGATCTTGTCTTCGAATGCCACTTCAATCGCCTGAAAAGGATTTTCTTCCAACAAACCACTTTGCATCGTCGACATGGAAGTAGCTTGTTCTGGTGGTTCACGACCGATGTTTTCAGAATCGATCTTTTTGACGTTGACAAAGGAATTAAAGAGCATGATGCCCACACCGATCAGTCCCAAAATGATTAACCACCGTAAGGTTTGACTGCGCTTCGCACCACCTTCACCGCCACCCATCCAGCTTTCCAGCTTTTTGAACCAGTGTTTCATCGGACCGCCTCCTTTTCAGAGCACTTCTGCATTTTCTCTCTCCGTCACTCGCACCTGGCTCGCATCAACTTCCCACTTCTCCTTGAGCAATGTGATAATTTGTACTGCGTGTTCAGACCGTGAAACACTAGTTTGCTTAACGTTTGAATCTTCACTATCATTCCGGGTAACGGAGGGTTCGGATGCTTGATTAGAAGCTACCTGATCTCTCTTTGGTTGCTCGGATCGCTGCCCGTTTGACTCAATCTGTATATTCTTAATTTCAACTGGATCAATCTGCACAGGTTGAGTACTCGAATAATTTTCATCATGTTCTAACGAATCTTTGGTTTCTGTCATCGGGTTGCTACTCACAGGTTCGGCCGCATCCCCATCCGTTTTTGAATCACCCTTTCCACTTGCTAGTTGCACCTCCACATGCTGAATGACAGGCAGTTCAACAGAAGTGGTTGCTTGGGTATCCGAATTTGATTTCTTCATCGCCAGTTGTACCTCAACCGACTGAACCTTTGCTTCAGTTGTCTCTTCAATCTGACCTTTCATAACGTTAGCGAGTTCCTTCGCCGTCCACTTTAGGGACTGTTGTTGTTCACTCGCCTGCATTCGCTTCCCTTGAGCCAGAATCTGCTCCAGTGTGGCTTGCCCGTCAGGAGGTGCATCCATTGCGGTCATGGCGCGTTTTAGTTCCCCTACCGGATCACTTTTCAACAGTTTCGTGATGGGGGATAACAAGGTCAGTAGGATGAGAAGGCTCAGCACAAGCTTGACATACCGTTCCATGGAACGATTCGGGAGTAGCATATCTACAAACGTTGCCAGTAAAACGATCATGATCAGATCCTGCAGCCAGTTGCTCAGCCACCCCATCCTCTCCAGCCCCTTTCCCTGCAGACAGGTAGTTAACGCATCATCACTGTCAGATTCCCTGCGGTCAGCAGAATCGTAATTGCCAGGAAAAACATGAGTCCAACGGCGGCCAGTGCCGCGAATACATAAATCATGCTTTTACCAATCGCTTGCAAGCAATCTACGATCGGCGTCTCTCCCAAAGGTTGCATGATCGCTCCGGTCACGTTGTAGATCAAGGCCAGCGCCAGAATTTTAATGGCCGGAAACGCACAGAGGAACAAGATAATAATGACACCTGTCAGTCCGATTGCATTTTTGACAAGTAACGATGCCGTGATTACGGTATCCGTTGCATCTGCAAATGTCCTCCCTACAACGGGTACAAAGTTTCCTGCAATATATTTGGCTGCCTTCAAACTGACACCATCCGCAACCGACCCCGAAGCTCCCTGTACCGAAATAACCCCCAGAAACATCGTCAGCAGAATGCCCAGCAAGGCTACACTGATGTTTCGCAACAGGTCAGCCATTTGTGTCAATTTGTATTTATCCGAAAGCGAGCTCACCAGATGCAGCACAGCCGAGAAGAAAAGAAGCGGGAACACCAGCAGATGGATCAGCGTACTTACGAGATGAATCATGAAAATAATTAGCGGGTGCGTCACCGAAACGGTAACGACATTACCCATCGAAGCGAGCAGTGTGAACAGAAGTGGAACCATCGCCATCATAAAGTTGATCATGCCGGATATAGCCTCTTTTGCATAACCAATCGCTACGCTGAAGCTGTTGATTGCGATGATAATGATGACCAGATAACAGATGGCATATGCAATTTTGCTAATATTGTTCTTCTCAAAAGCAGTCTGAAGTGTCTCCAGAATCATGCTCAGCACTGTTAACATCACGATCGTGACCAAAAGTTTGCCGTTATATAAAATTTCATGCAACATAAACGTGCCAATCGCCGAAAATACCGATTTCAGACTGAATCCTTCATTCCCGGGAATTAACATGTCCATGAACGATGGCGTTTTGCCTTCTGGAAAAAAACCACCGTACTGTTTCATCAGTTGATCCCAATATTTCTCGACCTGATCCTTCGGAAGCTCATCAGCCTGCTGCTTTATCCACTCGTTTGAAGGTGTGGTGGCTACAACCTGTCCAATTACACCGAACATGAAACATATCATCAGCACAATGATGAGGCGCCAGCGCGGCTTGTTATGCATCAATTTCATCAGTTATCCGCCCGCCCTTTCTACACTGGCATCAGTTTCATCACGGTTTCGATAATGATGCTAATGATCGGAATCGCGAGTACAAGAATCAGCACTTTGCCAGCGAGTTCAATCTTGGAGGCGATGCTCTCTTGCCCTGCATCTCTGACAATCTGTGCACCGAATTCAGCAATGTAAGCAATGCCGATAATCTTCAATACCGTTTTCAGATAGATGCTCTCCATACCGGAATTTTCAGCAAGTCGCTTCAGCACTTCGATGACTGTGCCAATTTTGCCAATCAACAGCATAAAGATCACTACACCAGTGGCTGCCGCAATCAGAAAGGCAAACATCGGCTTTTGTTCCTTAATGACTAAAATCAATACGGTTGCAATGAGTGCCAGACCAACAACTTGAATAATCTCCACGGGTCACCACCATCCGGCTTCATGACCGATTTCATTGAAAAAGAAATATGGATTTAATCTCTTGTAGCAGGCTGTCCAGCATTCGAACAACCATGAACAGTACAACGACAAATCCGATTACGGTCACCCAGTGAGCCATATCTTCCTTTCCCATTTGTTTCAATACGGTATGAATCATCGCTATAATGATTCCAATGCCCGCAATTTGAAAGATTGCGTTCACTTCTAAATTCATGACCTTGGCACCTCGCTATCCCGGCTATTTCAGAAGATCAGTATGACGATTAACGCTCCGACAAGCATCCCCAGGCTGCGGCTCATTCGTTCGTACTTCACTTGATCGGCCTGTGCGCGGGATTCCTCATGCATAAGTTGCTGAATGGCTAACGAAATATGTTTGGTCTGATCTTGACGATCACTGGTGCCAAGGCTGTAACTCAACTGTAGCATGACCTCACGCTCGTCTGATTTCATCGCTGATTTCCCCCATGCCTCCTCGACACCGGCTTGCAGACTCTCCCTGGCTGTAAGGCCATGTGGGGGTTCCATCTGTGTGGAGGCGTGTAAAAAAAGAGTTCTCACCGGCTCTTTGGTCTGGGTCCCCATCTTGTTCATCGCATCAGGCAGCGGCGTTAAGCCGTAATTAATCTCTGTCATCAGCCGCTGTAGGGCCGCAATCAACTCACGTAGCTGCCTTGGCCGCAATGCATATTGCCTCGCCTTGTGAAAACCAGCGAGAGTACTTGCTAGCAGAATCAGCAAGGCGCCAAGCATATTAAGCAAAGGCTTCACCTCCTGACCCGGTCTGTTGCAGTCCTCTCATCTTGCCATCGGACAGTCGAAAGCTCATGCCTCTGCTCGTCCGCTGCAGCTGTACATAACGCTGGAACATTTGCTCGGCAATCAGTGTTTTCAAGGCAGGCCTTGCAGATAGTTCAGTCAGATCCCGTGCGTGAGCCGTGGCAATGACAGAAACTCCTGCATGCAGGGCCTCCATAACTGCCTCCGCATCCTCTGGCCGACCAATCTCGTCCACAATCAGAACGTCCGGTGACATGGAACGAAGCATCATCATCATGCCTTCAGCCTTGGGGCATCCATCCATTACGTCTGTGCGCGGCCCTACATCGAAGCTAGGCACACCTTTATAGCTTCCTGCTATCTCAGAACGTTCATCTACAATGCCCACTTTTAGTCGCGGGCGTATCCCCTGCCTCAGTTCACCACCGGCTGTCAGTTTCGTGCCGTTGCTGATCTGCCTTGCCAAATCTCGCAGCAACGTTGTTTTGCCTTGCTGCGGTGGAGATAGTATCAAGGTATGCATCACCTGTCCGTTCCTCATATCTAGCAGGTATGGAAGAATCGGGTCAGCCACGCCTTGCACTTCCCGGGCAACACGGACGTTAAATCCGTTGATATCCCGTAAATATTCTACACGTCCTCCACTAAGCACCGTCCGGCCAGCAAGTCCGATTCGATGCCCTCCCGGGATGGTGATGAATCCTTTTCGTAATTCTTCTTCCAAGGTATAGAGCGAATGATTGCTTATGAGATCAAGCAGTCTGTGCGTTGCTTCTTTCAGAGGAACATAAGCTTCCTCTGGTTTTCCCGTTGGTACACCTTCTGGAGTGAGAAAGTGATAGTTGTTGCCTGCATTAATTTCCAGCGGCCTGCCTTCTCGAATACGGATTTCCTCTACTTGTTCCAATAAGGCGGGCG
>Ga0105244_10002550_pt1 | contig 13677 bp, 11 predicted proteins | sample KBSM44metaG_FD_80423 | JGI IMG/M metagenome (GOLD analysis project Ga0105244, IMG submission 80423) | Miscanthus rhizosphere microbial communities from Kellogg Biological Station, Michigan, USA - KBS M4-4 metaG | ecosystem: Host-associated > Plants > Roots > Rhizosphere > Soil | place...
ATTGGGTTTTCGTCGATGGCGGGCGTGATTGGCGGCGGTGGGCTGGGAGATCTGGCGATTCGTTACGGTTACCAGCGATTTAACGATCAGGTGATGATCGGTACGGTAGTGATTTTAGTGTTGATGGTACAAGTCGTACAAAGTGTCGGTGACCGTTTAGTGCGTCGTCTGGCACACCGACGTTAAAGCGTCGGATAACGCTGACGCTTATCCGACCGACAAGACCTGCCATCTTTCGTAGGGCGGATAAGCGCACGCGTCATCCGCCAGTTTTTCAGACCTTTTCGCGCACCATCAATGTGGTCATGACAAACGACAACACAAGGGCAATGGCCACGCCCATCAACGCAAAGATAAAGTACGGGCCAATATAAGCCGGCAGGCTGAAAATGCTCGATAAAATATAGCCATACAAACGCACACCGAAGAAGGCTATGAAGGCCGACGCAAGGGAACTTGCCACTGTGGCGGCAATAAACGCTTTCTTGTAGCGCGTCAGAACACCAAACAGCGCAGGTTCCGTAATCCCCAGCAGAGCCGAAATCGCCGCAGGCAGCACCACCGCACGCTCTTCACGTGATTTGCTCTGCTTCCAGATAGCAAAAGTAGAACCGGCAATCGCCATATTGGCCATAAACATCATTGGCATCAGCATGTCATAACCACGGTCGGTAAAGTTTTGCAGCGCGATTGGTGTCATCGCGTGATGCATGCCGGTCAGAATAGCCACCGGACGAATCGCCCCCACCACCAGGCCGGCAAAACTTGCTGACACGCCAAACAAACCTTCGATAAACCACGCCAGTGCTTTGCCCAGATAAATGCCAAGCGGTCCGATCACCACCAGCGCAACCAGTGCAGCAATAAACAGAGTGAGCGTCGGAGTAAACACGGTTTTCAGAATATCCGGCATGATTTTATCCACCCAGCGATGGATATAACTCAATGCCAGAACCGAGAAAATGACCGGGATAACGCTTGAAGCGTAGTTAAATACCGAGACAGGCACGACGTTGAGGAAATAGAACGCATCAACCGCATCAGGCGAATGAGAGGCCAGCGCCTTCGCCGCTTCAATCAGCGACGGATACATTAAACAGGCGGCAACCGCAGCGGCCAGATACTCATTGGTTTTGAAGATACGGGCGGCAGAGATAGCGAGGAAAAACGGCAAAAAGTAAAACACACCGCTCGCAATTAAATCGATAACGATCACCGTGTCGCTTTTTGCTGACACCATTTTTAGCGCAATCAGCCCCGCCAGAAGACCTTTGATCATCCCGGCACCGGCAATCGCGGGAACAATCGGCCCAAACACGCCGGAAACCGTATCCATAAACATCGATACCAGGCTTTTACGTGTTTTTTTCTGCTGGGCGGGCGCGGTTTGTTCAGGAGTGGAACCCAGTACGGTGGTCAGCTGTTCATACCAACTGTTGACCTGTGGGCCAATAATTATCTGGAATTGATCGCTCTGGATTTGCGCCCCTAAAACACCGGGGATTTTTTTAATCTCAGACTGATCAATTTTATTCTCGTCAATCAGAGAGAAGCGCAAGCGCGTCATACAGTGCCAGGCTTTACTAATATTATCCGCACCACCAATCAGGTGAATAATATTATTAATGGCATCACGATTCCCCATCAGTCACTCCCAAGAAATTGCTTATTGTTATGTGTTGTATGCCAGTGATGGTAGGGAATCACAAACACGAAAACAAACCAATAAACTTTGAACAACATCACACTTAGCCGTTACAAAAGCCCTTAAACCGGTAAAAGAAGCAAATTGGTACGGTTTAAAGGTTTTCCAGGCCTCTTTTCCTGACCAATAAAAATAGCTAAAAAAAATGATTTACCCGCACATAAAAATAAGGTGATAGTAATTAGCAGAAGCCGACAATTAATAAGTCACCACCCATGAACTGCCCTAAATCATTCCAGGGTGTGGAGTAATTTTGTGAAACCAACCATTATTGAAAATATCGAATGTTTCATTACGCGTCCTGACCGTCACAATCTGGTCACGGTGCGTGTCACCACCGATAAAGGCGTGATTGGCCACGGTTGCGCCACTTTCCAGCAGCGCCCGCTGGCCGTTAAAGCGATGGTCGATGAGTACCTGAAACCTCTGCTTATCGGGCGCGATGCTAACAACATTGAAGACCTGTGGCAGATGATGACGGTCAACGCTTACTGGCGCAACGGCCCGGTCATCAACAACGCGATTGCCGGTGTGGATATGGCACTTTGGGACATCAAAGGGCAACTGGCCAATATGCCGCTGTATCAACTGCTGGGCGGGAAGTCGAAAGATGCTATCGCCGCCTACAGCCACGCCGCCAGTGAAACGCTGGAAGGGTTGTACCTGGAGGTCGACAAGCTGCTGGCACAAGGGTATCGCTATATTCGCTGCCAGTTAGGTTTTTACGGCGGCACGCCGCAAGGATTGCATGCAACGAAATCGCCAACTCCTGGCGCGTATTACGATCAGGACGAATACATGGCGAATACCGTGGCAATGTTCAAGGCGCTGCGCGAGAAATACGGTAATCAGTTCCACATCCTTCATGATGTGCATGAACGTTTATTCCCACAGCAAGCGGTGCAACTGGCTAAAGCGCTCGAACCTTACCAGCCATGGTTTATCGAAGATATTCTGCCGCCGCAACAAAGTGCATGGTTAGAACAAGTGCGCGCGCACTCTTCGGTTCCACTGGCAATGGGGGAACTGTTTAATAACCCTGCTGAATGGCATGACTTAATTGTGAATCGACGCATCGATTTTATCCGCTGCCATGTTTCGCAAATTGGTGGGATTACTCCTGCGCTCAAACTCGCCGTGCTTTGCCAGGCATTTGGCGTACGTCTGGCCTGGCATGGCCCGTCTGACATGACCCCTATTGGTGTGGCGGTGAACACTCATTTGAATATTCATCTGCACAACGCGGCGATTCAGGAATTTATCCCCAATAAGCCGAATACCGAAGCGGTGTTCCCCGGTGCGCCGGTTGCAGAACGAGGTTATATCTATCCGATTGAAAAACCGGGTATTGGCGTGGGCTTCGACCAACAAAAAGCGGAAGCCTTCCCCGTAGAATATCGTCCACATGAGTGGACACAAAGCCGCTTACCCAACGGGGCTATTCATACTCCCTGAGTACCCTGGCGCCAGGCCAAATTGTCATGGTTATATGGGATGACGTAAGTACAGGAATAATTGATATCAACGATTTCGCTGATTTCAAACACCCGTCCCCCTTCAAGGATCCCGCGGTTGATGATATGCATCGCCGGGATCCCTTTTTTACACTCCAGTAATGCGGCCTGTTCTTTGCTGATCGATACCGCCTGATAGCTGGTTAACAAATGCGAAATTCGAAATCCTTTACTCAGTACATATTGCTGAATGGAGCGTTCAATCACTTGCTGATTAAGGTCGGGGAAATCCTGCACCGGCATGCGTGAAATCTCAATTTGTACCTTTTGATTATCCACATAACGCAAGCGGCAAAACTGCCAGATGTACTCATTTTCACCCACACCAAAGACTTGTTGCTCTTCGCGATTGGGTAACTTTTTATGCAGATTGACCATACGAAAAGCCATCTGATCAAAACGTTTTTCGGTAATCGAGTTATATACCAGCGGGTTATTACGGGCTTGTGTATTAATCCAAATTCCCGATCCCTGAATAATTTCAATCACCCCAATACTCACCAGCCTTTCCAGGGCTTTGCGAATCGTAAAACGCGAAACATCATATTCTGCTGCAAGCTGACGCTCTGGAGGTAATTTGCGTCGTTGCGAATCATTATGCTGGTAAATTTTGCTTAACAAATCCTGGATGACAAACTCTTTTTTCTTCATTACATGCTCACCAGATACGCGCGTCTAAAGATTCCATGCCCACTTTGCATGAAAACATAACATCCCTCATTCATGTGAGATAGACTAACCTCTTCTCTGTAAAACCATTATAAAAACTATTTTATTAACGGGGTCTTAAAGAATGACATCCCGAAAACTCATCAGTCTGGTCAGCGGCATCCTTATTTTGGCTGTTTTGCTTCCCATTTTGTTAAGCATTTATCTTGCTCATCGTAAGGCTGAACAAGTTTTTCATAATGAACTGAAAGAATTTGCCGACCACGCGTTGATGCGTACCAGTCAGGTCATCGACGAAGCTATTTCTGCGGTTGACGATATTAACCGTTTTAGAAACGGAAACTGCACTCACGCACACGCTGAAGCCATGCACCGCACGGCTCTTGAATACCGTAATGTGCAAGAAATGATGTATGAAAAAGATAACCGCATACTGTGCAGTTCGCTGGAGTCGTTGAATTACAATGAAAATTTAGGCGCCCCCGATCGCGTCGGTGAGCAAGGCTTTAGCGCATGGTATGCCAGTCCACCGATGCCGGGTTTTAAACGTAAGATGATTTTTATCGGCAAACCGCCTCATCTTGCTTTAATCGACCCGATGTCATTAATTGATGTGCTGCCTTTTGGGTCGTATACGCTCAATATTGCAATGGTGGGGCTGCGCAAAAACGAAGTTATTGCCACTAACAGTAAATATGTCTCTAATGACTGGCGCAAGCCGCTGGCTCAGGGCGTAGAAGAATTTCAAAGCGATAATAATATCTATGTCATTCGTCGGGATAATAATCTTGGCCTCGCCATGATTGCCTGGGCGTCAATGGATCCGCTCACCGTCGCCTGGTATCAGCAACTGTATATTTGGTTACCTGTCGGGTTAATTATTAGCCTCGCCACAGGATGGTTCTTAACGCGGGTGTTACGCCAGTTATTATCGCCGCGTAATCGGTTAATGGATGCGATTAAAAACAATGAACTTCGTGTGGTCTATCAGCCTATCGTGCATCTTGAAAGCGGTGAGAGTGTCGGTGCTGAAGCATTAATCCGCTGGCAGCAGCAAGACGGCACCATGCTGACTCCGGATGTGTTTATTCCGCTGGCAGAGCATACCGGCCTGGTGACGCAATTAACTGAGCAGGTTATCGACCTTATTTTCATCGAGCTAGGCGAGTGGCTCCACCAACATCCTGATTATCATATTTCAGTTAATTTAGGTACTCGCGACATCCGCAGCTTACATATCCTGGAAGTCATCAGTCCTTATTTAACACGTTATTCCGTACAAGCGGGTCAAATAGCATTTGAAATTACCGAGCGTGGTTTTGCTGATCCGAAAGTGACTGCGCCGATTATTGCGCAATATCGCCAGGCAGGCCATGCCATTTATATTGATGATTTTGGTACCGGCTATTCAAGCCTGAGCTATTTACAGGATCTTGATGTGGATATCCTTAAAATAGATAAGTCATTTGTTGATGCGATTGGATATAAAAATATCACTCCGCATATCATTGAAATGGCCAATGCGTTGGGGATTTTAATGGTTGCCGAGGGAATCGAAACGCCCGTGCAGGCCACCTGGTTGCGAACCAAAGGTGTGCAGTACGGTCAGGGCTGGCTATTCAGCAAAGCCCTGCCAAAAGATAAGTTCATTGAATGGGTGGCAAAGTACAGTGCCCGAGGGATGTAACGCATCTAAGACGTGCCAGCCGCTATTTCACACCCAGGCGTTTTGCCAGACGATGTAAGTTGGCGACATCTAACTGTAGTTGTCTGGCACTCGCGGCCCAGTTCCCGGCATTTTCCTCCAGCGTGTTGATAATAATCTGGCGCTGGAAATCGTCGGTGGCGGTGCGCAAATTGTCTACCGCTGGCGCGGTTGCAACAGAAATGCCCGCTGGTTTGGCATCTGCCTCGCTCAGTTGAAAATGTTGCGGTAACAGCCAGACTTCCCCTCCCGGTTTACCAGAACGCGCCAGTACGGTCGCGCGGTAAAGCGCATGTTCCAGTTCGCGAATATTCCCCGGCCAGTCGTAACTCCGCAGTAAATCTCGTGCGGCATCGCTTAGCGCCACCTGTTTAAGCCCCATTTTCACGCGGCTTTGCTCGCAGAAAAACCCTGCCAGCAACGTGATGTCATCGCCCCGTTCACGCAGTGGCGGCACATGAAGTGGAAACACACTTAAACGGTGGAACAAATCAGTGCGAAACTCCCCTGCCAGCACATGTTGTTTGAGGTCGCGATTGGTTGCCGCCAGCACGCGCACATTGACTCTGTGGCTACTGTCATCCCCGACGCGCTGAATATCGCCATACTGTAAAACCCGCAGCAATTTTGCCTGTAATGTTAAAGGCAACTCGCCGATTTCATCGAGGAACAGTGTGCCGTTATCGGCCATCTCAAACTTGCCGGTGCGGTGGTGAATGGCGCCGGTAAATGCCCCTTTTACGTGGCCGAACAGTTCACTCTCCGCGACACTTTCCGGTAATGCCGCACAGTTGAGATATACCAGGGGATTGGCGGCACGCGCCGAACCACTGTGAATGGCTCGCGCCACCAGCTCTTTGCCGACACCCGTTTCCCCGGTTATCAATACGTTCAGATCCGAACCGGCGACGATTTCGATCTCTTTCTTAAGCTGCATAATTCCCGCAGATAACCCCACCATTTCGCTGCTGCTGGTTTTGCTGGTCACTGGATTCATCGCAACGGCTGGTGTCTGATTTTCCAGTTGTTCCATCAACATCGCATTGTTCAGTGCACCCGCCGCCAAAACGCTTATCAGACGTAACTCTTCATCGCTGAAATGATCGAACTGCAGGGGATCCATGCCATCGACCGTTAATGCGCCAATCAGGTTCTGGTCGGCAAACAGCGGTAAGCCGAGGCAAGCATGGACTTTTAAATCGGTATGATCGGGAATGAGCCCATCGTAGGGATCGGGCAATTCGCTGTCAGCCGGGAAGCGCACCACATCCCCTGCCCGCGCAATGGCTTCCAGACGCGGATGCGCATCTAAATCAAAGCGCCGTCCGAGCACATCTTCCGCCAGCCCATCAATCGCCAACGGGCGAAACTGCCGCGCTTCATAACGCAGCAATGCCGTCGCATCGCCACCTAACAGCTGGCGCAAGGTGCGAATCAGACGGGCAAAGCGATCCTGATGTGAAATACCGCTTTGCAATTCGATAGCAATATTGGCAAGGGAGGTAATAGACAGGCTCATAAGCGGCTCCAGAGAAAGCAATTTCCCTAACTTACGGCTCGATAGTCAAAAAGACAATGCAATTGTCATAACGACAATATCGCCAATAGTCATTATGACTATCTTGTTGTTTTTAAAATCACACAAAAATCATACAAATCAACAAATTAACAAACTGGCACGCTATTTGTAATAACCCAGATACAAGCATCAATTTTTCTTTCTTTTTGAGGTTCTGACAAATGGCTATTCAGGTTAAAAACAATATTCAGTGGGTTGGTCAACGTGACTGGGAAGTGCGTGATTTTCACGGTACCGAGTATAAAACGCTAAAAGGCAGTAGCTATAACAGCTACCTGATCCGCGAAGAAAAAACAGTGTTGATCGATACCGTCGACCATAAATTTAGCCGTGAATTTGTGCAAAATCTGGCCAGTAAAATTGATCTGAATACGCTTGATTACATCATTATCAACCACGCGGAAGAAGACCACGCCGGTGCACTGACCGAGTTGATGTCACGCATTCCCCATACACCGATTTATTGTACCGCCAATGGCATCGATTCTATTAATGGTCACCATCATCATCCGGAGTGGAATTTCCATGTGGTGAAAACCGGAGACAACCTGGATATTGGCAACGGTAAGCAGCTGATCTTTGTTGAAACCCCGATGCTGCACTGGCCTGACAGCATGATGACGTATATGACCGGCGATGCGGTGCTATTCAGTAACGACGCATTCGGCCAGCATTATTGCGACGAACATCTGTTTAACGATGAAGTCGATCAAAGCGAATTATTTGAACAGTGCCAGCGCTATTACGCCAATATTCTGACGCCATTCAGCCGTCTGGTGACACCAAAAATCACCGAAATCCTTGGCTTCAATCTGCCCGTGGATATGATTGCGACCTCCCACGGCGTGGTGTGGCGGGATAACCCAACGCAAATCGTTGAACTGTATTTGAAATGGGCGGCGGATTATCAGGAAGATCGCATCACGATTTTCTACGACACCATGTCTAACAATACCCGCATGATGGCGGACGCTATCGCCCAGGGCATTACCGAAGTTGACCCTCGCGTGGCGGTAAAAATCTTTAACGTTGCCCGTCATGATAAAAACGAAATTCTGACAAATGTGTTCCGTTCCAAAGGCGTGTTGGTTGGGACTTCCACGATGAACAACGTGATGATGCCGAAAATTGCCGGTCTGGTTGAGGAGATGACAGGGCTGCGTTTTCGAAATAAACGTGGCAGCGCGTTTGGTTCACATGGCTGGAGCGGTGGCGCGGTAGATCGTCTTTCTACCCGTTTGCAGGATGCCGGATTCGAAATGTCCCTGAGCCTGAAAGCGAAATGGCGTCCGGATATCGACGCACTGGAAATCTGCCGCCAACATGGTCGGGAAATTGCGCGTCAGTGGGCGCTAACCCCGCTGGTTTCAGCACCTGTTACCGCTACGCCAGAAAACCTCCCTGAGGTGAAAACCTGTGCCGATTTTGGTCCACAAATGCAGTGCAGTGTGTGCCAGTGGATTTACGATCCACAAACCGGTGAGCCAATGCAGGATGTCGCAGCCGGAACGCCTTGGAGTGAGGTGCCTGACACCTTCCTGTGCCCGGAATGTTCCCTCGGCAAAGACGTGTTTGATGTGCTGGCAACGGAGGCAAAATGAAACACGGTATTGTGATTATCGGTTCGGGCTTCGCCGCCCGCCAACTGGTTAAAAACATCCGCAAGCATGATGCTCAAATTCCTGTGCGTCTGATTGCGGCGGACAGTATGGATGAATACAACAAACCCGATCTCAGCCATGTTGTCAGTCTCAATCAACGGGCTGACGATTTGACGCGCCAGAGTGCCAGTGAGTTTGCCGAGCAATTTAATGTGATCCTCAACCCCAATAGTTGGGTGTCAGCCATCGATACCCAGCAACGTCTGGTGAAATGTGGCGACCAGCAATGGTCGTACGACAAACTGGTGCTGGCGACCGGTTCAAGCGCCCTGCTTGCGCCGATTCCGGGAAAAGAGCTGATGTTGACGCTTAACAGCCAGCAAGAGTTTATGGCCTGCGAATCGTCACTGCGTGATGCCCAACGAGTCATGATTCTTGGCGGTGGATTGATTGGCACCGAACTGGCGATGGATTTTTGCCGGGCGGGTAAAGAGGTGATGGTGGTGGATAACGCCGCCAGCCTGCTCGCCTCGCTGATGCCCGCGGAAGTCAGTAGCCGTCTTCAGCATCGGCTGAATAATATGGGCGTGGAACTGCTGTTTAATCAGCGGCTGGAATCGCTGTCGAAAACAGAACAGGGCATAAATGCCAGGCTAAGTAATGGCAGAACGGTCAATGTGGATGCGGTTGTCGCCGCCATTGGCCTGCGCCCCAATGTTGGGCTGGCGCAAGGTGCCGGGCTGAAAGTGAATCGCGGTATTGAGGTCAATCGCCAGTTACAAACTTCGGATGCCAACATCTACGCGCTCGGCGATTGCGCAGAAATAGACGGCAAGGTGCTGCCGTTCCTGCAACCAATACAATTCAGCGCCATGACGCTTGCCAAAAATCTGTTGGGTGCCGCTGACGGTCTGGTGCTACCGGCGATGTTGGTGAAAGTCAAAACTCCCGAGTTGCCTTTACATCTGGCAGGCGAAACCCAGCGCGCTGATTTGCACTGGCAAATATCCGTTGAGCCGCAAGGAATGATTGCGAAAGGTTATGATAGCGAGCAGCAGTTGCGGGCGTTTATTGTGAGTGAAGCTCATATGAAACTGGCGTTTGGATTGTTGCGCGAGTTGCAGCGTTAGCGGTTTTGACTGAGTGGATGACGCTGCGCTAATCCCCTGCAAAAGCCTGGTCAGCGTGAGCGTCATCCGCCGGTTTTTACTCGTCCAGAATCGGTGCAAATCCACCATAAATCATGCGTTTGCCATCGAATGGCATCGACTCGCCAAACTCTTTCATCCGCGGGTCAGACATCATTTTGGCATTCGCTTCATCACGCACTTCTTTAGACGGATATTCAATCCAGCTGAAAACCACTTCTTCGCTCTCTTCGGCTTTCACCGCCATACGAAAATCAGTGAGCTTGCCATCGGGCACATCGTCAGCCCAACACTCCACTACGCGTATCGCACCAAATTCTTTGAACAGCGGTGCTGCTTTGGCCGCCATCTGCTTATACGCGTCCTTATTTGCTGCCGGTACAGCAACAACGAAACCATCAACATAAGGCATTGTAAACCTCCACGGTGTGGGGAAGACGGGTAGATGTTTTCCACCCGTGATGATTACAATTGATAAGTTTAGTCGTTAAGAATGAATGCCGCCTGTTCAGAGTTTGAGCAACATTTCATATTGCGTAACGGGATCCTGACGGTAGCCGCTACTTAAAAAGACCGGCGCAAGGGGTTCAGGAATCGCCGTTGCGGTATAAAGCCCGCCAAAACGCTCGCGCAGTAGCGTCAGTAATTTTTTCGCCAGCCCCTGACCCCGAGCCGCGGGGTCAACATAGAGCATGCGCACTCTGAATCCTTGAGGAGCCGTGGCGATCATCGCGTACGCCATATCATTTAACACAAACGCTTTGCCCGGTAATTTATAGCCGGTTTCTGCCGCACTCAGCCACGGTAACCGCAGGTCGGCATCGGTCATCATTTTTTTAGCCATCACCAGCGGGTCGATTTCCTGCAATTCACCGGTTTGTGTAAACAATGTAGAACTGACGGCGTTAAACCCGACTAAAGTCTGCTGGCGCACAAAGCCCATGCGTTCATACAAGGCAATGCCTGAGTCGTTACCGACAATGACTTCCAGCCACATGTTACGGTCGCCCCGCGCACGCGCCTCGTCGATCAGTTGCTGCATAAACTGTTTGCCGAACCCTTGCCCGCGTAATTCAGGGCGAATCGCGAATGCCGCCAGACGGCTGGTATGCCCACGGCGGCTGATGATTGCCAGCGCTTTCGGTTCGCCGTCCTGCGTCCACACGCGACTGTCATTGAGGCTCATATCTTCCGCAGCAAAACGCGAGGCAAACGTCTCGCCATCAATGGTGAAAGGAACCAGATACCCTTCAAAACAGTGGGATAAAATCTCTGCTAACTGATAGCTATTCCAGTTTGCTGCCGCCTGACTGATGACCGTGCTGTTCATCTGTTACCTCATCCAATGGGGGATTTTGCTTCCAGTGATAAAACATAGCGTGAGAACCGCATGCCATGAGTATTTTGTTCAATACCGCACAACATGACACATAGCACGGTAACCATTCCAGAAATAAGGAGTGGTTATGAATGTGTCGGTTCCACCTGCGGAGTTTTCTGGGCAGGGCGAATGCGAAACCACGGTAAACAGAGCTGAATCATCGGGCCAATCGCCAGCGCATATAACACGGTCCCGACACCAAATGTCCCTCCCATCAACCAACCGGCCAGCAACACGGTTAACTCAATCGCCGTGCGTACGCTGCGCACTGACCAGCCGGTACGCGCGTTAATCCCGGTCATCAAACCATCCCGCGGGCCGGAGCCGAAACCTGCACCGATGTACATCCCGGTAGCAATCGCGTTCACCAGAATGGCCGCCAACAGCAAAATGCTGCGCATCACCAGCGATTCAATCGGCGGCATTAAGGCAAGCGCGGCGTCAGCGGCCAGACCCAACACAATCACATTACTGATGGTTCCAAGACCCGGTTTCTGGCGCAGCGGGATCCACAGCAGCAGCACCAGAGCGCCCACCAGGATCATCACCATGCCGATATTTAAAGAGAAGATCCGCGCCACACCGAGGTGGAAGACGTTCCAGGGATCGGCACCTAAATTGGCCCGCACGAACATCGCCGTGGAAACGCCATACAAAACCAGGCCGGTATACAGTTGCAACAAGCGACGAGCGATCATGTTCTTCACCTCAGTATTCTTTTGTGGCTTTACTTTTACGCAAAATGGATCTGAAATTAAGGTCCAGTTAATAAAAAGTGGATTGCTATGGCGCAGCGCAGAACCGGTTCATCATCTCTGACCAAATTGCTGGGAAACTGGCAACAGGATTTACCCCGCGCCCCGGTTTATCGCCAACTGGCGGATGGGTTTCGGTTGTTGATTCTGGACGGGCGTTTGCCGCTCGACAGTCGTCTACCTGGCGAACGTGAACTGGCAGCAGCACTTGGCGTTAGCCGAACCACTGTCGCGACCGCACTCGCGCAATTGCGTGATGAAGGGTATCTGGCAAGCCGACAAGGTTCGGGCTCCGTCACCATGCTGCCGGAAGGGCGACAAGCGGTTTCTCCCCTCCCCGGTCAGGCGGCAACGTTAGATCTTTCCACCGCAGCACTGACTGCCGGGCCGGAAATTCATCAGGCCTACGCAAACGCGCTGATGGCTTTGCCAGAACATTTGGGCTCGACCGGTTACAACCAGCAGGGTTTGCCGGAGCTACGTCAGGTTATCGCACAACGCTACGTTGCCCGCGGGCTACCGACTCATGCCGACCAGATTATGATCGTCAATGGTGCGCTCAGTGGTTTCGGGTTGATCCTGCGTCTGCTGACGGGCCCGGGCGATCGCGTCGTGATGGACCATCCAACTTATCCGATGGCACTGACGGCCATTAAAGGGGCGTCGTGCCGTGCGGTTCCCGTTAGCCTGACCGAACAGGGTTGGGACACGGAAGGGCTGGCGGCGACCATTGCGCAAACGTCTCCACGACTCGCCTACCTGATTGCCGATTACCATAATCCGACCGGGCGTTGCATGGATGTGGAGACGCGTATCGCTATCGCCGAAATGGCTGCCCGCACCCGCACCACCGTGGTAGTTGATGAAACCATGGTTGATTTATGGTTTGACGCTCCACCGCCGCCACCGCTGGCCACATTTGATCATGACGACCGAGTTATCACCCTGGGATCAGGCGGGAAAAGTTTCTGGGGCGGTTTGCGGATAGGCTGGATTCGCGCCTCGGCGCGCACTATCGCATCGCTGATTCAAATCCGTGACACGCTGGATTTAGGCTCGCCGGTGCTGGAACAACTGGCGGCTATCCATTTATTTAGCGAAGCAGATAACTTCCTGCCTGCGCGACGCGCCATGCTGCGCCAGCACAGAGATGCCTGCGCTCAAGCCATTAAGGAGTTATTCCCGGACTGGAAAATAAACGTCGTGCCGGAGGGAGGTTTATCCTGGTGGATTGAGCTGCCAAAACCGCTGGCAACCGTGTTTGCCGCCAGCGCGGAATCCATCGGGATTCGCATTGGCGCAGGCCCGCGTTTTAGTGCCGAAGGGGCATTTGAACGCTATTTACGTTTGCCGTTCACGCTTGAGCCAACGCAGATGCGCACCGCGCTGGAACGTTTAAAGCCAGTCTGGGATAACCTTGCACACACCGGCAATGACGCAGGACGGGCAATGGTGGTTTAGGATTTTTTCGGGGGGTTACTGCTGAATTTTTGGAGACCCAGAATTGGGTGGGGGCCCTGCCAGCTACATCCCGGCACACACGTCATCTGCTGCGGCTGCTTCCTTCCGGACCTGACCGAATTCACAAATTAGTGTTGCGGGAGAACCAACAGGGCCCCC
>Ga0105244_10002560_pt1 | contig 13649 bp, 11 predicted proteins | sample KBSM44metaG_FD_80423 | JGI IMG/M metagenome (GOLD analysis project Ga0105244, IMG submission 80423) | Miscanthus rhizosphere microbial communities from Kellogg Biological Station, Michigan, USA - KBS M4-4 metaG | ecosystem: Host-associated > Plants > Roots > Rhizosphere > Soil | place...
AACCACCACGGCGCGCTGATCCAGGCCGGGGCAACGCCGGTCTATCTCGAAGCCTCCCGCAACCCGTTCGGTTTTATTGGCGGCATTGACGATCACTGCTTTGATGAGAAATACCTGCGTGAGTTGATCCGCGACGTGGCACCGGAAAAAGCTAATCAGCCGCGTCCGTTCCGCCTCGCGGTGATCCAGCTCGGTACTTACGACGGCACAATCTACAACGCCCGTCAGGTTATCGACAAAATCGGCACGCTCTGCGACTACATCCTGTTTGACTCCGCCTGGGTGGGCTATGAGCAGTTCATCCCGATGATGGCGGACACCTCACCGCTGCTGCTGGAGCTGAACGAAAACGATCCGGGGATCTTCGTTACCCAGTCCGTGCACAAACAGCAGGCCGGATTCTCGCAAACCTCGCAGATCCATAAAAAGGATAACCATCTGCGCGGCCAGGCCCGTTTTTGCCCGCATAAGCGCCTGAACAATGCCTTTATGCTGCACGCCTCGACCAGCCCGTTTTACCCGCTGTTTGCGGCACTCGATGTGAACGCCAAAATCCATCAGGGCGAGAGCGGCCGCCGTTTGTGGGCTGAGTGTGTGGAAGTGGGCATCGAAGCGCGTAAATCGATCATCGCCAACTGCAAGATGATCCAGCCGTTTGTGCCGCCGGATATCGCCGGCCGCCCGTGGCAGGATCATCCTACAGAGGTGATCGCCAGTGAGCGTCGTTTCTTCAGCTTTGAGCCGGGGGCCCGTTGGCATGGTTTTGATGGCTACGCCCAGGATCAGTATTTTGTTGATCCCTGCAAGCTGCTGCTGACCACGCCGGGAATCGATGCGCAAACAGGTGAGTACACGGCGTTTGGTATTCCGGCGACGATTCTGGCGAACTACCTGCGTGAGAACGGCATTGTGCCGGAAAAATGCGATCTCAACTCGATCCTGTTCCTGCTGACCCCGGCAGAGAGCACGGCGAAAATGGCCCATCTGGTGGCGATGCTGGCGCAGTTTGAGCGGCATATTGAAGATGACACGCCGCTGGCAGCGGTACTACCGACCATCTACAACAAGTACCCGGTACGCTACCGTGATTATACGATCCGCCAGCTGTGCCAGGAGATGCACGATCTTTACGTCAGCTTTGATGTGAAAGATCTGCAAAAAGAGATGTTCCGTAAGGCGAGCTTCCCGGCAGTGGCCGTTAACCCGCAGGATGCGCATCAGGAGTATATTCGCGGCAACGTGGATCTGGTGCGTATCAGCGAGGCGGAAGGGCGCGTTGCCGCTGAAGGCGCACTGCCGTATCCGCCGGGCGTGTTGTGCGTGGTGCCCGGTGAAGTGTGGGGCGGCGCGGTGCAACGCTACTTCCTTGCGCTGGAAGAGGGCGTTAACCTGCTGCCGGGCTTCTCACCGGAGTTGCAGGGGGTGTACTCCGAGACGGATGCCGACGGGATTAAGCGGTTATATGGGAACGTGCTGAAGCAGCCCGCTGCGGTCTGATGCTTTCCTCTGCGGCCTGATGCCCTCACCCCGGCCCTCTCCCACGGGGAGAGGGAGAAAAGCAGGCTCGATCGGTTCCCTCTCCCACGGGGAGAGGGAGAAAAGCAGGCTCGATCGGTTCCCTCTCCCATGGGGAGAGGCAGAAATGCGAGCTCGAACGGTTCCCTCTCCCATGGGGAGAGGCAGAAATGCGGAGTGTGAGGTCTACTAGATCGCACTGAACAGTCCCCTCGCCCCTTTGGGGAGAGGGCCAGGGTGAGGGGGAAACCCGCGCACAATCCCTACGCACTCTCTCCAGTCCGGCGGTACATCCTTCTTGGATGCCCAATTTTGCCGTACTGCATCTCCACCGCTAAATACCCCGACTCTACGCCGTGCTCCAGGTAACGGCGGGCAGTGGTTTTGCTCAGACCCGTCTCCACCACCACTTCATCGACCGAGAAACAGCGCTCACCGGCATCGGCAAACAGGGTCTGCACGCGCGAAAGCGTATTCTCCTCAATCCCCTTGCTGCCGTTATCCAGCTTGTAATTCTTCGCCTGCAACTGATAGAGCGAATCCACGTTCTGCTGATCGACAATCTTCCACACCCGCTGCTGCTCGGTGAACTGCACAAAGCGCTCCAGCGACTGGCTGAGCCGCTTCCACGACACGGGTTTGAGAATATAGTCAAAAGCCCCATTGCGAATGGCCTGGCTACAGGTGTCCATATCGCTGGCGGCGGTAATAAAAATCACCGAACAGTTGGCGCGAATAACCATCGGGTCACTGATAAGCGTGATCCCTTTGCCGTCCGGCAGATAGTTATCGAGCAACACCAACTGCGGCTGCTTGCTGGTAAGCTGCGCCTTCGCCTCTGCCAGAGAGGTCGCAATGCCTACCAGCCGCAAACGCGGATGTTTACCGATAAGTTCAGCATGAAGCTGCGCCAGTTCGTTTTCATCTTCTACTATCAGCACATCTATCTGTTCATGTCGCATTATTCTGCTCTTCCAGCGTCATATCGGGGCATTGTCGTTGTACATGACCCGTTTCAGGAATAAACAAAGAGAAAATCGTTCCGCGCGGCGCGTTATCAGAAACTTCGATCGTACCGCCGACCTGGGTGACATAGCTCGCGATCAGATACAGGCCAATGCCATGATCGCCACTGCGCTTGGTGGTCATCCCGCGTTCAAAAATTCGATGGCGAATCTCCGGGGCGATCCCTACACCGCGATCGGCCACTTCAATGATCAGCTCCCGTTCATTTTGCAGGATCAACACCTCAACCGGATCGTGCGGCAGCGCCGCGCGTTGCGTCGCTTCGATGGCATTATCCAGCAAATTGCCAATGATCGAGATAAGCTCGGCTTCGGCCAGCGAATGGGCCGGTCTTGCCATCTGGCAACTGGGATCAAACGTCAGTTCGACTCCTTTTTCCCGGGCGCGCGCCGCTTTGCCCAGCAGCAGGCCACAGAGCGTAGGCGAGTGGAAACGGGACGAGATAAAGTCGAGCAGCTCCTGGGCATGTTCCGACTGCGCCTGGATGTAACGTATCGCGTCATCATAGCGCTCCATGTGTAACAGGCCGGAGAGGGTCGTCATTCTGTTCAATTGCTCATGGCGCATGATGCGCAGGTTATCGACATAACGTTTCACCTGACTCAACTGGGCGCTGAGGCTATCGATCTCATTGCGATCGCGAAAAGTGATCACCCAGCCCTGTAACTTGTCTTCCAGCATAATGCGCACGCGGCTGGCGATCACCGTCACGTGGTTGAAGCGACAAATCTCATCATGGGTATCTTTTTCCAGCATCCGATCGCGGGAAAAGAAGGGCACGCCGGGGATCAGCTCGGTGATCAACTGCCCGCGCAGCGCCCGCGTCGGCTGGCTCAGACTCAGCAGTTTCCTGGCGGCCTGGTTGATCACTTCGATGCGCAGGTTGCTGTCGATGGCGATCACCCCTTCATAAATCGACTCCATCATTGCTTTTTGCTGACGCACCAGCAGGCCGATTTCGCGCGGTTCCAGCGAGAAAATCTGTTTTTTGATGCTGCGGGTAAAGAACCACGAGAAAACAAACAGCGCCGCCAGCAGCAGCACGGCAGCAATAAAGATGTTGATCGCTTTGCCAAGCGTTATGGTATCGAGATAGCTGGTGAGATAGCCCACTGAAACTATCCCGATAACCTGACCTGTATCGTTAAAGATCGGTGCTTTACTGCGTAGAGAAATACCCAGCCCGCCCTGGCGAATGGTGGTCAGGCTTTTTCCCTGCAACACATCCTGATTATCCCCCCCGACCAATAAGGTGCCGACCCGGTCTTCATAAACAGAATGGTAAAGATGAATGCCGTTATTATCGCCAATCACGATAAAGCTGGCGTCACTGCGTGCAACGACTTTCTGCATAAAACTTGAAATGGCGGAAATATCTTTTTCAGCAACCGACTTGCGTAAACTCGGAATAATCGCTATTTCTTCAGCTTGTATTTTTGCTCGTACGCTCATTTCCTGATAAAGCTGACGACCGACGTCAATATAATAATAGCTACCCAGTAAGATGAACAAACCAGAGAAAAAAAGCACCAGCGATATAAAGAGTTTAATCTGGAACGACAGTTTCATGATTTCACGCAAGAGCATCAAAAACAGCAATGTAACATCTTTCTCTTTGCCGGGGGCGAGTTTACTGGAAACTTGTGATCCTTTGCACAGCTGATGGCGACGGTCACTGATAAAGAAACAGAGATTTTCTGGAAATGTTATTAATTTGTTTTTTAATATAAAGAAACCATAAAAACCACGAAAATAATTACGGTGTTAATCACACTAAATAAAAGAAACCTTAAAAACCATAGATGCCATTAAAACTCCGGTTTTATTATGCAGCACCTCACATATTGTTGACGGTCAGCCCTTTACTCTGATGCTGCAAAATAACCAAGGGGCTTAATAATGAGCACAACTGACGATTCTTTTTCAATTACCTCTGAATCGCTATCGATTCAAAAAACATCCCTGAAAGACAGATGGTGGCACATCATGGATACCTGGAAGGTCGGGATTATTCCATTGCCGTTATTTGTTCTCGCTGGCGCATTAATTGCGGTGGATTGCCTGGGCGGAAAATTACCCAGTGACATCGTGGTGATGGTCGCCACCCTGGCGTTCTTCGGCTTCGCCTGTGGTGAATTCGGTAAACGTCTGCCGATTGTCGGCAAACTGGGTGCGGCAGCCATCTGCGCCACCTTCATCCCGTCTGCGATGGTCTATTATGGCCTGCTGCCGGACGTGGTGGTGGAGTCCACCACCAAGTTCTATAAATCGACCAACATTCTGTACCTCTATATCTGCTGCATTATTGTGGGCAGTATCATGAGCATGAATCGCACCACGCTGATTCAGGGCTTCCTGCGTATTTTCTTCCCGATGCTGTGCGGCGAGATCGTCGGCATGATCGTGGGCATGAGCGTTGGCATGCTGCTCGGCCTTGAACCGTTCCAGATCTTCTTCTTTATCATTCTGCCGATTATGGCAGGCGGCGTAGGCGAAGGGGCGATTCCTCTTTCTATTGGTTACGCCACTATTCTGCATATGGATCAGGGTGTTGCGTTGGGTCGCGTGCTGCCGATGGTGATGCTGGGTGGGCTGACCGCCATCATTATCTCCGGTTGCCTGAACCAACTGGGTAAACGCTTCCCGCACCTGACCGGTGAAGGCCAGTTGATGCCCGATCAACCGAACAGCGCTGAGAAGTCAACGCCTGCGCCGGCGTTCAGCGGCAAAGCGGACGTCACCACCATCGCGTCCGGCGCACTGCTGGCGGTACTGCTCTATATGCTGGGCATGCTGGGCCACAAACTGATTGGTCTGCCTGCACCGGTTGGCATGCTGTTCATGGCGGTGCTGGTCAAGCTGGTTCACGGCGTTTCGCCGAAAATCCTTGAAGGCTCGCAGGTCGTTTACAAATTCTTCCAGACCTCCGTGACCTACCCCATCCTCTTCGCGGTCGGTGTGGCTATTACCCCATGGCAGGAGCTGGTGCACGCGTTCACGCTGACCAACCTGCTGGTTATCGTCAGCACCGTGTCCGCGCTGGTCGCCACCGGCTTCTTCGTCGGTAAAAAAATCGGTATGCATCCGATTGATGTTGCCATCGTCTCCTGCTGTCAGAGCGGGCAGGGTGGTACCGGGGATGTTGCCATCCTCACTGCAGGTAACCGTATGAGCCTGATGCCGTTCGCGCAGATTGCTACCCGTATCGGCGGTGCAATCAACGTCTCGATATCGCTTCTGGTCCTCGGCAACTTCCTCGTTTGATTCATGTGTTACAGGAACTGATATGAAACTCGCAAGCTTTGTCCATCAGGGGATCCGCAGTTACGGGATCGTGAAAGCGGATGGTGTGGTCGATCTGGGCCGCCGTCTGGGGGATCGTTACAGCGATCTGAAATCACTGCTCGCCGCCGACGCGGTCAATGAAGCCCAGCAGTGGTTCGGTGAGAAACCGGATCTCGGCTTCGATGCGCTGGAATTTTTGCCGGTCATCGATAATCCCGGAAAAATTCTCTGTGTTGGCATGAACTATGCCGAAAAACGCAAAGAGTTTGACCAGCATAACCCGGCGCCAACGCTGTTCATCCGCTTCGCTGATTCACAAACCGGCCACCAGACACCCGTCCTCAAGCCGCGCCACTCCAGGGAGTTTGACTATGAGGGCGAGCTGGCGGTGATCATCGGTAAAAGCGGTGAAAACATCTCTCGCGAAGCGGCATTAGGTCACGTTGCCGGTTACAGCTGCTACATGGACGGTTCTGCTCGCGACTGGCAGCACACCTGGTTTACCGCCGGTAAAAACTGGCGTCAGACCGGTGCGTTCGGTCCGTGGATGACCACGGCGGATGAGATCCCTGACCCGCATCAACTGGCGATCCGCACCTGGCTGAATGGCCGCATGGTGCAAGAGGACAACACCGCCAGCATGATCCACAAGGTGGCAGAGCTTATCGAGTACATCAGTACCTTTACCCGCCTGAACGCCGGTGACGTGATCATCACCGGTTCGCCGGGTGGCGTTGGCAAAAAACGCACCCCGCCGCTGTTCATGAACGCCGGGGATCGCATTGAAGTCGAGATCGAAAACATCGGTCATCTCAGCAATGTGATCATGGATGCGCCAGCGCAGCAATCTCTGGCGGCCGCGCACTAAGGAAACAGGCGAGAAAATGCAAGCACAACTCCCCATCGATTTTCGCGTCGCAGACGTAGCCAGCGGATCGCAGCGTTTTATGCAGATTCGCTCTCTGCTCGCGGACAGCGGCTTAGGGCTGGACAGTGATATCACCACCTTCGTTGAAGCCTGGTCCGGTACCCGGCTGGTGGGGTGTGCGGGTCTGACCGCCAACGTCATCAAATGTGTTGCGGTGGATGAATCCCTGCGGGGAGAAAACCTCAGCGCACGTCTGCTGGCGGAGGTGGAGCACCTGGCGCTGGCACGGGGCCATTTCCATCTGTTCCTGTGCACGCGCCCTTGTAACCGGGAGCGCTTTGCGCATAGCGGATTCTGGCCCATCGCCCAGAGCGGCAACAATGCCGTGCTCATGGAAAACACGCCGTCGGGCATCAGCCGCTATTGCCGCTCGCTTGGGCACCTGCGCGTTGCCGGAACACGTATCGGGGCGATCGTCATGAACGCGAACCCCTTTACGCTCGGGCACCGTCACCTGGTGGAGCAGGCAGCAAAATCCTGTGACCACTTACATCTGTTCGTGGTGCAGGAAGATGCCTCCTTTTTCCCGTTCAAGGCGCGGATGCAGATGGTGAGAGCGGGGGTTGCGCATCTGTCCAACGTCACCGTTCACGCCGGTTCGGCGTACATCATCTCCCGGGCGACCTTTCCGGCCTATTTCCTTAAAGAGAGCGGAAAAGTGCAGCAGGCGTGGAGTGAGATCGACGTGTTGATTTTCCGCAACCATATTGCGCCTGCACTGGGTATTACTCACCGCTTTATCGGTTCGGAGCCGTTTTGCGACATTACCCGCCAGTACAACCAGACCATGCAAGGTCTGCTGACGGGAGCGGTTGAGGTGGTCGAGATCCCGCGCATCAAAGCCACGGGCAATGCCATCTCTGCCTCAGAAGTTCGGCGTTTACTGAAAACGCAGCAGTTTTCCCGTATTCGGGAAATCGTACCGGATACCACTTTCGCGCACCTTGAAATGCATTACAGCGCGGAAGTCGCTTAAAAAACTCAGGACAAAAAATATGAAAATTGTTAGGGAGGCGCTGGCCGGGACCCTGGAATCCAGCGACCTGATGGTGAAAATAGCCCCTGCCGAAGGTGAGCTGGACATCGTCATCCACAGTGAAGTGATTAAGCAGTTCGGCGACCAGATTCGTGAGGTCGTGGTGACCACGCTACGCAATATGGATGTCCACCAGGGCGTCATCATTATTGAAGACAAAGGCGCGCTGGACTGTGTTATCCGTGCCCGTCTGCAAGGCGCTATTCTGCGCGCCAGCGACAGTGACAATATCAATTGGGAGAAACTGCTATGAAAAAGCTCCGTCGTAGCATGCTGTTTCTCCCCGGCGCCAATGCCGCCATGCTCTCCACCGCCTTTATCTACCGCCCGGACTCCATCATGTTCGATCTGGAAGATGCGGTGGCCCTGCGTGAAAAAGATACCGCCCGCGTGCTGGTGTTCCACGCTCTGCAGCACCCAATGTACAAAGACATCGAAACCGTGGTGCGTATTAACCCGCTCAATACGCCGTTTGGCCTGAAAGATCTGGAAGCCGTGGTTCGCGCTGGCGTGGACGTGGTGCGTCTGCCGAAGACCGACACGCCGGAGGATATTTACGAGCTGGAACGGCATCTCGAACGCATTGAACAGGAATGTGGGCGTGAAATCGGCTCCACGCGTGTAATGGCGGCTATCGAGTCGGCAATTGGCGTGATCAATGCGGTGGCGATCGCCCGCAGCTCTCAGCGTCTGATCGGCATTGCGCTGGCGGCGTTCGATTACGTCATGGACATGCAAACCGAACGTGGTGACGGTACCGAACTCTTCTATGCCCGTTGTGCCGTACTGCATGCGGCACGTGCCGCCGGTATCGATGCCTTTGACGTGGTGTGGTCAGATTTGAACGACGAAGCGGGTTTCCTGCGCGAGGTCGAACTGATCCGCAAAATGGGTTTCAACGGTAAGTCACTGATCAACCCGCGGCAGATCGATCTGTTGCACAACGCCTATGCGCCCACTCAGCAGGAAGTCGATCACGCGAAGCGCGTTATTGAAGCGGCCGAAGAGGGCGAACGTAACGGGCTTGGCGTGGTCTCGCTGAACGGCAAAATGATCGACGGCCCCATCATTAACCACGCGCAGGTTGTACTCGAACGTGCTGCCGCGTCCGGCGTGCGTCGGTAAGGACAGAACCATGAATCAGACAGAGCTTCTTCACATTAACTTTCCGCACCTGCGTGACTTAAAACCCTTTGATACGGCCCACAGCGCAACGCCCTGGCTTGCAGATGTTGCGAGTAAACATAACCGTAAACTGTGTGCCACCCTCGACGATGCCATTGCCCGCAGCGGCCTGAAAGACGGTATGACCATTTCGTTCCATCACGCGTTTCGTGAAGGCGACCGGGTGATTAATAACGTCGTGGCGACCCTTGCGCGTCTGGGTTTCAAAAACCTGACGCTGGCGTCCAGTTCGCTGATGACCTGCAACGACAGCCTGATCGAGCATATCCAGAATGGCGTGATCGCCCGCATCTACACCTCCGGGATGCGCGGCAAGCTGGCCGACGCTATCTCTCACGGCCTGATGCAAGAACCGGTACAAATTCACTCCCACGGCGGTCGCGTCAAGCTGTTGCAGGACGGTGAGCTGAACATTGATGTGGCGTTTCTCGGCGTACCCTGCAGCGATGAGTTTGGTAATGCCAACGGCACGCACGGTAAATCCTCCTGCGGTTCGCTGGGCTATGCGATGGTCGATGCCCAGTTCGCCAACAAAGTGGTGCTGCTGACCGAAGAACTGGTGCCGTTCCCGAACATGCCGGCAAGCCTGGTGCAGGATCAGGTGGACTATATCGTGCAGGTGGAGAGCGTGGGTGACCCGGCGAAAATCAGCGTCGGCGCGGCCCGTGTGACCAGCAACCCGCTTGAGCTGATGATTGTCCGCGATGCGGCAGACGTAATCGAACATTCCGGCTATTTCAAAGACGGCTTCTCGATGCAGACCGGCTCCGGTGCGGCGGCCACCGCCTGTACGCGCTTTATGGAAGAGAAGATGGAGCGCAGTGGGGTGAAGGCGAGCTTCGCGCTGGGCGGTATTACCGGCGGCCTGGTCTCCTTGCATGAAAAGGGGCTGGTGGCGAAGCTGCTGGATACCCAGTGTTTTGACAGCGAAGCAGCGGCCTCTTTAGCACGTAACCCCAATCACGTAGAAATCTCCACTAACGTCTATGCCAACCCCGGCAGCAAGGCCGCCTGCTGCGACCAACTGGATGTGGTGATCCTCAGTGCGCTGGAAATTGACGTCGATTTTAACGTCAACGTGATTACCGGCTCCGATGGCGTGATGCGCGGTGCCTCTGGCGGCCACTGCGACGTGGCGGCGTCTGCCAATTTAACCATCGTGGTGGCCCCTTTGCTGCGTACCCGCATACCGACGGTAGTGAAGCGTGTGACCACGCTGCTGACGCCGGGTGAGAGCATTGATGTGCTGGTCACTGACCACGGCATTGCGGTGAACCCGGCGCGCCCGGAAATCCGCCAACGGCTGGTGGCCGCCGGGCTGAAGGTGGTGGACATCGAAGCGCTCTATGAGCGGGCGATTTCCCTGACCGGCACCCCGAAACCGATTGAATTCACCGACCGCATTGTGGGGGTGATTCGCTACCGTGATGGCAGCGTGATTGACGTTGTCCATCAGGTGAAGGAGAACAATGCATGACCGTACTGACGCCCGAAAGAGCGGGCGTCAGCCTTGATGCTCTGCTGGCCTCGAAAGAGGCCCGTGCAGCGCGCCAGGCTGACTGGCTCACTCATTATCAACACCCGGTTATCTCGCTCACGCTGGTGACGCCGGGCGCGCACAAAGACAGCATTCGTTATCGCAATACCATGGGGGTTGCCCTGCAGGCCTGCGATCAGCTGTTATGGCAAAACCACTGGGCGGTGTTGGACCGCCAGGTGTTATGGCTACCGACCGGGCCCGAAGCGCTGTGGTGCGTTGACCACACGGCGGTAGAAATCAAAGCCCAGTGCGTGGCGATGGAGCAGTCTCACCCGCTTGGCAGATTGTGGGACTTTGACGTCCTGTGCCCGAAACAGGGGCAGGTTGGCCGCCAGTCGCTGGATCTCACCACGCGTCGTTGCCTGGTGTGTGATGAACCGGGTCACGGCTGCGCCCGCTCGCGTCGTCACCCTCTCAACGAGGTGGTCGATCGTGTGGAGAAGATGATAGATGTCTGGTTCGCTCGCGACTAAGCTCGCCCGCTTTGACGTCGCGGCACTGGCGGCGATGGCGTTACGTCTTGAACTCAACCTCACTCCCAAGCCGGGGCTGGTGGATCTGGCGAACAACGGTTCGCACTGCGATATGGATCATGCGATGTTTTTACGCAGTATCGCGACCATCGCGCCCTGGTTTCGCGTTTTTGAAAAAGCCGGTTTTGAACATGCCCTCAAACCTGCCAGTGAGCAACTGCGCTTGCTGCGCCCCGCAGGCATGGCCTGTGAACAGGCGATGTTTGAGGCTACGGGGGGCGTGAACACGCATAAAGGCGGCATCTTTTCTCTCGGGCTTATCTGTTTTGCTGCGGGGCGACTGCGGGGGCAAAACCGTCTGGTGTGCGCCGAATCCGTCTGCCAGCAGGTCAGTGAAATCTGTAAAGGCCTGGTGGCGCGAGAACTGGCTTCACGCTCTCATGCGGTGACGGCGGGTGAAATTCAGTATCAACAGTATGGCCTGACGGGGGCGCGCGGTGAGGTTGAACAAGGGTTCCCGACCGTGCGGCAACACGTCCTACCCTTCTGGTTTAACGAGTCCGGCGAGCGGCGTTATCACCACGCCCTGTTGCGCTTAATGGCGGCGAATCTCGACAGTAACCTGGTCTCACGCGGCGGCATTGACGGACTGTACTTCGTGCAGCGCTACGCGACCTCACTGCTCAAAAATGGCTGGGATATAGAGCGATTACACGAGATGGACAACGCACTCATGAGCCGAAATTTGAGTCCGGGGGGCAGCGCGGATTTGCTGGCTGTCTCTTATGTATTAGCAACCCTGGGCCAGGGCGTTAAGATAGGGTAGGGGCCCTGATGGCCCCGATGTCGCGAATTTACCGCTTTTGCAGCAGGTAACTGGTCTCAAAGCCTGGCAGGCTGCCGATAACATCGAAATCCTTGAAATACCCCCCCGCGCGCAGCAGATCAACCGCCGGGCCGACTTCGGGTGAATATTGCCAGTCACGGTAATCGTCAAAGACGATAAAGCCACCTGAGACCACGGTCGGAGAATAGAGCAGGAAGTCGACCAGAACATGGCGACCTTCATGACCGCCATCAATATGCAGCAGTACGGTTTGCGGTTTGAAGGCCAGCACGCGTTCAATACTCAACTCTGAGTAGCCACGCACCAGGTTCACCTGCGGGAACAGACGCTCATGGTAAAAACGCAGTTCGTTTTCTTGATTCGGTAACTCCATCGGGTCAACGCTAATAATCCGGCGCTTATGCTGGCAAATTTCGTTCATAAACGCGGTAGATTTGCCCTTCCAGACGCCGATTTCAATAATATCGCCCGCCACGTTGTTGTGCCCAAGCAACCAACATAAATAGCCCAGGCTTTTAACCTGATCGTGGAATGAGAGTTCACGACGCGGCATGGCCAACTCGTGAGGAAGTTCAGCCTGTGCCTGTTTAAGCGCTTCGCCGACCTTGTCCCAGGTGGTATCAATGATGTTTTTAATCTCAGGCGCTTCGAAGAAAACCCGTAAGTCGGCGATTTCTAGCATCGTTTTACCTTATCTATGGATTCAGAGGATGTGAATATTCGTAGGGTACGAATGTAGCACTGGCGGGTAACGGCAAGAGGGCAAATATGCCGGGTTTTGCTACGTAATTAGCGGGATTGAAGCAGAAAACGCCCTCTTCATGGCGAAGAGGGCGGTGGGGATTAATGCGTTACCGTCTGCTGTGAACCGGCAGCCTGAGGCACATGTTTGTATTTGAACAGGGCCATGAAGGCGAAGAGCAGAACCACGGAGTAGCCTGCGAAAATCAGCCACACGGATTTCCAGTCAGTCGCACCAGCAACGGTGTACATCTCAACTACTTTACCGCTCGCCATACCGCCGAGGATACAGCCGAAGCCGTTGGTCATCATCAGCAGCATACCCTGCGCACTGGCGCGGATTGCCGGGTTGACTTCTTTCTCCACGAAGACGGAACCGGAGATGTTGAAGAAGTCGAACGCACAACCGTAAACGATCATCGAGAGCACCAGCAGCACGGTGCCGAACGGCGTTGGGTCACCGTAGGCAAACAGGCCGAAGCGCAGCATCCAGGCGACAATACTCATCAGCATCACGTTTTTGATACCGTAACGGCCAAGGAAGAACGGAATCGCCAGGATGAAGACGGTTTCAGAAATCTGCGAAATGGACATCAGCACCGAGGCGTGCGTCACGATGAAGCTATTCGCAAACAACGGGTTAGAGTCAAAACTATGCAGGAAGGTGTTACCAAACATATTGGTAATCTGCAGTTCTGCGCCGAGCAGCATGGAGAAGATGAAGAAGATGGCCATGCGTTTGTTTTTGAACAGCGCAAAGGCGTTCAGGCCCAGCATTTCCACCCAGGTCTGGTTCTTCTGGTTGTTGCTTACCGGTATGTGCGGCAGCGTCAGAGAGAACAGGCTCAGGGCCAGAGAAAGTGCAGCACCGATATAAAGCTGCATGTGGCTCAGTTCAAAGCCAGAGAAGCTCACCGCCCACATGGCCAGGATAAAGCCGATGGTGCCCCAGATGCGGATCGGCGGGAAGTCCTTAACGATATCGTAGCCGGCATTTTGCAGACGGGCATAAGAGATGGTGTTAACCAGACCCAGGGTGGGCATGTACGCCAGTGAGTTGAGCAGGATAATGG
>Ga0105244_10002564_pt1 | contig 13641 bp, 10 predicted proteins | sample KBSM44metaG_FD_80423 | JGI IMG/M metagenome (GOLD analysis project Ga0105244, IMG submission 80423) | Miscanthus rhizosphere microbial communities from Kellogg Biological Station, Michigan, USA - KBS M4-4 metaG | ecosystem: Host-associated > Plants > Roots > Rhizosphere > Soil | place...
ACCCTTGTAGACCGTTATCTCTACCCCCATATTGGGGCGACTGACGCGTGAAGGAATACATCTTGAGCGACCTCCTCAACCGCCGCCTGAGCCTGCTCGGCGCCAATCTCCCCCTGCTCAAGCAGTGCCTGCACGGCATTGAGCGCGAATGCCTGCGCGTGACCGACGAAGGTCGCCTGGCCCAGACCCCGCATCCGGACGCACTGGGATCGGCGCTGACCAACGAGCAGATCACCACCGATTATTCCGAGTCGCTGCTGGAGTTCATCACCCCAGCCCTGCCCGACCCGGCCAAGGTGCTCGAAAGCCTCGAAGAGACCCACCGTTTCGTCTACAGCAAGCTGGGCGACGAATACCTGTGGAGCCCGTCGATGCCGTGCACGCTACCGGCCGAGGAGGACATCCCGATCGCCGAGTACGGCACCTCGAACATCGGCAAGCTCAAGCACGTCTACCGCAAGGGCCTGGCCCTTCGCTACGGCCGCACCATGCAGTGCATTGCCGGTATCCATTACAACTTCTCGCTGCCCGAGGCGCTTTGGCCCCTGCTGCGCGAAGCCGAAGGCAGCACTGAAGACGACCGCGACTACCAGTCGTCGGCCTACATCGCGCTGATCCGCAACTTCCGCCGCTACAGCTGGCTGCTGATGTACCTGTTCGGCGCCTCGCCGGCCCTGGACAAAGGCTTTTTGCGTGGCCGCCCGCACCAGCTCGAAGAGCTGGACGCCGAGACCCTGTTCCTGCCCTACGCCACCAGCCTGCGCATGAGCGACCTGGGCTACCAGAGCAACGCCCAGGCCGGCCTTACGCCGTGTTACAACAACCTGGCCAGCTACACCGACAGCCTGCGCAAAGCAGTGGGCACGCCCTACCCGCCTTACGTTGAAGTCGGCACGCATGTGGACGGCGAATGGGTGCAGCTGAACACCAACATCCTGCAGATCGAAAACGAGTACTACTCGAACATTCGCCCCAAGCGCGTCACCTACACCGGCGAACGGCCGATCCAGGCCCTGACCTCGCGGGGCGTGCAGTATGTAGAGGTGCGTTGCCTGGACATCAACCCGTTCCTGCCCGTGGGCATCGACCTGACCGAAGCGCGCTTCCTCGATGCGTTCCTGCTGTTCTGCGCCCTGGAAGAAAGCCCGCAGCTGGACAACGGCGAGTGCGGCCAGTGCACCGACAACTTCTTGACCGTGGTCAAGGAAGGCCGTCGTCCGGGGCTCGAGCTGCACCGCGATGGCCAGCCTATCGGCCTGAAAGACTGGGCCAGCGAGCTGATCGAGCGTATCCGCCAGTTGGCCGACCTGCTCGACCAGGCCCAAGGTGGCGAAGCCCACGCCAAAGCCCTGGATGCCCAGCAGGCCAAGGTCGACGATACCTCGCTGACCCCATCGGCCCAGGTGCTGGCACGCATGACCGAACATGACGAAAGTTTCGTCCAGTTCTCGCTGCGCCAAAGCCGTATCCACGCCGAAACATTCCGCGAGCAACCGCTGAGCAGCGAAAAGCAGCAGGCATTCGAAACGCTGGCCCGCGAGTCGCTTGCCCGGCAATCAGAGCTGGAGCAAGACGAAGTCGGCGACTTTGACCTGTTCGTCGGTGCTTACCAGGCCAGCATCCTGGCAATCAGCAACTGATGAACCGCACCGCCACCCCACGCAAACCGCGCGCCAGCAGCCAAGCCAGGATCGAAGCGATCCTGGCGGCTGCGCGCGAGCTGCTGGCCGAACAAGGGGTAGCGGCACTGTCCATCTACAGCGTTGCCGAGCGGGCACAGATTCCACCGTCGTCGGTGTATCACTTCTTCGCCAGCGTGCCTGCGTTGCTGGAAGCTCTGACGGCCGACGTACACCGTGCGTTTCGCGAGGCCTTGAGTGCCCCCATCGACAGCCTTGCCTTCACGACCTGGCACCAACTGTCGCGGCTGATCGAGCAACGCATGCTCGCCATCTACAACGAAGATGCTGCCGCACGCCAGTTGATACTCGCCCAACACGGGCTGAGTGAAGTGGTGCAGGCTGACCGCCAGCACGATATGGAACTGGGCGAACTGATGCACAGCCTGTTCGACCGGCATTTCCAGCTGCCGGCGATGCCGGGCGATGTGGATGTGTTCGCGCTGGCCATGGAGCTGAGCGACCGTGTCTACGCTCGCTCAATGCAGCTGTTCGAACAGATCACGCCGCGCATGGCGGAAGAAGGCATGCGCGTGTTCGAAGCCTACCTGTCACTCTACCTGCCCCCCTTCCTGCCCAAGCGCAATAGCGCCTGACCCTAAACATCTACCACCCAGCAAAACCAAGTGATCGTTTCAATGAGGCTTGCGCTAGCGCGCCCCCTCAAAGAGACCATTGCTCATGCCCACAGCCAGCAGTTCGCAAACCGATTACGTCAAAGCATTACCCCTGACAGACACAGACACCTTCGACCGCCAGCTAGCCGGCAGAGGCAACATGCTGGAGGCAGCCAGACCCGCGCAGCGTCGTGCCGCCACTGCATTACGCAACCTGTTGAACGGTGCCCCCACCGTGAAACAAACACTGCAATCCACGCTACACGCTCACCTCGGCATCGACCCCTACACCTGCGGGCTGCAAGACGGCGACAGCCAGGTCACCCTGATGACTTTTGCCGCACGCCTGCTGGCCAGCCCACTATTCGCCACCGCCTATACGACGTGGACCACATGGGGGTTGGACGACTCACAGGCGCAAACGAAATGGGCTGGCAGTGACTGGCTCAGCGAACTCGGCCCTGTAGTGAATGCAGCCCACTTTCAAGCCACCCATGACTACTGGAACGGCCGGATGCCGGGTACAACCCTCTCGCGCCAAAAACATGCAAGCAACCTGCTGCGCCAACACTTTAAGAGCAACCTGGATATGGCGTTTGGCACCGGCAAACTGGACATTGATAACTGGCAACAAGGCCATCAGCCTGACCTGCAATATGCTCAACTGGACTGCCAGCTTCCTAATGGCGCGAGCCTTACCAGCACGGCGGCATTGCTGATTGCACCTCAGCCGGAAGGTTCACGCTGGCTGATGTACAGGCCGGGCGCGCAAATCCCACTACTGACGTTCGACAATCAGCAAAGCCTGCGCAACTGGGTGCATCAGAACCATTTCTGGTTCTGGTCAGATCCGAGGTATTCGATCACCACGGGCTCGAACGAAAACGTCATCGTCTCACCGATCGCGAACGATGGCTTCAGCGTGTTATTGGATGAGCACCTGCTGCGCATCCAGGCAATTTCCGACCATCTTTTATTCAAGGCCAGCAAAGAGCCTGCAACTCAGCCCCTGGATTGGAGTGACCTGCAGGATTGGGAAGCACAGCGAGGTTCGATCATTTCAGATTCCCTCGACGCCACGACCGACAACACCATTGACGACCTGATCGCTGCCGATGCCGCACTGGCGAACGAAGAGCTGCATTTTGACAGCCTTGAGCAGTACCTGCCGACAAGCTGGCGGCGGCAGCGCATCGAGCGCCAGGAAGCACTGCTAGAGCAGTATCTGGGAGACGATACAGAGCCCTCCTCGGTGGAAGTTACCTGGCTGCGAGAGCAACTGGAGCAGCTGGTTAAGCTTCAGGATTCGCTGAACCTCTTCCTGCTGGAGCTTCCCGACCAAGTCGCTGCCGATGACTGGCAAGCGCCTCATGAGGAACAGACTCGCATAGCGCGAATCAGCCATGAACTATCTCAGGGCTTGCTGCTGGAGGCACGCTTGCAGCACGCCATGGGTGAGCTTTCAGCCACCCACCTGGGCTGGGTGGAAGCGCTCGTTGACAGACCCAGGCCAAGCCTCCAGCGCCCTGTGCAAGCCAGCACCCTCATGCTGGGCACCGGTGATCGTAGCTGGGCGCTAGCTGGCTACATGACATTCCGCGCAGCCGTCGGGGACACTGACGACACCTTGGACTATTCACTGCTGCTATACCGCCCCGGTCAACAGGGTGGCCTGATGGCTTTCGAGGATGAAGCCACGCTCACCAGGCACCTGCTGGCAACGCTGTGCGGCGCCTGGCCAGACGCGATACTGGACTCGGTGCACGCAGCGGATGCGGTGCAACTGCTAGAGGCACTCTCCAATGCGCCCGCAGTCACACTCGATCAAACGCCCATTCCCGCGCACTTCATGCAGCACTGCGTGCAAACCATCGTCGAGTCACTACCCGCGAACACATCACGAGAGCAAGCCCGGCAGCGGCTGTGCATGAGTGAGAACCAGGCCAGGGCCATCGCCTTGGAGCGGTTCGCTGAGCTGAACCGCAGCAGCCGTGTCCAGACACTTCTCATGCCACTGCAGCACCTTGGTGCCGATGAGCTCACCGAATTGATTGCCCAGGTGAGCGCATACCAAGACGCCGTCCGCGCCGCGGGTGAACTGCTGAAAGTAAGCCTGCCATCGCGCCAGCAGTTCACATGGCACATGCTGGAACACCACGTGTGCAATGAGTTCGGCCTCCAGACCATGCCGAACATAACCCTGAACATTGCCAACAGTGTCACGGTAAAAAAGGAAGTGACCGGCCAATCCGCAGCGGGCGGCGCAGGTTCACGCGACGTGCCAGTGTTCAGCGAGGCGCGCAGTGATGTCAGCCTTGAATCTTTCATCCTCGTGGCGCTTGACGATGAGCGACGGCTCTTGCTGGATAATGCAATCATCACGCTCGATCCGGCCACCCACCCGACGCTGCAGCAAGCACTCACGCCCGCTTACATTGCCGAGCTGATCACCCGGCTAGACGCCGCCGGCAGCTATGAAAACCGCATCGTCAATGCATACCTGGGCTTCGAGCAAGAAACCCCTTGGCAAGTTGAGTGGCGCCACGAAACGCTTCGTGCTCCCTACGCGTATCGGCTGCGCTTGTTGGCACTGTGCAAACCGGCCAGCCTCGATGCTGATGGGCAGCGACTGCTGGAAACCTTCTGCCGCGAACAGGTCAATGCTGTTTCTGCCAGAACGGTTCAATACCTGTCCCTGGTGCTTAGGCCAGGAACCGCAGCAGACGGCTCCAGCGACAGTGTGGGGTTGTCGGCCATACATGTCATAACAGACGCCAATGGCCCAGTGCTGTTGTACATGCCTGGCGCGCCCAATGGCAGTGTCGTTAGCCAGCATGCCAGCACCAGCGCAGCGTGCGAGGCGTTACAGCGCATGGCGCTGGACCCGAAGATGGCCCGCTACCTCGCAACCCAGGCCCAGTCCGGCAACCCAGACCATCATGAAAGTTACATCAACACTGCGCTGCAACAGGGCTTCCGGGTGTTCATAGAGATGGGCGCGTCGCGCTCGGAAACCTTGCCCACGCATGAGTGCCGTCAGGACATGGGCGACCTCATCCGCAGCCACCGCGCGACGTCGCGCAGCCAGGCCGACATGGTGCTTGCAGCGCCCGACGTTTTCGATCGTTACTTCTTCCTGGGGCTGAGGCTCGTGCTTGGCCTGTTGCCCGGCGCAGGCACGGCCTTGGCGCTGTACGATGGCTGGCACACGGCGAATGCTGCGATCACGGCTTTTGCCAAGGGCAACCTGGAGACAGGCATCCAACACCTGGTCAGCCTGCTGCAATCGCTGACCGACGCCATCCTCACGCTCGCGCCGTTGGCAGCCAGCCAACGCAACCCTGCAACTGCAGCGCGTCTGCTTACCCAGCGACGCCAGCGCCTTGATCCGCTGCGGCCAATTACCAGTACTCGCAAGGCGCCTCCTAGCCCGTTCACCGGTTATGAAGCAGGATTGCCTGCTGGCCCAATGGTGCGTTCCACACTGCCGCAGGGTGCTGGCGTGTTCGAGCATGTGGCCACAGGACAACGCTATATTTCCCGCAACAACGCCTGGTATGCAGTGACCTGGGACCCCGCTTACTTCACCTGGAGGCTCAAGCCACAGGGTCTTCGTACCTATCGGCAACCCGTGCGCCTGAGTGAGCAGGGCGTTTGGGGGACACCAGGCAGGCTGAGCGGCTTGCTGGTCGACAATGGCCTAGCGGGCGGCGGCGGCGTACTTACCACCCTTTACGAGAATGGTGTTGCCTACTGGCGTGTGCTGCTTCGCCGCCAACCCCAGCAGTTGACCGGCATGGCGCTGGCACACGACATCAACGACGAACTGAAACGCATCGTGATACGCATGCGCGCAAAACAAGAGGCCTACCACTCGGCCAAGCGAGTAGTGGCCGAAGGGGGGGCACTGAGCGACGCTCAGCAGGCAGTAATCGCCAATGCACGCCAGCAGCTGAGCGATGAGTTGATGCAGAACATCGAGTTCAATGCGCGCAGCCTTGCTCGCCTCAAGGAGCAGCGCTCGACGCTGAGCAGATCGGACTACACCCGGTTCACCTCACTGTGCGAGGCCAACATCAGTGAGATGAGCGTACTCGATATGCATCTGGTGGCCGACCGCTTCACCTTGGCCACGCAACAGTCAATGCGTGCAACCAGTGCCATCCAGGCCCTGCCACTGCCCTCGGTACCCACCCATGTGGTGAGGCGCGCCACGCAGGACTCGCTGCGGGCGAACCAGGAAATGATCGAAACGCTGCAGGAGGTGGAGCGCCTGGCCATTCGTCATCATGCCAGGTGCAACCAATTGCAGGGCAAAGCACTGACCGATTACCTGGCAAAAGTCACAGGCACGGGCCTGACCCTCGATGTAGCCAATACCCGGCTCGTTCGAGCGTCCATCCTGTCGTCGACACTGTTCACCGCAAACGCCGTTGAACACCCACAAATGGCGGCATTCATGGCGCACTTCAACGAACAGGGGGCAGCCTTGCGCAGCACGCTTTTCAGCCATCTTCAACTACAAAGGGCCGGCCTTAGCCGAGCTCAGGAGCGCACCTTCCTGGCCAGCGTGCAAGGCCGCTATACGCGCTTTATTGGCCATGTAACCGCATGGCAAGACACGTTCCAGGACTTGCTGTCGACCAACGAAACACGCTCGTTGCGCCAGTTGATGCGCCAGCTTGTCAGCGATATTGAGGATAGTCTCAATAGCGTCACTGCAAACCGGCAGCGCCCTGCGGTACAGCCCGCTCGCGGTCCAAGCCGTCCACGCCTGTTCGAAACCGCCGAGGGGCCGCTTATCGGCAACGAGTACGTCGAACGGGGGCAGACACGCATGCGCATCAACCACCCCAACTCGGATCAACCTCATACGGTTTATGCCAGGAACGAGGCGGGAGAATGGCTGTTATCCACGCCCGAGCGTGCGGCCCCCACCGAGACGATGTCGAGCCTTGTGGAAACCGCTACTGCCCGGCTGGACGATATCCCGAGGCAACAAACCCGGTTGCGCCAGTACCAGACACCTCAAGCAGTGCCCGTCGACCTGGAGGACATCGCTCAAGGCCATGCACAGCAACTGCGTTTCATCGCCGACAGGATTCGGCAGAAAGCAGGTGGCACGCTCAACCCAGAGCAAACCGCGCTGGCGCATAGGCTGGAAACGACCGCCCAGCAGGTACAAGCATTTGGTCGCCAGCTACGAACGGCCCAGACCAAAGCAACCGGCAAACCCACCGTGGGCTATCTGGAAGACCTGCTTGAACAGAATGAAGTGGAAATCGTTTGGTCACGCACACTGAAGCCGAAGACGGACCGCAAGGGCAACCCTGTCGAATACCTGGAGGAGTACCGCATCAATGACCTGGGTACCCAGCAGCCATTGTGGTACGCGCACTTTCACTTCCGCCAGCAACCGGCACAAGGCTTCACTCGGCTTGAAGCAGGTCACCTGAAACTGGCCAGTGAACGCGACATCGGGGAAGGCGCGTGGCGTGGCAGCATGAGCGAGGCACAAGCCAACAGGCTATTCGGCAACCTGCGGCCGGCCAGCTGACAATACATCACCCCCAGAGCTGCAAAACAGCCCTGGGGGTGAATGCTTACAACTTGGCAATGGACACTTCAGTCGACTTCACAAAGGCAATCACTTCGCTGCCAACCTGCAGCTCCAGCTCCTTTACAGAGCGGGTGGTGATGACCGAAGTAACGATACCCGAGGCCGTCTGCACGTCGATTTCCGACAATACTGGCCCTTCGAGGATTTCTTTCACGGTGCCTTTGAACTGGTTGCGGACGTTGATGGCTTTGATGGTCATGATGTTATTCCTTCTCTATGGCTTCAGTCTGGTAAGTGGGTCATTCAGTGCGCCCAACGCAACTGCGTGGGCAGAGGGGCTACAGGATCCGGCTCGGGCGCAGTGCCCGGGGCCGACAGAACACGGTTGAGCACTTCGCTTTCCAGCGCCGCCAGGCGGTGTGAACCACGCGCCCGAGGCCGCGCCAGGTCGACGGTGAGGTCGAGCCCGACTTCGCCGTCCTCGATCAGGATCACCCGGTCAGCCACGGCAACCGCCTCACTGACGTCGTGGGTGACCAGCAGCACGGTGAAGCCATGCTGACGCCACAGGCGTTCGATCAATTGCTGCATCTCGATACGGGTCAATGCATCCAGCGCGCCGAGCGGCTCATCCAGCAACAGCAGGCGCGGCTGGTGAATCAAGGCGCGGGCCAACGCCACGCGCTGCTTCTGGCCACCCGAGAGGGCTGCCGGCCATTCATTGGCGCGGTCGGCCAGGCCTACCGCCTCCAATGCATCCAGCGCACGCGGGCGCCAATCGCCAGACAGGCCAAGGCCAACGTTGTCGATTACCTTCTTCCATGGCAGCAGGCGTGCGTCCTGGAACATCAGGCGAGTCTCTTCGCGAGCCTCTTCCAGCGGCGCAGCGCCGGCCAGCAACTGGCCGGCTGTGGGCTGGTCGAGCCCGGCCAGCAGCCGCAGCAAGGTGCTCTTGCCGCAGCCGCTGCGGCCGACGATGGCCACGAACTGGCCGGCCGGAATGTGCAGGTCGATGCCCTTCAACACTTCGCGCTGGCCAAAGGTTTTGCGCAGGCCATTGGAGGCCAGCGGGATGCCACGCAACAGGCGTGGCGGCTGTTCCTTGAGCACGGTCATGCGCCCTCCTTCTTGGCCACTTGGTAGGCTGGGTGCCAACGCAGCCACACGCGTTCCAGGCCACGAGCGGCGAGGTCGGCGAGCTTGCCGAGCACGGCATACAGGACGATGGCCAGCACCACCACGTCGGTCTGTAGGAACTCACGGGCGTTCATTGCCAGGTAACCGATACCAGCGTTGGCCGAGATGGTTTCGGCAACGATCAACGTCAGCCACATGAAGCCCAGAGCGAAGCGCACGCCCACCAGGATCGAAGGCAGCGCCCCCGGCAGGATCACCTGGCGGAACAGGCCGAAGCCGGACAAGCCGTAGCTGCGTGCCATTTCCACCAGCGCCGGGTCGACGTTGCGGATGCCGTGGTAGGTGTTCAGGTAGATCGGGAACAACGTGCCTAACGCGACCAGGAAGATCTTTGCCGACTCGTCGATACCGAACCACAGGATCACCAGTGGGATCAGCGCCAAGTGCGGCACGTTGCGGATCATCTGCACCGAGCTGTCGAGCAGGCGTTCGCCCCAGTTCGACAGGCCGGTGATGAAGCCCAGCACCAGGCCGATGCTGCCGCCGATGACGAAGCCCAGCCCGGCACGCCAGCCACTGATGGCCAGGTGGGTCCAGATTTCGCCGCTGCGCACCAGCTCGACACCGGCGCTGACCACTGCGCTGGGCGCCGGCAGAATGCGCGTCGACAGCCAGCCAGCACTGACCGCCAGCTGCCAGGCTGCCAACAGCAGCACCGGCAACGCCCAGGGCGCCAGGCGCTGGGCCAGGTTGGAGGAAGTTGCACGACTCATGGCCCGGCCCTCAGCTCTGCGATACGGACTTGGGCAGGATGTCGTTGGCCACCATCTCGCCGAACGGGCTCACGTAACCACCGGTCTTTGGTTGCTCCGGGCGCTGCACATCCAGGTGCGGGAACAGCAGTTCGGCCACGCGGTACGACTCTTCCAGATGTGGATAACCGGAGAAGATGAAGGTATCGATACCCAGCTCGGCATATTCCTTGACCCGCGCCGCCACAGTCGGGCCATCGCCTACCAGCGCGGTTCCCGCCCCACCACGTACCAGCCCGACACCCGCCCACAGGTTGGGGCTGACTTCCAGGTTGTCGCGGTTGCCGCCGTGCAGGGCAGCCATGCGCTGCTGGCCCACCGAGTCGAAGCGCGCCAGCGAGGCCTGGGCGCGGCTGATGGTGTCATCGTCCAGGTGCGAGATCAGGCGGTCGGCGGCAGCCCAGGCTTCTTCGTTGGTTTCCCGCACGATCACATGCAGGCGGATACCGAAGCGCACTTCGCGGCCTTGGGCAGCAGCTTTTTCACGCACTTGGGCGATTTTTTCAGCAACGGCGCTCGGTGGCTCGCCCCAGGTCAGGTACAGCTCGACCTGTTCGGCGGCCAGGTCCTGTGCGGCCTCGGACGAACCGCCGAAATACAGTGGCGGACGTGGTTGCTGAATCGGTGGGTAGAGCAGCTTGGCGCCCTTTACCTGGATGTGTTTACCGTCGTAATCGACGTTTTCGCCTTCCAGCACCTTGCGCCAGATACGGGTGAACTCGACCGAGGCTTCGTAGCGCTCCTGGTGGTTCAGATGCAGGCCGTCACCGGCCAGCTCGTCAGGGTCGCCACCGGTTACCAGGTTGAACAGCGCACGGCCATTGGACAGGCGATCCAGGGTTGCCGCCTGGCGGGCCGCTACGGTCGGCGAAATGATGCCCGGGCGCAGGGCCACGAGAAACTTCAGTCGCTGTGTCACCGGGATCAGCGACGCTGCCACCAGCCAGGAGTCCTCGCAGGAACGGCCGGTAGGGATCAGCACCCCACCAAAGCCCAAGCGGTCGGCGGCCTGCGCAATCTGCTGCAGGTAACCGTGATCGACCGCACGAGCGCCGTCGGAAGTGCCCAGGTACTTGCCGTCACCGTGGGTTGGGAGGAACCAGAAAATGTTAAGGCTCATTGGAGTTGTCTCCTCAAGGGTGGCTCAAGCCGGAGCGTCGCCCCGGCACAGGCGAAACAATCAAGGCGCGCTAGCGACCTTGGCCGGGGGTGTCCAGATCACGTCCTTGATGCTCAGCGGTTTGGGTATCAGCTTGAGCGCCTGGAAGGTGTCGGCGATCTTCTGTTGCGCAGCCACTACCTCTGGCGTCAGTGGCGCGGCACCATAGCCTTGACGCTTGACCGAGGTCAGGGTGATGTCGGCGGGCAGGCCGAGCAGCGGTGCGACCTGGTCGGTCACTTCCTGCGGGTTGGCCTGGGACCACTCGCCCACGGCGCGCACTTCCTCGATCACCGTGTTGATCACTGCCGGATGCTGGGTCGCGTAGTTGCGGGTGGCCAGGTAGAACTGATGGTTGTCGACCAGGCCCTTGCCGTCACGCAGGGTGCGCGCTTGCAGCTGTTGTTCGGCGGCGGCCTGGTAAGGGTCCCAAATCACCCAGGCATCGACGCTGCCACGCTCGAACGCCGCGCGGGCATCGGCCGGGGGCAGGTAGACCGGCTGGATATCGCTGTATTTGAGGCCGGCGTCTTCCAGGGCGCGCACCAACAGGTAGTGCACGTTGGAGCCTTTGTTGAGAACGACTTTTTTGCCCTTGAGGTCCTTCACCGACTGGATCGGCGAGCCCTTCGGCACCAGAATCGCCTCGCTGTGCGGCGCAGGCGGCTCGTAGGCCACGTAGAGCAGATCGGCACCAGCGGCTTGGGCGAACACGGGCGGGGTTTCGCCTGTTACGCCGAAATCGATGGACCCGACGTTGAGCCCTTCGAGGAGCTGCGGGCCACCGGGGAATTCGGTCCACTGCACCTGCACGCCCTGCTCGGCCAGGCGCTTCTCCAGCGTGCCCTTGGCCTTGAGCAGCACCAAGGTGCCGTATTTCTGGTAACCGATACGCAGGCTTTCGGCCTGGGCTTGAGTAATGGCGCCGAAGGACACAGCCGCCGCAAACAGGGCGACCAGACCGCGACGCAAGAAGACAGTGCGCATGGCGCTCTCCTGTGCGAATGAGGTTCGGGTTGCACCTGCTTGCCTCGTTGTCGGGCGAGTAAGGTGGTGTAGCGGGTAGTGCCGTTCAGATGCTCCAGCGAGCGCTGATCAAGCGTTCGTTCAGTACGCCAGGCGCCACGGGGCGCGGCCGGCGGGCCAGGGCAACGTGGAAGGTTTCCAGCGAGTCGTGCAGGCGCACTTCAAGTGCGGGTACCAACTGTGCCGGCCGGGCGCCTTCTGCGTAGGCAACCTGGCTGTCGTCGGCGAAGATCCCTTGCAGGGTCTCTTGCGCCTTGAGTGCCGACAGCACCGGCTTCAATGCGTAATCCACCGCCAGCATGTGGGCGATGCTGCCACCGGTGGCGATTGGCAACACGATCTTGTGGGCCAATGCGCGTTCGGGCAGCAGGTCGAGCAGTGTCTTCAATGCCCCGGCGAACGATGCCTTGTACACCGGGGTGGAAACGATCAGGCCATCGGCCTGGGCCACCAGTTGCTGGAAGTGCTGCACCTGCGGGCTGTCGAAACGGGCATGCAGCAAGTCTTCGGCGGGGAAGTCACGCACCTGGAAGGTCACCACTTCAACGCCACGGTTCTGCAGCCACTGGCGCGAACGCTCGAGCAGCACGCCGGAGCGTGAACGGGAACTTGGGCTACCACCGATTGATACCACCAGCATTGCAGCGCTTCCTTGTGTTCTGTTGGAGCAGACATTAACAGCTGGCATATATATCTAGAAATCATATTTTTTCATTTGTTTATTCCATAAAGTGCTTTGTAGGGTTTGAGATCTTAGGGCCGCTTTGCGGCCCATCGCGACACAAGGCCGCTCCTACAAAGGACCGCGACCTGCAGGTAGGAGCGGCCTTGTGTCGCGATGGGCTGCGCAGCAACCCTAGGCCTCAAAAAGCCTGCAGGCATAAAAAAGGGCCGTCGAAACGGCCCGAAAATCCCTGCTTGGCTAAGAGCGATGCAACGAGGAATCCATTAGCGATTTGGCTGAGGGGTTAGCCGCAGATAGGGTTTGACCGCCCGGTAACCTTTGGGGAAGCGCTGCTTGATCTCTTCCTCATCTTTGAGCGAAGGCACGATCACCACCTCGTCGCCGTCCTGCCAGTTACCTGGCGTGGCGACCTTGTGGTTGTCGGTCAACTGCAGCGAATCGATCACTCGCAGGATTTCGTTGAAGTTGCGCCCGGTACTGGCCGGATAGGTGATGGTCAGGCGCACCTTTTTGTTCGGGTCGATGACGAACAGCGAGCGCACGGTCAGGGTGTCGCTGGCGTTCGGGTGAATCAGGTCGTACAGGTCGGATACCTTGCGGTCGGCGTCGGCGATGATCGGGAAATTGACCACGGTGTTCTGGGTTTCGTTGATGTCCTCGATCCAACGGTGGTGCGAGTCCACCGGGTCCACCGACAGGGCGATGGCCTTGACCCCACGCTTGGCGAAATCGTCTTTGAGCTTGGCCGTCAGGCCCAGCTCGGTGGTGCACACCGGGGTGAAGTCGGCCGGGTGAGAGAACAACACCCCCCAGCTATTGCCCAGCCACTCGTGGAAGCGGATCTTGCCTTCGCTGGAATCCTGTTCGAAATCGGGGGCGATATCGCCGAGTTTGAGGCTCATGGGCTGCGGCTCCTTGGCTGGGTTCTGTACCGTATGGGTTCAATGTGCCTGCATTCGGTTAAAA
>Ga0105244_10002567_pt1 | contig 13635 bp, 9 predicted proteins | sample KBSM44metaG_FD_80423 | JGI IMG/M metagenome (GOLD analysis project Ga0105244, IMG submission 80423) | Miscanthus rhizosphere microbial communities from Kellogg Biological Station, Michigan, USA - KBS M4-4 metaG | ecosystem: Host-associated > Plants > Roots > Rhizosphere > Soil | place: Michigan...
ACGGCAGCGCAAACAGAAACATCGGTAATCTGCTGGCGGCTTGCACCAGGGCCACCGAGAGCGGGTCGGCGCTCAGAGTCAGCATGGTCCAGTTGATGCCTACGTCGTTCATCCATGAACCGACATTGGACACCACGGTGGCAATCCACAGCATACGGAATACTCGCTGACGCAGCGGCTGCCACGGTGAAACCGTCAGCGGTACGGCTGGTAAATCCGCCTCAGGCGTGTCATGAACATCATTAACCTGCGCCACGTGCCACCTCCGATGATCCCGCGCTGAAAAGGCGCCAGCGTCCCGCGCCGGTGAGCGCCAGCGTCGTGAAAATGATCAGCAGCAGCCAGCCAAACTGGCCTTCCGCTATGCTCCAGTCGGGATGGACAAACACCATCGCCACCAGTAACACACCGATGATGGGCAGACAGGCCAGTCGGGTAAAGACGCCGAGCAGGATAAACAGCGGACAGACCACTTCAGCAAATATCGCCGGCAGTAGACTCATGTAAGGACCCAGGCCAAACGGATCCTCAATACGCGTCAGTTCTTCGCTGAAATGAAACACTTTCGGCAGGCCATGCACGTGAAGCAGTAGCAGGCAGCCGGTAAGCCGCAGGAAGAACAGCCCCGCATCAATGCGAGGCGGCTGAGAGAGTGAATTTTTCATGGTTTAGAAGGCGAAGCAGCTGCAGCCGAGCGCGCCCCAGAAGGCGTTCTCTTCCGAAACCGGCAGGTTAGCACCGCGCGCAATTTCGTGAGAATGGGAATGCACGCCGCACGGGCCGCTGCAGTGATGCGCGTGTTGCATCATGCCGACACGGGTATTTGCAGCGGGCGGCGCACTGCGATAGTGGCCGGGAACCTTGACCACGGGCGACCATTCCGGCAGCACTGGAATCGATGGCGGCGCTTCTGAACTGAACGATCCTGCGGCATACACGATGTTACCGTCGACAATGGTCAACACGGACTCAATGCCTTTAATCTCCTCTTCGGGCACGCTGAAGTAGTCTTTGCTCAGTACCACCATGTCGGCCAGCTGACCGATTTTAATCTGGCCTTTTTTGCCTTGCTCGCTGGAGAACCAGGCGCTGCCTTGCGTCCACAACATCAGCGCCGTATCACGATCGAGGCGGGCGTTAACGTCGTACATCTGCATGCCGCCCACGGTTCGTCCGGAAACCAGCCAGTAAAGTGCGGTCCACGGGTTATAACTGGCCACGCGGGTCGCATCGGTTCCCAAACCTACCGGCACGCCGGTCTCCAGCATGCGCGCCACCGGCGGCGTGTGGCGGGTCGCCTCAATGCCATAACGCTCGGCAAAGTATTCGCCCTGGAAAGCCATGCGATGCTGTACGGCAATGCCACCGCCCAGCTCTTTGATACGGTCAAGGTTACGCTGCGTCACAGTTTCGGCGTGGTCGAAGAACCAATGCAGACCGTTGAACGGAATGTCGCGGTTCACTTTTTCAAACACATCCAGCATGCGGCTGATCGATTCATCGTAAGTGGCATGCAGGCGGAACGGCCAGCGGTGCTCCACCAGATGACGCACCACGCGCTCCAGCTCATCTTCCATGCCTGGCGCCAGATCCGGACGCGGTTCGAGGAAATCTTCAAAATCGGCGGCGGAAAATACCAGCATTTCACCGGCGCCGTTGTGGCGGAAGTAGTCGCTGCCCTGGCCCGGCGTCAGCATATCAGTCCATTTTTCGAAATCTTCCAGCTCGTGGCCCGGACGCTGGGTAAACAGGTTGTAGGCGATACGCAGCGTCATCTGCTTCTTCTCATGCAGCTCAGCAATGACTTCGTAATCTTCGGGATAGTTCTGGAAGCCGCCGCCGGCATCAATCGCGCTGGTCAGGCCCAGACGGTTTAGCTCGCGCATGAACTGGCGTGTGGAGTTCACCTGCTGCTCCAGCGGCAGTTTCGGCCCTTTCGCCAGTGTGGCGTAGAGGATCATGGCATTCGGGCGCGCAATCAGCATGCCGGTTGGGTTGCCATTGCTGTCACGCTGGATCTCGCCGCCCGGTGGATTTGGCGTGTCTTTGGTGTAACCCACCACCTTTAACGCGGCGCGGTTGAGCAGGGCGCGATCGTACAGATGCAGGATGAATACTGGCGTATCGGGCGCCGCTTCATTGATCTCATCCAGCGTAGGCATGCGACGCTCGGCGAATTGAAACTCGGTCCAGCCGCCCACCACGCGCACCCACTGTGGCGACGGCGTGCGCAGCGCCTGTTCTCTCAGCATGCGCAGGGCATCCGCGATGGAGGGCACGCCTTCCCAGCGCAATTCGAGGTTGTAATTCAGGCCGCCGCGGATCAGGTGAAGGTGCGAGTCGTTCAAGCCGGGCACGGCAGTATGGCCTTTAAGGTCAATCACTTTGGTGCCTTCACAGTGATGCTGCATCACCTCGGCCAGAGTGCCTACTTCGAGAAATTTACCCTCGCGCATCGCCACGGCCTCGGCAATCGGATTGCCGCGATCGACGGTATGAAACCGGCCATTGGTCAAAATGATGTCTGCTTTACCTAACGTAACCATAAAACCTCCTGAATGAGATGTCCTGCCGATTTCGCAGGTTAACTGCGTGTTAGGGATTATGTTCAGGGGCGCGGGAAAGCGTCTAGTTATACAAAAGGATAGGTATACCTCCGTATAGTTATACCTATAGATAATAGTTTGCCTGCCCGAAGGTTCTTACACTGCGTCCAGACATTCACCTCAATGGAACAAAACATCATGACGACGAGCAAACTTGAAGTACTGACGCCGCAAAACTGCCAGATCATTTTTATCGACCAGCAGCCACAAATGGCCTTTGGCGTGCAGTCAATCGACCGCCAGGTCCTGAAAAATAACGTGGTAGCGCTGGCTAAAGCCGCTAAAGTTTTCAACATTCCTACCGTGCTGACCACCGTTGAGACCGAGAGCTTCTCAGGTAACACGTTCCCGGAGCTGCTGGATGTGTTCCCAGGTCAGGACATTCTCGAGCGTACTTCCATGAACTCGTGGGACGACCAGAAAGTGCGTGATGCGCTGGCAGCCAACGGTAAAAAGAAAATTGTGGTTTCGGGTCTGTGGACCGAAGTGTGTAACAACACTTTCGCGCTGTGCGCCATGCTGGAAGGCGATTACGAAATCTATATGGTGGCGGACGCTTCAGGCGGCACCACCAAAGAAGCCCACGACTATGCCATGCAGCGCATGATTCAGGCTGGCGTGATTCCCGTCACCTGGCAGCAGGTGATGCTGGAGTGGCAGCGCGACTGGGCGCACAAAGAGACCTATAACGCCGTGATGGATATCGCTAAAGAGCACTCAGGTGCCTACGGCATTGGTGTTGATTACGCTTACACCATGGTGCACAAAGCGCCTTCGCGTCAGAAGAGTGAGCATCGCACTCTGGCTCCGGTTGCCGCGCCAGTTCGCTAATTCGTCCTCCAGGCGAGCGCGTTTTGGGCTCGCCTGCCTCTTTTGCAAGGAGGGCCTGTGAGTCCTTTACTCGTTTCTCTGGCTGCGGGCGTGTTTGTCGGCCTGATTTACGCCTTACTCAACGTGCGATCGCCGGCTCCACCCGCCGTGGCGCTAGTAGGATTGTTGGGCATGATTATTGGCAGTTCGCTGGGCGGCAAACTGACGCATCCAACGGCCTCCGCCGCGCTGCACCCTAATACTCAGCGCTTGATTGCCGCCGAGCAGCCGTCACTACCCGCCACGCTAACCCCTAAACAGGCGGGATAACGATGCTAAAAACCTATGCGATTTCCCTCGCCGTCGGCATTTTAGTCGGCATCATTTATGCCGTCATGGACGTCAATTCCCCGGCTCCGCCGGTGATTGCGCTGCTGGGACTGTTTGGTATGCTGGTCGGCGAACAGATTATCCCGCTGTGCAAACGCCTGATTAACCGTCAACCGGTGACGCTGGCCTGGTTCCGTCACGAATGTGTCCCAAAAATCAGTGGCACGCCGCCCCCTTCCGGTGACAAAACCCCCTAAGGACGCACCGCAGGGAGTGAATAATAATTAAGGAAAACAGCATGCAGCTGTCGCAGCGCATTGTCGTTGTTGATGATGAACGAACTGTTCGCAGTGGTCTGACCAATCTGCTGCAGTCGGAAGGTTACGCAACGCAGGCGTTTGAGTCGGCTGAGGCTTTATTAGCGGACGAAATGGCGCTGAAAGATGCTGCGCTGTTCATTATTGATGTTGAGCTCAAAGGCATGTCGGGTTTTGAATTGTTTCGCGAGCTGGTAAAACATCTTAAGAATCCTCCCGGCATCATCATCTCCGGCAACGGTGATGAAAATATGCTCTGGTATGCCATCAACTTAGGCGCGATAACCTTTATGCGAAAGCCCATTGATATCGACCTGCTGTTTGAACATATCCGCCAGGCGTTGCCCTCCCAGGCTGCGAGCCAATGAGCACGCTTTTCCTGTCGTTAAATATTTCGGATGACGCGGGGCTGGTACTCAGCGACGACATTGTTTTCACGCCTCTTGCTCAGGAAGGGCAGGTTGAATGGCTCGAATGCCGACATCTTATTTCCGATGAGTGCTTCATTCTGGCCACGGCTGCGGCAGAAGAGGCCGATTTTCAGGTTACTCAGTTGCTGAAAAATGAGTACGCGCTGCGCAGCTCATTAGCGGAAGGTTGGGCGCTAAAACCCCTCAGACACACGCTATATCATGGGCGCTACGCCCTGATTTACCGCGCTTTCAGCTACCGAACGCTGGCTGATTATCTGCGCCTGCCTGCGGGTAAAATTCACAAATTCACCCGTTGCGCCGTCCTGCTGTGCAACGCACTCAGTAAGCTGCATCAGCAAGGCATGGTCCACGGCGACATCAAGCCGGCTAATTTTTTCTTCACCGACCAAGGTGACGTGCTCCTCGGTGGCTTTGGCCTGGCGTTTAAGGAAACCGATTCACAGCAGCCGCTGCGTGCATCGATTACCGGTGGAACGCTGGCCTACATGTCGCCCGAACATACCTCGCGCACCGCGCACGCTGTCAGCCGGGTGAGCGATCTCTACAGCCTCGGCATCGTGCTCTATGAGCTGCTGACCGGCAGGCTGCCCTATGGCAGCGCCGATGGCGGCGTGGCTGAATGGGTGCATCATCACATTGCTTCCGAAGCGCTGCCGCCCCATTTGCTGCGCAAAGATGTGCCTCTGGTGCTCTCATCGATTATTTTACGGCTGCTGACCAAATCACCCGAACACCGTTATCAAACGATCGAAGGCGTGCTGGCCGATCTCCGGCGCTGTGAGTCAAATTTGATGCCTGACGGTTTAGTGGAATCCTTCGTGCTAGGATTACAGGATATGCCGACGTCGACACTGTTATCCGACGTACTGTATAGCGATCATGCTCAGGCCAGTGAGATGCTGGCGGCTTTTGATGAGGTGAGCAGCAGCGGTAAACACTGCATGGTGGCGATCGGTGGCGTGCCCGGTTCAGGAAAATCGTCCCTGATTGCCTCGGCGCTAAAAATTCTGCGGGATAAAAATGCGCTGCTAACGGTGACCAAAGCCGATCAGCACTCACCCATTTTGCCTTACGCGGTTTTTACCTCGGCGTTCCGGTCGCTGACGCTGCATCTGCTCGGGCTGCCAGCCGACGAGTTGACGCGCTGGAAAATACATATTGCGCGCCAACTGGGTAATTATGCCGGACTGGCGGTCAATCTGGTGCCCGAGTTGGGCATCTTGCTCAACCAGAAAGCCACGGTACAGGCGGATGCGCGTTCGCTGGACGCACGCAATCGTCTGAACCTGGTGGCATGCAGCCTGGTGAAAGCCTTTACGGTGCCGGGGCGACCGCTGATCCTGCTGATTGAGGATGTGCATTGGGCCGATCAGGCGACCTTGCAGCTGCTGCAGAATCTGCTGCGTTCCAGCGAAGATATTCCCTTATTGCTGGTGATTTCTCACCGCGATCGCGCCTCGTTGCCGTGTCCGACGATCTCAGCCAGTCTTGATCGTATTCGTGCGGCGGCCACCCGCATTGTGGATGTGACGCCCGAGCCGCTGTCGGTGAAAAATATTGCCAGCTGGCTGGCCGGCCTTTTTCACACGCGCAGCGCGGAGACGGCAGAGCTTGCGCAAATTATTCATGAAAAAACCGCCGGTAATCCGCTCGCCACGCGAGAATTTTATCGCCAGGCGGTGCGCGATAATCACATCACGCACATTGCATCGCATAAATGGCGCTATAACCCGCAGGCATTGAAACACAGCCATTACACCGCTAACGTTGCCGCCAGCGTGCTGCAACAGCTGCAATTGCTGCCTCTTCCGGTGGGCCAGCTGTTAGGCCGACTGGCCTGCATCGGCAGTACGGGCGATCTGCAGATATTGGGCGGCATTCTGGGCACACCCGTGACTGCCATTCACTCCACGTTATTACCCGCCGTTGACGCCCGGCTTGTCTCGCTGTTAGAGAACACCTACACCTTTATGCATGACAGCATGCATGAGGCCGCGTTGACGTTGCTCTCGCCTGAAGTAAAAGATGATTTTCACTACGCCGCCGCCGGCTATTACCTGCAGGCATCCCGCGAGGATAGCGCGCATACGCTACTGTTTAGTGCCGCACACCACACCATCACCCTGAAAAACCGCACACTTTTGATGCCGGAAGCCGCTGCATTCTGTCAGCTGTTATTGAATGCGACCCGACGAGCGAAAATTATGGGGGATTACGCGTCTGCGCTGCGTTTCTTGCAAACCGCCCGATTGCTCAATGCCCTGTCAGGCGAGGAGGAGAGTGGCGTATTTTTGTTTGAGCAAGCGGAGTGTGAATTTTTAAACGGCAATTTATCGGGCGCGTTAGCGTTGAGTTCAGAGATTCTCGCCACACCCGGTGCGGTAACAGATAAAGCCGAAGCGGCCACGCTGATTGCTGAAATTCATATGCGGCAGTCTGACAGCCAACTGGCATTGGAAACCGCCTTAGCCTGGCTGGCGGTTTTTGGCATTCATTTAAACCGCTCTCCGGATAAAGCTGAGTGCGATGCCGCCAGGCTGCTGCTGAAAGAGGATGTAGGGAAAAATCCTTACACGCGCTTTCGTTCACTGCCGCGGTTGAACTGCCACAAAACCGAAGCCGTCATGAACCTGATGGCCAGTGCCAGTACTTTCGCGGCCTTTATCAGCCCAAGGCTACAGTTCATTATCCTGTGCAGACTTCTGCACCTGACGATGGACAAAGGCATCAGCGGTGCATCCACGCTGGCACTGGCGTGGTACGGCGTGGTGTGTGGCGATCAGTACGACGAATACAGCCGCGGATTTGCCAGTGCGCTGCTGGCCCGTGAGCTGGTGTATAAACACGACTTCGTCAGCTACAAAGCGCGTACGTTAATGCCGCTGGATCAGGTCAGCGTGTGGACCATGCCGCTGAGTTACGCCATTGAGTGCGCTAAAACCACCTTTGACGTCGCGGTAGATATCGGCGATCGCACATCGGCATGCCTGGCGCTGCGACATCTCACGATGAATTGCCTGGCGCGCGGTGACCATCTTGATGGGGTGCATACGTCGATCATGCGCGGCATGGTTTATGTACGCAAAGCGCAATATCGCGATGTGGAAGTGATTCTCGGTATGCAGTTGGATTACGTGATGTTCTTACGTAAACCTACCGGTGAGACGTTGTCCGGCGATGATTTCAGGGTGCCAGCGTTAAACGTGGTTAAACCGGAAAATGCCATTGAACCGCCGTTTTTGATGCAGTTTTGGGCGCGGTTGTATAAAGGCATGGCCCATTTTTTTGCCGGTGAATATGCCGCTGCCCACGGCCAGTTCGCTGATGCTGCACCGCTGACTGACGTTATTCCCGGTCATGTGCATATGCTGGATTTTCATCTGTATAGCGCGCTGTCACTCACGATACCGCGGCAACCGAATGAGGTTGATGCCAGTCAGTGGCAACAACTGCAACGCCATCTTGAAAGGATCATTACCTGGTCATCGGAGAACCCCGGCACCTTTGCCGATAAAGCGGCGCTGCTGCGTGCCGAATTGCTCAGGCTGGAAGATAAGAGTGGATCGGCGCTTGAGCACTATGAAAACGCCATCGAACTGTCGCGCAAAGGTCAGTTCCATCATATCAATGCTCTGGCGTGTGAGCTTGCTGCGCGCTGTGCCAGTGATCGGGGCATGGCATTCGCCGCCGATGGCTATATTAAGGGCGCCCTGGTTGCATGGGATCGCTGGGGCGCGGGGGCAAAAGTTCGTCAACTTGAAATGCACTATCCCCATCTGGCGACACAACATCCACAAACCGCATTAAACACCGTGACGTTTGAGCAAAGCGCGGCGATCAGCGACGTGCAGAGCATGGTGACCGCCATGCGCGCGTTAACCGAAGAAATCAATCTTGATCGGCTGATCCATATTTTGATGATGATGCTGGTGGAGCGCGCCGGGGCTCAGCACTGTATTTTGATTCGTCTCATTGACGGCAATGTACCTGAAATACAGGCCAGAGCGTCCTCCACGGTGGAAGGTGTCAGAGTTAAGATCGTGAAGGAATTGCCGGTTGCGACCGATCTGCCGCTGTCAATTCTCTCGGCGGTGATCCGCACCGGACAGGAAATCCGTACTGGAAGACCGGAAGTGTTCAGTCCATTTAGTCAGGATAACTATCTGGTTGCCTCCGGTGCGGCGGTGATGTGTGTGCCGATGTTCCGTCAGGCACAAATGGTGGGGGTGCTCTATCTGGAAAACCGGCTGATGCCGGAGGTCTTCACCGCTGAGCACTCAAGAATTGTGTCGATGTTAGGGGCGCAGGCCGCGGTTTCACTGGAAACCGCACGGTTGTATGCCGAGCTGGTGGAAGAGAACATCCAGCGGCGGAAAATTGAAAAACAGCTGCGCGCCAGCCAGACATCGCTGATGCTCGGTGAAAAAATCAGTAATACCGGAACCTGGCACTGGCATCTGGCGCCGGATATCCAGCTGATATCGGACGAATATAAACGCATCATGGGGCTGCCGGCTGGGCAGGTAAGCACCTCAATGGCGGAGTTTCAGCGGCGGGTACATCCGGACGATATTCTCTGCCTGAAGGCGCTGATTGAAAGCAGCGTGGCGAATGGCGTGAGCATGCAGGCTGAATTCCGCATTATCCGTGATGACGGTGAATGCCGTTATATCAAGGGCATCGGTGAGCCGGTGGAAAACTGGCCGGATGTCGCTGAATATTTCGGTACGCTGACGGATATCACCGCGCAGCGTCAGTCTGAGGATGCCGTCAGGATTGCGCAGGCAGAGCTCGCACGCGTTGCGCGGGCCACCACGGTAGGACAGCTGACGTCTTCTATTGCCCATGAAATCAATCAGCCGCTGATGTCGATTGTGGCGAATGCGGGCGCCAGCCTGCGCTGGTTAAAGCGCGATCCGGTCCAGCTGGATAAGGCCAGCCAAAGCCTTGAAGAAATTATCAACGAAGGGCAGCGGGCCGGCGAAATTATTCGCGGTCTGCAGTCTCTCACGCGTAATAACGTCGCAGAGTATGGACCCGCCAGATTGCATCTGCTGGCACGCGATATTTTAACCTTGTCGCGTCTGGAACTGGAGCGCCGCTCCGTTTCGTTAGAGTTGGATATCAAAGCAGAATGTGATGAGGTCTTTTGCGAGCGCGTACAGATTCAACAGGTGCTGCTTAACCTGGTCATTAATGCCATTGAAGCGATGGCCGATCATCCGGGGACGCGGTTATTGCGACTTTCATCATCCAACCCTGATCCTAAAGTTATTCGTATTGAGGTAGCTGACAACGGCACCGGCTTATCAGCCGAGGTTATTGACAAAATATTTGACTCATTCTATACGACAAAAGCGGAAGGGATGGGAATGGGCCTGACAATCAGTAACGAAATAATTAAACGTCATGGTGGCATACTGAGTGCGGAAAATCGTCCGCAGGGCGGCAGCATATTCTGGTTTACGTTGCCGGTGAATACTGATAAATAGTTTTTCTTCTCCTCCCGCACTATTTTGCGGGAGAAGCGTCACACCGTTATTACCCTACAATATAACGCGTGGCGTTATTCATCTTGCAGTAAGTTGAGTTTTTCAGCGGCTCTGACCAATTCTGAAACCGAACGCACCGCCATTTTTTCCATCACCCGGCGTTTATGCACTTTTGCCGTAATTTCACTGATTACCATTTCTGCGGCAATCTGTTTATTTAACAGACCGCGAATGACAAACTGCATCAGTTCCCTTTCTCGTGGCGTTAAAGAGTGATAACGCCCGGTGAGTGCGATTTTTTCCTGTGACAGCGCTGCGCTTTTTTCGGCCAGCGCCATGGCATCGGCTACCACTTGCATCAGATCATCGGGCATCACCGGTTTGGTAAGAAATTCAAAGGCACCGGCTTTCATCGCTCTGACACTCAGGGGAATGGTGCCAAAGCCGGTCAGGAAAATGGTGGGAATAGTGTATCCGCGCGCGGTGAGATCGTGCGAGACATCAAAACCGTCCAGACCCGGCATGTTCATATCGACAATTAAACAGCTCGGCGTACTGTAATGCGGCTGATGCAAAAATTCCGTGGGGGAAGTAAAGGTCGCGATCAGATAGCCTTCTGAGCTCAGAAGATTTTGCAGCGCGTTGATGACAGAGGGGTCATCGTCAACAATATAAATCGTTCTATCCATAAAAACTCATTCAGACTCTTACGAGTTCTATTCACTACATGCGAGCTAATATACCCGCAAAATAGTGCCTTAGGAATGGCGAAAAACTTATATGTGAAATCGATGATGTGCTGCGCAATATGAACGGTGCAAGCGTAAAAAGGTGAGAAGGCCAAAACGGCTTTCTCACCCAGCAGACGTAAAGATTATATCAATCAACCTTTAGGGTTCATCAATACGTGATACTTTCAATGTGGTTTGTTCCCCACGACCATACACTTTTCCGCTGACGCGAACTTTATCATCGGCGGAATAGGTTTTTTCTTTGAACGCTGACTTTTCGGCATTGATGGTGATCGTTCCCGTATTATCACGGAATTTATAACTGTCACCTTTAAGTTTTTCAATAATATGACCCTCAAGGGTGACATAGCCGCCCTGACGGAAATCCCGAATACGCGATATGGGTGTTTGACCGGTATCTTCTGAACCCTTAAAACCCGCATCCTGATTGTTTTGTGGCGGTGCGGTTTCGCCTGACTTGTAGCCACCTTCCGCTGCGCTAACACCGACGCTGAACATCATTATTACCGAAGCTAAAACGATATGTCTCATACGTTCTCCATGTTTTATCGTGCTTTCTCTGTTTCAAGTCTGGCACAAATACGCGCGACTGCACGACAAACGCAGCGGCAATTGATAAAAACACAACGGTATTTATCAGGATTAATCTCATTATTTAAAAACCAATTAACCTTTTGCTTAAAATAACCTCACCTTACATCAACCTCATTAATCTCTTTAAACATCATTTATAAGCGAAGCGGAATTTTAACGCTATTTTTGCTCTACAGTTAATAGGGTCTTAACTGGAGGAGCATGTAACATGTCGAAAGATAAAAAAGAACAAAATTTAACCCATGCCGCGCCGCACAAAGGGCCGGAAACCTCTGAGCCGGGTTTAGGCGATTTAGCGCCGCAAGGCGGCGGACATAAACCCGCGGCCGAACCGACGCCACCGGGCAAACAACCCACCGCGCCCGGCAGCCTTAAAGCACCCGCAACACAAAACGACAAGCTTGAGCAGCTCGACGAGTATCGTAAAAATGGCGAAAACGCCGACCTGACCACCAATCAGGGCACCCGCATCGCCAACGATCAGAACTCGCTGCGCGCCGGTTCACGCGGTCCGACGCTGCTTGAAGACTTCATCATGCGCGAAAAAATCACGCATTTTGACCACGAACGTATTCCTGAGCGTATCGTGCATGCGCGCGGTTCAGCGGCGCATGGCTATTTCCAGCCTTATCGTTCCATGGAAAAATTGACCAAAGCGGGCTTCCTCAGCGATGCCGAAAAAATCACACCCGTCTTCGTGCGTTTTTCCACTGTGCAGGGTGGCGCCGGCTCGGCCGATACCGTGCGCGATATCCGTGGATTCGCCACCAAGTTCTATACCGATGAGGGCGTTTTTGATTTAGTCGGCAACAATACGCCGGTGTTTTTCATTCAGGATGCCCATAAGTTCCCGGACTTCGTGCATGCGGTGAAACCCGAACCGCACAACGAAATTCCACAGGGGCAGAGTGCGCACGACACCTTCTGGGATTATGTGTCGCTGCAGCCGGAAACGCTGCACAACGTCATCTGGGCGATGTCGGATCGCGGCATTCCGCGCAGCTACCGCACCATGGAAGGCTTTGGCATCCACACCTTCCGCCTGATTAATGCCGAGGGTAAAGCCACTTTTGTGCGCTTCCACTGGAAACCGGTAGCGGGCAAAGCCTCGCTGCTGTGGGATGAAGCGCAGAAGCTGACCGGTCGCGATCCTGATTTCCACCGTCGCGATCTGTGGGAAGCCATTGAAGCGGGTGATTTCCCGGAATATGAGCTGGGCTTGCAGCTGATCCCTGAAGAAGACGAGTTCAAATTCGATTTCGACATTCTTGATGCCACCAAACTGATTCCTGAAGAGCTGGTGCCGGTGGAGCTGGTGGGCAAAATGGTGCTCAACCGCAATCCGGATAACTTCTTTGCCGAAACCGAGCAGGTGGCGTTCCATCCGGGCCACATCGTGCCGGGGCTGGATTTCACCAACGATCCCCTATTGCAGGGCCGCTTGTTCTCCTACACCGACACGCAAATCAGCCGTCTGGGTGGGCCGAATTTCCATGAGATTCCGATTAACCGTCCGGTTTGCCCGTACCATAACTTCCAGCGCCAGGGCATGCATCGCACGGAAATCGATACCAACCCGGCCAACTACGAACCGAACTCCATCAATAACAACTGGCCACGCGAAGTTCCGCCTGCGGCCAAAGAGGGTGGATTTGAGAGCTACCAGGAGCGGGTGGAAGGCAGCAAGGTGCGTGAGCGTAGCCCGTCGTTTGGCGAATACTACTCGCAGCCACGGCTATTTTGGTTAAGTCAGACGGCGGAAGAGCAGCAGCATATTATCGGCGCCTACTCATTTGAGCTGAGTAAGGTGGCGCGTCCTTACATTCGCGAACGTGTGGTCGATCATCTGTTACAAATTGATGTCACACTGGCGCAGGCCGTCGCCACCAATCTGGGCCTGAAACTCAGTGATGAACAGCTTAAAACCGCTCCGCCGAAGGATGTGAACGGCCTGAAGAAAGATGACAGCCTGAGTCTGTATGCGCAACCGAGCGGCGATATTAAAGGCCGTCAGGTCGCGTTACTGCTGAGTGACGGGGTAAAAGCCGCCGACGTGCTGGCGATTCTGCAGGCGCTAAAAGCGCAGGGTGTGCATGCCAAAATTCTGGCGGCGCACATGGGACAAGTGCTGGCGGATGACGGATCGGTACTGCCGGTTGACGCCACCTTTACCGGTCTTCCTTCTCTGACCTTTGATGCGGTGATTGTGCCAGATGGCAATATTGATGCGTTGCTGCTGAGCGGTGATGCGCGCTATTTCCTGCTGGAAGCATACAAGCATCTCAAAGTCATTGGTCTGA
>Ga0105244_10002568_pt1 | contig 13635 bp, 10 predicted proteins | sample KBSM44metaG_FD_80423 | JGI IMG/M metagenome (GOLD analysis project Ga0105244, IMG submission 80423) | Miscanthus rhizosphere microbial communities from Kellogg Biological Station, Michigan, USA - KBS M4-4 metaG | ecosystem: Host-associated > Plants > Roots > Rhizosphere > Soil | place...
CGCGTACATCGCGCTGTCGAAGGCTTGCCAGTTGAGCTGCCAGCCGTCGAACAGCACCGGCCAGCCGGTCCATGTGGGTTCGTTGAACTCCTGTCCCATCAGGATGTGCGGCACGCCGTCCATGCACAGCATCACGGCGGCGGCGGGGCGATGGGCTTCAGCGCCAAGGAAGGTGGAGATGCGGCTTTGCTCCTTGTCCTCCAGCCAGCGCATGCGCAAGGCGCCGCGCGGGAAGCTGTAAGTGGATTCGTTCCAGTAGCGGGCGAAGGCGGCGTTATCGGCTTTGCGCAGCATCTCGCGCGTGCCGCCTTCGTAGGTCAGATCGCACGCGGCCAGATGATGGAACTCGTCGTAGGATTGCGAGATGAGCGCGATATCGGGCCGCAGCGCTGCGAGTTCGGCGCGGATCTCGTCCAGGAAATCGCAGGGTGTGATGTCGGAATCGTCGAAGCGCAAGCCGTCGAAGCCAAAGCGCTCGATCCAGCTGCGCATGCTGGCTATCAGGTAGCGTCGCAGCTCGCGGTCGGCGAAATTGAAACCGGCGAAGTAGTCGCGGTTTGGAACGGCGTAGTAGATGCTGCCGTCAGCGCGTTGCGTGTACCAGTGCGGATGCGTGCGCGTGAACGGATGATCGACGCTGCTGCGGTTGAGCGTCCAGTCCATGATGACGCGCATGCCGCGTGCGTGCGCCGCGTCCACCAGCGCGCGCAGCGCAGCGGCGTCGCCCAGCGCCGGATCGATGGCGTCGAAATCGCGCACGGCGTAAGGATCGCCCAGCGCGCCGCACCGTCCTTCGATGCCGATGGGATGAATCGGCATCAGCCACAGAATGTCCGCGCCCAATTCGCTCAGGTAGGGTAGCTTGGCGCGCACGCCATCGAAGTCACCGCCGAAGGCCGGCACCGACAGCTGGTAGATCACGCCATCGCGCAGCCACTGCGGGCTGGCCAGCGCGGCGCGCGCGTGCAGCGGGCCGGGGGCCTCGGCGCTCAGGCCGTGCTGGCGCATCAGCACCGCGCCGTTTTCATCGACGGTGAGGCAGGAGTTATTCTGGCCGTCTTCCGAGATCCACGGATTGGCCGGATCGGGTATCCAGTCGGTGTCGTTGACGACGATTTTGTAGAGATGCCGTCCGGCCGGTATCGGCAGCGTGACGTGCCAGCGCGTAGGCGACACGCGCTCCATCATGCAAACATCGCCCGCCCAGCAATTGAAGGTGCCCGCCAGCGCGACACAGCGCGCATTCGGTGCGCCATCAAAAACAAAACGCACACCGCCAGGAACAGCGTGTGGCAGCAGTGCCGGGTCGGCGTTGAATTGCAACTCCATCGTAGTCCTTGCGCGAGTGGTTAATATTAGCTATATGATATGACGCAGACGAAGAGACGTGTTTGATTAAACGATTGATAGCAGGCGGGATTGTGCTCGCGGGTGTTGGATTGCTGGCCGCAGGACAGACGGGGCGCATCGTGCTGGCGTGGGTGCAGCCCGCATCGGACTTCGTGCGGTGCACGGCCGATCCGCGCATCTGGTGCGAGCCGGGCGCGGAGCAGTTTGCGCATATCGTCGCGCCGTTGATGGCAGAAGCGGTTGGCGTGGTCGAACGGGCGCACTATGGCAGCTTCCCGCAGCCGGTACGGGTTCAAATTTACAGCTCTCGCGAGAGCTTTGCGCGGCACTCGGCCGTTTCGCCTATTGCGTATGGTGCCACTGGCTTTGGTGCTGTGCATGGCCGGCACTTTGAGGCGGAAGCTGAAGGCTCGCTGTTGTTCGCGCTGACCTGAGCCGCTAAAAAAAAATCCCCGCGAGCGTGAGCGTGCGGGGACCTCCTGGCAGGCTGGCGAATTAGCCGGCCAGTTTTGCTTTCAGCAGTTCGGTCAGCTGCGCCGGGTTGGCTTTGCCGCGCGAGGCTTTCATGGCCTGGCCGATCAGTGCATTGATCGCGGCTTCTTTACCAGCGCGATACTGCTCCACCGACTTCTCGTTGTTGGCGATGACTTCGTTGACGATGGCTTCCAGCGCGCCGGTGTCGGAAATCTGCTTCAGGCCTTTCGATTCGATCAGCGCGTCGACCAGGTTGTCGTCGTCCGATTTCGCTGCCCACATGTCGCCGAACAGTTCTTTCGCGGTCTTGTTGTTGATGGTGCCGTCGGCGATACGCTTCAGCATCAGCGCCAGTTGCGCAGGCTTGACCGGCGCGTCAGCAATGTCCACACCTTCGCGGTTCAGGGTCGACGAAACGTCGCCCATCAGCCAGTTGGCGGCGGCTTTGGCGTTCTCCTTGCCCGCTGCATCCACCACGGCCACGAAGTAGTTGGCCATCGCTTTCGATGCGGTCAGCACCAGCGAGTCGTATTCCGGCAGCGCGTATTCGCTGACGAAGCGCGCGCGCATGGCGGCCGGCAGTTCCGGCATCGACGCTTTTACGGTGTCGATCCAGGCGTTGGAGATGACCAGCGGCGGCAGGTCCGGGTCCGGGAAGTAGCGGTAATCCTGCGCGTCTTCCTTGCTGCGCATTTCGCGCGTCTCTTTGCGGTCTGGGTCGTACAGGCGGGTCGCTTGCACCACTTTGCCGCCGTCTTCAATCAGCTCGATCTGGCGGCGCACTTCGACGTGCACGGCTTCTTCGATGAAGCGGAACGAGTTCAGGTTCTTGATCTCGCAGCGGGTGCCGAATTCCTTCTGGCCTTTCGGACGCACGGAGACGTTGATGTCGCAACGGAAGGAGCCTTCCTGCATATTGCCGTCGCAGACACCCAGCCACATTACCAGCGAGTGCAGGGCCTTGCAGTACGCAACCGCTTCAGCGGCGCTGCGGATTTCCGGCTCCGATACGATTTCCAGCAGCGGCGTGCCGGCGCGATTGAGATCGATGCCCGACATGCCCGCGTAGTCTTCGTGCAGCGATTTGCCGGCGTCTTCTTCCAGGTGGGCGCGGGTCAGGTTGACGGTCTTGGTGACGAATTCGCCATCCTTCTCGTAGCCGAAGGTGATGGCGCCGCCTTGCACCACCGGGTCTTCGAATTGGCTGATCTGGTAGCCCTTCGGCAGATCCGGGTAGAAGTAGTTTTTGCGGGCGAAGATCGAGGCCGGCGCAATTTTCGAACCGACGGCCAGGCCGAAACGGATTGCGCGGTCGACCGCCTCTTTGTTCATGACCGGCAGCACGCCAGGCAGCGCCAGGTCAACCGGGCTGGCTTGGGTGTTGGCTTCGGCGCCGAAGGTGGTCGGCGAGCCGCTGAAGATTTTAGATGCGGTAGTGAGTTGAACGTGGTTCTCAATACCGATGACGACTTCCCATTCCATATTATTCTCGCTTGGTTAATTCTTAGATGCCGGCCGGAGCGCGGGTGTGCCAGTCGGTCGCCTGTTGATAGGCGTGAGCGACGTTCAGCAGCTTGGCTTCGCCGAAATGCTTGCCGATGATCTGCAGGCCGACCGGGCGATTCTTCGCGCCGAAACCGACAGGGATCGACATGCCAGGCAGACCGGCCAGGCTGGTCGACAAGGTGTAGATGTCGGCCAGGTAGGCGGCCACCGGATCGTCCGATTTATCGCCCAGATCCCACGCCACGGTTGGCGCCACAGGGCCCATGATCACATCGCAAACGGCGTCCGGACCGTTCAGCACTTTCTCGAAGTCCTGCGCGATCAGGCGGCGGATCTTCTGCGCCTTGAGGTAGTAGGCGTCGTAGTAGCCGTGGCACAGCACATAGGTGCCGACCATGATGCGGCGCTTCACTTCATTGCCGAAGCCCTGGTCGCGGGTCTTGCGGTACATGTCTTGCAGATCTTTGTAGCCTTCTGCGCGGAAGCCGTAACGCACGCCATCAAAGCGCGACAGGTTGGACGAGGCTTCAGCCGGCGCGATCATGTAGTAGGCCGGGATCGACAGCGCGGTATTCGGCAGCGAGATATCGACCAGCGTTGCGCCCAGTTCCACGTACTTGGCCAGCGCGGCGCGCACAGCGTCTTCCACGTCTTTCGACAGGCCTTCGCCGAAGTACTCTTTCGGCACGCCGATGCGCAGGCCGGTCAGCGGCTGGCCCAGTTCGCGGGTGAAGTCCTCATCCACGCCGCCCAGTTCCGGCGTCAGCGAGGTCGAATCGCGTTCGTCGAAGCCGGCCATGGCGTTCAGCAGCAGTGCGCAGTCTTCGGCGGTTTGCGCCATCGGGCCGCCCTGGTCCAGCGACGACGCGAACGCGATCATGCCGAAGCGCGATACGCGGCCATAGGTCGGCTTGATGCCGGTGATGCCGCAGAACGACGCAGGCTGGCGGATCGAGCCGCCGGTGTCGGTGCCGGTGACGGCCGGCGCCAGGCGCGCGGCGACAGCAGCAGCCGAGCCGCCCGACGAGCCGCCTGGCACGGCGCTTTTATCCCACGGGTTTTTCACCGCGCCGAAGGCCGAGTTTTCATTGGCCGAACCCATGGCAAATTCGTCGCAATTCAGTTTGCCCAGTGTGACCATGCCGGCTTTCTGGAACTTCTCGACCACGGTGGCGTCGAATGGGCTGACGTAGTTGGCCAGCATTTTCGAGCCAGCGGTCGAGCGCCAACCCTTGGTGACGAAGATATCCTTGTGGGCGATCGGCACGCCGGTCAGCGGGGTGGCGGTGCCGGCGGCGATGCGCGCGTCAGCTTCGGCGGCTTGCGCCAGGGTCAGTTCGCGGTCCACGTGCAGGAAGGCGTTCAAGTCGCTGTTCTCGATGCGGTCGAGGAAGTGCTTGGCCAGCTCGGTGGCGGAAATCGCTTTGCTTTGCAGGAGGGCGGACAGCTCTTTAATGGTTTTGGTGTGCATGGCGTTTCAATTCAGATTCGGTGATCGGTGCGGAAAAAATGCAGGCGCAGGGCTTAGTCGATCACTTTCGGCACCAGGTACAGGCCGTCCTGCGTCTTCGGTGCGACGGCTTGATAGTCGTCGCGGCGATTTGGCTCGCTGGCCACGTCTTCACGCAGGCGCAGGGCGATGTTGTTCATGTGCGCGGCCAGCGGGTGGCTCAGCGGGGCGACGCCCTCGGTATCGACCGCCTGCATCTGCTCGGCCAGCGCAAAAATGCCATTCAGCTGCGCCAGCGCGGTGGCGCTTTGCTGCTCGCTCATCTCAAGTTGGGCCAGTTTGGCAATGCGGTTTACATCGGATAAGGTCAGGGACATGGCGGGATTAATTGTAATATTGATAAAGAACTTGAATTTCTGCCTATTCGCTCGCAATCTCCGGCGAATGCCGCTCAACTCGCGGCCTCAGGCGCCACACTTTTGCGTGGATTTTCGATAAATCACAGTCAAATTATAAGGTAGAATGGCGGGTTGATGCGTTTGTCGGCGCTGAATCATTGCTGCCGCCGCATTTCGGACAGAATTTTTTACTCAACGGTTTACGCGCACACTGGTAGCGCCACAGGACACTTTAATGTTTGGTTTTTTACGTCGTTACATTTCCTCCGACCTGGCCATTGACTTGGGCACGGCCAATACCCTGATTTACGTTCGCGGCCAGGGCATCGTCCTGGATGAGCCGTCGGTCGTCGCGATCCGCCAGGAAGGCGGCCCGAATGGCAAGAAGACCATTCAAGCGGTTGGTAAAGAAGCAAAGCAGATGCTGGGTAAAGTCCCTGGCAACATCGAGGCGATCCGCCCGATGAAAGACGGCGTGATCGCCGACTTCACCGTCACCGAACAAATGCTGAAGCAGTTCATCCGCATGGTGCACGACTCCAAATTCTTCCGCCCATCGCCACGCATCATCATCTGCGTACCGTGCGGCTCGACCCAGGTGGAACGCCGCGCGATCCGCGAATCGGCGCTGGGCGCTGGCGCCTCGCAGGTGTACCTGATTGAAGAACCGATGGCAGCGGCCATTGGCGCCGGCCTGCCGGTGTCGGATGCTACCGGCTCGATGGTGGTGGACATCGGCGGCGGCACCACCGAAGTGGGCATCATCTCGCTGGGCGGCATGGTCTACAAAGGCTCGGTGCGCGTGGGCGGCGACAAGTTCGATGAAGCCATCGTCAACTACATCCGCCGCAACTACGGCATGCTAATCGGCGAGCAGACCGCCGAAGCAATCAAGAAAGCCATCGGTTCGGCCTTCCCTGGCTCCGAAGTCAAGGAGATGGAAGTCAAGGGCCGCAACCTGTCGGAAGGTATCCCGCGTTCGTTCACCATCTCGTCGAACGAGATCCTGGAAGCGCTGACCGACCCGCTGAACAACATCGTCTCGGCCGTGAAGAACGCGCTGGAACAAACTCCGCCAGAGCTGGGCGCGGACATCGCAGAAAAAGGCATGATGCTGACCGGCGGCGGTGCGCTGCTGCGCGACCTCGATCGCCTGCTGATGGAAGAAACCGGCCTGCCGGTGCTGGTGGCGGAAGATCCGCTGACCTGCGTGGTGCGCGGCTCCGGCATGGCGCTGGAGCGGATGGACCAACTGGGTTCGATCTTCTCCTACGAATGATCTGACTAAAACGGGGCCGCAAATCAGCGGCCCCGATGCTTATTGGAAGTCATGGAATACAGTCCTCCGCCACTTTTCAAGCAAGGCGCCTCGGCTCGGGTCAAGATGACGGTGTTCGCGTGCATATCGATTGCACTGCTGCTGGTTGACTCGCATATGCGGACTCTGACCACGGTGCGGCAAGTGGCCGGCACCGTGTTGTACCCGCTGCAAATGGCGGCCTTGCTGCCGCGCGACGCTGTCTACGGCGTCGGCGATTACTTCTCTACTTTGTCGTCGATGGAAAAGCAGGTGCGTGAGTTGCGTCGCCAGCAGATCCTCAGTTCGACCGCGCTGCAACAGGCGCAATTGCAGGCTGCCGAGAATGCGCAGTTGCGCCGCCTGCTGGACGCGCGCCAGCATTTGCCGGTGAAGTCGATGCTGGCCGATGTGCTGTACGACGCGCGCGACGTCAACAGCCGCAAGATCATTCTCGATCGCGGCACCCGCCATGATGTGACGCTCGGTTTGCCGGTGATCGATAACCAGGGCGTGGTGGGGCAGGTGACGCGGGTGTTCCCGTTCACCTCCGAGGTGACGCTGCTGTCCGACAAGGAGCAGGCGATTCCGGTGCAGCTGCTGCGCAACGGCTTGCGGTCCGTGGCCTATGGCCGCGGCAAGTCCGGCAATCTCGAATTGCGCTTCACGGCGCCGAATGCGGATATCCAGGTGGGCGATATCGTGGTCACTTCAGGTTTGGACGGCGTCTATCCGGCCGGCCTGGCGGTGGCGCGCGTGACGCAGGTGGAGAACAGCGCCGGCGGTTCGTTCGGCGGCGTGATCTGCCAGCCGCTGGCCGGCATCATGAACAACACCCAGCTGCTGATTCTGATGTCGACGCCGGACATGCCTCCACGTCCGGCCGATGAAGAGCCGCGTGCGCTGCGCAAGCACAATAACAAGATGGCGCCGATCAAGGACGTGCCGAAGGAAGGCGCGGAAGGGCAGTCTGCTGCCGCAACTCCTGCAACTGCTGCACCCGCAGCCGCAGCGCCGGCAGCCAACGGCGCGCTTGGCCTGATGCCGGTGCAGCCGCCAGCGCCGAAGCCTGCCGCCCAGGCGCCGGCCACAGACGCCCCTGCGGCCACGCCGCCCGCGACCGCCGGCGCCAAGCCCGCCGCCAACCCATCCAAGGAGCCGGCACGATGAACCGTCCGCACTACATCCTGCTTCCTGTCAGTCCGCTGTTCATCGCTTTCAGCATGTTCTGCGCGTTCCTGCTTAACCTCCTGCCGTGGGGCCAGTTCATCGGCGTGCCCGATTTTGTGGCGCTGGTGCTGGTGTTCTGGGGTGTGCACCAGCCGCGCAAGGTCGGCATCGGCACCGCCTTCTTCCTCGGACTGCTGATGGACGTGCACGACGCCACGCTGCTGGGCGAGAATGCGCTGTCGTACACGCTGCTGTCCTACTTCGCCATCATGCTGCACCGCCGGATGCTGTGGTTCCCGATCTGGACCCAGGCCATGCACGTGTTCCCGCTCCTGCTGATGGCGCAGTCGGTTCAGCTGGTGGTGCGCTTCTTCGTATCCGGCAAATTCCCCGCCTGGTACTACTTCACCGAAAGCGTGGTGGCATCGGTCCTGTGGCCGCTGGCGACCTGGCTGCTGCTGGCGCCACAACGCCGCGCGGTAGACCGCGATCACACCCGCCCGATCTGAGCTCGCATTTAGCATGACTGAAATTAAGGACAACCAGCGCGAACTGCAGCAGTTCCGCCTGCGCCTGACGGTGCTGGGCGGACTGGTATTCGTTTGCTTTGGATTGCTGCTGTTGCGCTTCATCTGGCTGCAAGTCGTCAAGTACAGCGACTTTGCCGTGAAGGCGGAAGAGAACCGCATCGCCATCGTGCCCATCGTGCCGAACCGCGGCCTGATTTTGGATCGCAACGGCGTAGTCCTGGCGCGTAACTACTCGGCCTTCACGCTGGAGATCACGCCGTCCAAGCTGCACACCACGCTCGATGAAGCCATCGACGAGCTGTCCAAGCTGATCAGCGTCGACGTCAAGGACCGCAAGCGCTTCAAGAAACTGCTGGATGAATCCAAGGGCTTCGAGAGCGTGCCGCTGCGCACCCGCCTGACCGACGAGGAAGTGGCGCGCTTCACCGCGCAGCGCTTCCGCTTCCCCGGCGTGGAAGTGCAGGCGCGCTTGTTTCGCCAGTATCCGCTGGGCGAAACCGCGTCGCACGTGATCGGCTACATCGGCCGCATCAACCAGTCCGAGATCAAGGCCATTGAAGGCACCGACGACGGCCCGAATTACAAGGGCACCGATCATATCGGCAAAGAGGGCCTGGAAAAAAGCTACGAGAAGCAGCTTCACGGCCAGACTGGCTACGAGGAAGTGGAAGTATCGGCCGGCGGCCGCGCCATCCGCACCTTGTCGCGCACTCCCGCCACACCGGGCAATAACCTGATCCTGTCGATCGACATCGAGTTGCAGAAGGTGGTGGAAGAAGCCTTCGGTGAATGGCGCGGCGCGTTTGTCGCCATCGAACCGGAGACCGGTGACATCCTGGCCTACGTATCGCGTCCCGGCTATGACCCCAACCTGTTCGTCGACGGCATCGACGCGCAAAGCTGGAATGAGCTGAATACCTCGCTCGACCGCCCGATGGTGAACCGTCCGCTGTCCGGCACTTACGCGCCCGGCTCCACCTTCAAGCCGTTCATGGCGCTGGCCGCGCTGGAACTGGGCAAGCGCAATCCGGCACAAGCCTATCCCGACCCTGGCTACTTCTACCTCGGCGGCCACAAATTCCGCGACGATAAAGTGGGCGGACACGGCAACGTCGATTTGCGCCGCTCGGTCATCGTGTCCTGCAATACCTACTACTACCAGCTCGGTAACGACATGGGCATCGACGCCATCACCACTTTCATGAAGCCGTTCGGCTTCGGTGAAAAGACCGGCATCGACCTCGATAACGAAAAGACCGGCGTGCTGCCGTCGAAAGAATGGAAGCGCAAGCGCTTCAAGGGCAATGCCGGCAAGTGGGTCGGCGGCGATACCATTTCGGTGTCCAACGGCTCCGGCTACAACTCCTACACGCCGCTGCAGATCGCGCACGCCATGGCCAACCTGGCCAACAACGGCGTGGTGATGAAGCCCCACCTGGTGAAGATCGTCGAAGACGGCGGCACGCGCGCGCGCAAGCTTACCGTGCCGAGCGAAAGCTACCGCATCCCGCTCAAGCAGGAAAACATCGACATCATCAAGAGCGCCATGGTGGGCGTGAACTCGGAGCCGGGCGGCACCGCATACCGCGCCTTCGCCAACGCCGCTTACTCCTCTGGCGGCAAGACCGGTACGGCGCAGGTGGTGGGCATCAAGGCCAACGAGAAGTACAACGCGTCCGCACTGGCCGAACGCCTGCGCGACAACGCGCTGTACACCGCTTTCGCACCGGCCGACAAGCCGAAGATCGTGGTGGCCATGGTGGTGGAGAATGCCGGCTGGGGTGCGGAGATCGCCGCGCCGATCGCCCGCAAGGCGCTCGACTTTTACCTGCTGGGCAAACGCCCGGCCGACAAGGAGACCACCAAGGTACCGAAGGAAGACGCGGCCGAATTCGTGCCGATCGAAGATCCGGAGGCCGCCGAAGCCGCCGCTGCCGCTGCCGAAGCGCGCCGCGAACCTGCGCCTGCGCCAGCCCCGCCGCCAACGCCGGCAGCCACGCCTGCGCCAACGCCGGTGGCGCCGGCCCGCAAGAAACAATAAGGAACACCCATCATGCGCATACACGAAAGACGTTCGCTGTGGCGTCGCATGCGACCCTACTTCACGGTCTTTGACGGCCCGCTGACCATCATCATTCTAATGCTGCTGACGGTCAGCATGATCACGCTGTACTCGGCCAGCATCGGCATTCCCGGCAAGATGGAAGACCAGGTCCGCAACATCTTCCTGGCCTTCTTCGTCATGTGGCTGGTGGCAAACATCTCGCCGCAGATGATGATGCGCATCGCCGTGCCGGCGTATGCCTTCGGCGTATTCCTATTGGTGTGCGTCGCGCTGTTCGGCACCATCAAGCTCGGTGCGCGGCGCTGGCTGCACATCGGCGTGGTCGATATCCAGCCGTCCGAATTCATGAAGATCGTTATGCCGCTGATGCTGGCATGGTTCTTCCAGAGCCGCGCCGGCCACCTGACCTGGCATTCATACGCGATTGCGGCCGTGTTGCTGGCAGTCCCGGTGGGCCTGATCGTGCGCCAGCCGGACCTCGGTACGGCGCTGCTGGTGGTGGCTGCCGGCTTCTGCGTGATCTTTCTCGCCGGCCTGGCATGGAAAGCCTTGATTGGTTTATTCGTCGCCGCCGCCGCGGCGCTGCCGATCGTCTGGTCGCTACTGCACGACTACCAGCGCGAACGCGTGATGACGCTGATCGATCCGACCACCGACCCGCTGGGCAAGGGCTTCCACATCATCCAGTCCACCATCGCGGTGGGCTCGGGCGGCGTCACCGGCAAGGGCTGGACCCACGGCACCCAGGCCCACCTCGAGTTCATCCCCGAGCGCACCACCGACTTTATTTTCGCCGTGTACTCGGAGGAGTTTGGCCTGATCGGTAACCTGGTCCTGATGGTGCTGTACCTGATGCTGATCGGCCGTGGCCTGATGATCGCCGGGAATGCGCCCAATTTCTTCACCCGCCTGCTGGCCGGCGCCGTCACCATGATTTACTTCACCTACGCCTTCGTCAACATGGGCATGGTGAGCGGCATCCTGCCGGTGGTGGGCGTGCCGTTGCCGTTCATGAGCTACGGCGGCACTGCGCTGCTGACGCTAGGCCTGGGCGGCGGCATTTTGATGAGTATCCAGCGCCATCGCAAACTGGTGCAGACCTGATGCGCCTCGCCGATGGCCGTTCGCTGTGGCAGCGCGTGCGCCCGTACGTGCTGGTGTTCGATGTGCCGCTGGCGCTGATCATCGGCGCGCTGCTGTCGGTCGGCCTGATTACCCTTTACTCGGCCGGCATCGCCATTCCCGGCAAGGTGTGGGACCAGCTGCGCAATATCGCGGCGGCGGTGCTGGTGATGTGGTTCGTGGCGAACATCCCGCCGCAGACCATGATGCGGCTGGCCGTGCCGGCTTATACGCTGGGCGTGGCCTTGCTGGTGGCGGTGGCGCTGTTCGGCGTGATCAAGGGCGGCTCGCGCCGCTGGCTGTACATCGGCACGCAGATCCAGCCTTCCGAATTGATGAAGATCGCCATGCCGCTGATGCTGGCGTGGTTCTTCCAGCGCGAGCAGGGACATATGCGCTGGCAGACTTACGCCATCGCGGCGCTGCTGCTGGCGATACCGGCCGGCCTGATCGCGCGCCAGCCGGACCTCGGCACGGCGTTGCTGGTGACGGCGGCCGGCGCTTACGTGATCTTCCTCGGCGGCCTGTCGTGGCGCGCGCTGGCGGTACTGGCCGGCCTGGCCGCCGCCGCGCTGCCGCTGCTGTGGACCTTCATGCACGACTACCAGCGCGACCGCGTGCTGACGCTGATCGATCCGTATCACGACCCGCTGGGCAAGGGCTTCCACATTATCCAGTCGATGATCGCCATCGGCTCCGGCGGCGTTACCGGCAAAGGCTGGACGAACGGCACACAAGCCCACCTTGAATTCATCCCCGAGCGCACCACCGATTTCATCTTCGCCGTGTTCTCCGAGGAGTTCGGCCTGCTCGGCAACCTGGTGCTGGTAGTGCTGTACATGCTGCTGATCTGGCGTGGCCTGAGCATCACGCTCAACGCGCCGACGCTGTTCACGCGCCTGCTGGCCGGCGCTGTCACCATGATTTATTTCACCTACGCCTTCGTCAACATGGGCATGGTGAGCGGGATCATTCCCGTGGTGGGCGTGCCGCTGCCGTTCATGAGCTACGGCGGCACGGCGCTGATGACGCTGGGCCTGGGCGGCGGCATCTTGATGAGCATCCAGCACCACAGCAGGGAGGTGCGCCGATGACCGAGTTCAAAGACAACGAAGTCGAGATGCGCGAGTTCCGCCTGCGCGTGACGGTGCTCGGCGCGATGGCCTTCCTCTGCTTCTTCCTGCTGCTGGCGCGCTTCGTCTGGCTGCAGGTCGTCAAGCACACCGACTTTGTCGTCAAGGCGGAAGAGAACCGCATTTCGCTAGTGCCCATCGTGCCGAATCGGGGCTTGATTTTGGACCGTAACGGCGTGGTCCTGGCGAGCAATTACTCGGCCTACACGCTGGAGATCACGCCGTCCAAACTGGAAGCGCCGCTGGAAGAGACCATCGCCGAGTTGTCCAAGCTGGTGGCGGTGGACGCGAAAGACCGCCGCCGTTTCAAGAAACTGCTGGACGACTCCAAGGGCTTCGAGAGCGTGCCGCTGCGCACCCGCCTGAGCGACGAGGAAGTGGCGCGTTTCAGCGCGCAGCACTTCCGCTTCCCCGGCGTGGAAGTGCAGGCGCGCCTGTTCCGCCAGTATCCGCTGGGTGAAACCGCGTCGCACGTCATCGGCTACATCGGCCGCATCAGCCGCGCCGAAGCCGATGCGTTGGACGACGGCGACGATGCCGCCAACTATCGCGGCACCGACCATATCGGCAAGGAAGGGCTGGAGAAAAGCTACGAGAAACTGCTGCACGGGCAGACCGGCTACGAGGAAGTGGAGAAGACTTCCGGCGGCCGCGCGGTGCGCACCTTGTCGCGCACGCCGGCCAGGGCGGGCAGCAACCTGATACTGTCGATCGACATCGAACTGCAGAAGATTGTGGAGGAGGCCTTCGGCGACCGCCGTGGCGCGCTGGTGGCGATCGAACCGGAAACCGGCGACGTGCTGGCCTACGTTTCTCGTCCCGGCTACGACCCTAACCTGTTCGTCGACGGCATCGACTCGCAAAGCTGGGATGAACTGAATACGTCGCTGGACAAGCCGCTGCTGAATCGTCCGATCTCCGGCACCTATGCGCCAGGTTCCACCTTCAAGCCCTTCATGGCGCTGGCCGCGCTGGAACTGGGCAAACGCACGCCGTCGCAGACCACCTACGATCCTGGCTTCTACATGCTGGGCGGGCACCGCTTCAACGACGATCTGGTGGGCGGGCACGGTTCGGTGGACATGCGCAAGTCCATCATCGTGTCGTGCAATACCTACTACTACGAGCTGGGTCACGACA
>Ga0105244_10002570_pt1 | contig 13630 bp, 22 predicted proteins | sample KBSM44metaG_FD_80423 | JGI IMG/M metagenome (GOLD analysis project Ga0105244, IMG submission 80423) | Miscanthus rhizosphere microbial communities from Kellogg Biological Station, Michigan, USA - KBS M4-4 metaG | ecosystem: Host-associated > Plants > Roots > Rhizosphere > Soil | place...
CATATAAAGAATCTGGACCTCCTAATAATGCTAACTCATATGACATTTCACTAATTAAATGAGAAACCTCGGAAGAAAGATGAAGATGATACGTTTCTAAGTTCTTAACTATTTGATTCATGGCTAATTTATTGTGGTCAAAAAAACAGCTACAGACTAGTCTGTATCTTTTGAAAAATCAATATTTTTTTTAATATTATGATTTTTTATATTTTTTAGAAGAGGGTGGCCTTTATTTTTCTCAATGATTAAATTAAAGTTAGAATTTCATATAGCTCTTTCCAATAATTTATATATTTATTGGAAATAATTTAACTGTTGAATAAATGATCATATTAAGTTAATGGAATACTCAAAAGAAAAAATAATAAAAGCCTTATTACTGTCTTCTTTACCATTGATTTTTTTTGTGGCATTGTTTTTTTTGATAATAATTCATGATAAAAATATTATATTTTAATTGCTTAGCAGTTATTTTGACTTATATGTCTTTACTATATCAAAAATATATATTAGTTGACCGCATAGTCGTAGATAAGCTTGAAAAAGTCAAATTCATAGCTGGGGGATTTCCTTTACAATTCTTAATAGATGGTGAAACTTCTCCGGTTGGTAGTATAAGTATCGATCCTATATTTATTCTTATTGGCATGGATCAGTTTGTTTTTCTCAATTTTTTTATTGATTATTTACTTTGGATAAGTGTTTTATTTACTTTTTACATGATTATGAAAAATTACAAGACTAAATATTCTTCCTAAAATTAATATAATACCCCTTATACGAAAAGAGTTAACTATCTATAGAGATAAGTCTACATATAAAAATGAAAAGTTTAAGAGTATTTTTAAGTTTGATTTCTTGAAAGCTTATACAGGTTTTCAATCATATCTTGAATAATGTCCTGATTTTTAACAAAAGAATTATCATTAATATATTCTTTAACATCTTGAAGAGTATCTTTTCCATATTCTAACAATTTAATTTGCTGACCAATCATCTCTATTTTTTTATCAATCAATTGATTGGAGATAATATTGCATTCTTCAGAAGGAGGCTTTGTTTCAAGTTTAATGAGTTGTTTAATTTCTTCTAGTGTAAATCCCATACTTTTTAAACATATAATTAACTTAACTTTTTGTTCATGTATTTCCTGATAATGTCTATATCCATTTGTTAATCGATCGGGAATCAATACTTCACATTTTTCATAAAAACGTAAAGTATCTAACGATAGACCATATTTTTTTGAAAACTGACTAATATTCATTCAATAACCTTTATAGTTTTACCTAGGATATTTTACAGATATCCTTTTTAACGTTCTGATCTTCAATATATTTTTTGAAAGACTTATTCATTCTATCAAAATTAAACTTTGTAGGTTGAATAACAAAGTAATTTAAAATAGGTACAAGTAGCCCATTAAAATCTTCTGCTTGAACTAATTGAGTTGTATTGTCATCAATTTTAGTAAAAATGAACTGATGTTGACCATTAAATAATCCATTTATATATAATTTACCTTCCCACTCTAAGTGATATTTATCTAGTTTTTTTATTACTGGCTGCATTGAAAATTGCACATTTCTATTTTCATTGTATAAATCTACACTGATTTGTTGACCTACATGTGTCGGAAATCTATCAATACCAAATAACGTATTCCATTTAGGATGCGATGATTTACATGTGAAGACTTGCCAAACATGATCTATTGGCTGATTTATAACAATCTTTGTTTCAATTCTTTTGTGACGAAATAAAAGAATGAACACAGAAAATACAACAATACTGAAAATTACTTTCATCAAATAGTACCTTTATTGCTAAATACTATGATGATTCTAAGATTGGAGCTTACTCTAAGCTCAAGTAAAATTTTTGCCTGCACGTTAAATTAGGTTGTATCTAATAAAAATTAGGAATCAGTTCATTTATGCACATTCCAAGCTTTTAATAAACGCCAAATATTTTTATCTACTATTTTCCAATCTTTTAATGATTCGTAAGGCATTTTCCATTTTATTCGTACATTAGGATAGAGAGGTGTTTCAACTTCTGTAGTCACTACAGTTTGATTAGTTCCACCATGTTGTTTATCAATTGTCATTAAAAATTCAGAATGGTAGGGGTCTGATGCATTTCCTATACAATGATAAAAACGAGAAATATGAGCTTTCAAATTCTTAAGTGAGTAACATTCTAAGTCAAATTTTTTGAATAAATTTTCATCTTTAATAACTTCTTGAGATGTAAAATAATTTATCCACTCTCGTGGTGTTTTTTTATATCTAAAATATATTGGATCAGCTGTGCTAAAATTTTCTACTAATACTTTTACTTGGTTTTGATGACTTATATCATAGAAATTATTAATTTCTATATTTTTAGCATTATTCAAAAGTAAGTTAAATTGCATAGGATTTTCAGGATCTGCAACATTTTCGATGGTATCATTTTTACTTTGAGTTTTTATTTTAGGAGTAAAACTAATAGGAAACTGACCAAGAAAAGGGCTATTCAAAACAGTACCTTGCGTAATATTATTTTTATCACCTACAATTGTTTTTATAGTTAAATCTGATGAAATACCCCAAATAACTAAATCCCCTTGTTTCGATATGTCTTTATAATATTTGATATTAGATTTTTCAGATGAATGTTGATATTCTGTTTTCGATGAATCTGTACATCTGAATATAGCAATACATAGCATTAGAATAAGTATAATTTTCATGAAGTCCTTTAAAAATTTAACTATAGATACAAGAAAATAAATTTCATCAGATTATTTGGTTCATAAAAGCCTAGCTTTTTTATTGGTGCATAAAAAGTTGAACCTAAAAATTAAATTTTATCACTTTAGGAAATAGAACCGATTAAAAGCTAATCTATAACTCTATACAATAGTTTATTTAAATAATTATTTAATTATAATATATTTTTTTATTTATAAAAACAGATTATATTAAATAAATGTGCTCTACGATGAAAAAAAGTTAATATATCCTTATACAATTCTAATCATTTTCGGAAAATTATGTGTGATACAGTCATTCATATTTCTTTTTTATTATATTTCTTTAGGATCTCATCACACTCTTCATTTGTAGATAATGAACGTGATAAATCAAATTTATGCCAACTATTACATATAAGGGTGGGTAAAATAACTACGTAAGCATGAAATTATTGATGCTAAACTTTTATATTAATATATATAATGGCAATGTGATTGTTGAATATATAAGAACATCAAGTTAATGAAATACTCAAGTGAACAAATTAAAAAAGCTTTATTGCTTACTCCATTGCCATTACTTTTATGGCATTTCTTTTTTAAATTCATGAATGTGGATATAGTCAAGTTTAACTTAGATCACATTTTTGCTTTTTTTCTTGGTATTGTAGGTTATAGCCTTGTTTATCTAACTTATTGTATTTTGACTGTACCTTTTAGCTTTATTTTTTCCATTCTTTTAAATCATTATAATTATCTTAATGTGTGGACTATCTGTATTAGTTCGATAGTTATAACCTCGCTATTTTTCTTTTTCTTAGGATGGTTTTGTACAGGAGAAATTTCTCCAAAAATAAATTATATGGAATCTATGGAGGGAGAAGCACCTCTAAAATGGTGGATGATGTACACCGATATATCTTTTATTATTTTTATATTATTTCCTGGTCTATGTTATTGGAGATTTTTAATTTTTCTTCAAAAGAAACAGTCAAAGATTATTAGAAGTTACTTTTCAAACTATTTCTAAAATTAACATACTGCACCTGATAAAAAATCTCTCTAGCTTAAAAAACAGCCTATCATAAATAGGCTGTTTTGATTTACCGTCCTTCAAACAATGGCATAACTACATAGCTAGGACAGGTACTAAATGATTTAGAGCATGAATTGGAAAATTATTAGAAAAATATGATCCAGCTTCCTTAAGGGAGTTTAATTTCTAAGAGTAGTCAGGCTATGAAATAAGCTCAAATTGTAATGAAAGATTCTATCTTCCATAAGCCATGAGCTTCACAATCACCATCTGTTTCTCGATTATTAGATTTATGGCATAAAGAACTGCTACACCAAAGCCTAAACGGAAAGCAAGAAACAAGCTAAAGAAAGTTTTAGGGAGTTAAACCTTGAAAGTAAAGGGATTAATATGGTTGCAACAATCGTCATAACAAAGGCGGTGATGATATGCTTCTAGTTATCCATAACTTCTCATTAAATTTTATTGTTTATAGCGTGTACGAGAGAACACTTTCCTAGATATCGTTATATTTTATCTTGTACCAGTGGCGGAATATATAACAGATGGTTGGATAAAAAACTCTAAGGCATAGAAATAGGAGTATATTTTCCTATTGGAAAGTTCCATTTTTTTAGATATGTGGTATAGCTGCACCATTCCTCAAAGCTAGATAATTTTACTTCTAGCCCCATTCCATCTTTCTCACAGCGATAGACAGCCCAAGCCATATTTCTAGATTTATCAAATTTTAGTTCAACAAGCTTTGCTTCACTAAAACAATTTTTTAAAGGGATCTGTAAAAGTCCATATCCTGATTGATCTGGATGAAACATATTAAGTTTTCTAGCTTCTAATAATTCTTCTTTTAATTCAGGGTATCGAATTGCTGAGTAAGCGGTAGGGAAGCAATTTCTTCCTGGTCCACCGTTCGGTGAGTTTTTCATTCTTTCCCCCCAATTGATAACAAATTCTTTTGGAGATATCTCAGATTCTTTTTTATTAATGAAATAAATAGCTGTAAGTGCTATAAGTAGGCTACTCAACACAAATAAGACTATTTTCACCTCTTATCACCTTATGTTTATAATTTAAAATATTTCCTAAAATACAAATACAGTTTATATGAAATATCTGTGTGGAACCAAATTAAAAACTTTGTTGTCCTCTGATTCTTTTATTTATTTTCTAAAGACAATTCAGGGTTATCAGACCTAGCTTTATATTGATTTTAGAAGACCAGTTATCAAATAATTCCTAGCGTACTTAATCTCTTGTCTCTTTATCTGAAAAATTTTTAAACCTTAAATTTTTACCATACAATCAAAATTCACAATAAAATTAAGGTGAAATAATGAAAAAAAATATATTGATTCTTAGCTTATTAATTGTCAGTGTACAGAGCTGGGCTGAATGTAAAATTGGTGATCTAGAGATTGATCCAAGCGCTTCACAAACACCAGAAGGGACACCAAATCCAAGCAACTATATAACAATAACTGGGCAGAAAGTGTTAACCAAGGCTTTGGCTAATATAAACATAGGAACACTGATAAAAACTAAATCTGATACCAATATTGCTCAGTCTAATGTGATTGCTTTTGAATATATCTTCAAGAAACCAATAAATCTAAATTCAAATGAACTAGCTTCAGGATTTATCACAGGAACAAGTAATTTTGATGGTATTGTTTTTGCAGCTCCAAGTTTTGGAAGTGCATATGGTTCACAGCAAAATATATTTATGAGTTCTATTTCTGGAAACATAACCCCAACTCAGACACAAAATGAAGTTTTAGCAAATGAAACAGTGAGAGTTGGGATTTATTACAATCAAATCAGCAAGAAAATTGGCTATATTGTAAATGGCGTAGATAGAGGATACACATGGAGTTATACAACTCCGTTAAGCAAAATGAAGTTTGCTATTGCAATTGAAGAGGGATTTTATGCTTCCAACTCTAGTTCCCTTGGAAAAGAAATATCATATGAAATAGTATCTGATCATTCAAAACTACAATTTACCTATCCAACAGGCACCACAGATATTTGTGGCACACCTCTTTAAGAATAAATTACATATCAAATAGGCTGTTTCACTACTTTAGTGAGACAGTTTTTAATAGTCTATTAAGTACTCTATTTCTAAATTCGGAACCAAATAAAATAATTTATGCATTCTTATTTACTAATAGTGAAAGGTTATTCCTTTAAAATCATTTTTAAAGTTATTTATAAAAGTAGTACAAGCATTTATTAATTCTGAATATATTACATAAATATTGTTTTGATCTTTATTGAACCAGGCAGAGTTAATTCTCCATAAATTATCTTTATCTTCTTCAAAAGTGAGAATATTTTTTTCCTCAAACTCCATGGAGGTATAGGAAAAATTTGACTTTTCATCTCTATCAAGCCATTGTTTTAAGTGAATGGCAAATTCCAGTAATAGCAGATTCTCTTCATTGAAGATAATTTTATTTTTAACTTTAATTATCAAAGTACCTTCAATTTCTGATGAAACAATAGGATCTATGATAGAGCTTTGTGGACCATGCGTGGTTACGTAGGAAATTTCCATATTGCCTTTCTTTAATTTTATATAGTAGATATCTTAATAAATACTTTATTCTAAGGGGATTTTGCTTAATTCAGTTTTGAGCCAATTAAAAAAATTAATAAAATCTGTTTCAGATTGAAAGTAAATATTTGCTTCATCTGTGAAAATCTTCCAATCTAATAAATCATCATTTATTAGCTTTGAAATTTCATCAACACATATAGGAATTTCATCAGGATTTTTTTGAAAATAATTTAAAATATCTTGGTTGCTTTCAAGAATATCTAAATATCCCAGAAAAAATCCTATTAGATATCCATATTTATTAAAATATGTGGACATATATTTCCTTTTTATTAGACTTAGAAAAAATGAAAATTTCCTAAAATACACAATACAGCTCATATCAAATTTCCCAGTTCAATAAGTAAAAATCTGAGTGTTCCCAATAGGCTGATTTATCAAGTTGAATCTAAATTGGCGCATCAACTCTTTGGATAACGGCTGAGGTTCCTGTATTTGCATCATCAAAAGTTGTAAAAACTGTCCGTGGCTAAACACAGCCAAATTCTTTTGGACATAATTTTCAGTTAATGCCTTTAGCTTTTCATGAAAAGCTTGAACCCGAACATATAGATCTTCAAAAGACTCTGCATCATCGGCATCTCTATGCTGATAATCCATTTTCTCCCAGTATGCAGTTACCCAAGCTTTACGGTCATCCATATTCGTATTGGCACACTTACGCTCAGACAAATAGCTAAACTCATGCATATGTTCATCTATTTCAAGAGTGAGATTATATTTTTCCAGTAGTGGGGCAGCTGTTTGATGTGTACGCAAATATCGAGACACAATTACATGATTAATCTCTGGCAGTTTTGAACAGAGTGCTTGAGCTTGCTTATGACCATGCTCACTTAAAGCAATCAAAGCATGCGAAAGGGTTTTTCCATTAATATTGGCTTCACTCTCAGCATGTCGGATCAGAAAAATACTCATATTATTTTATTGTTCAATTGCACGTATAGCACCTAAAGCAGCTACTTTTCTTCCCGCTTTTACTTTTGATATCTCACAATCTTGCCAAAGCTCAGGAAGGCAGTTTTCTTTAGCAGACTTTAAAGCCGCGTCTAAATAACCGGGTAATTCTATTGTTCCTCCTCCTATTACTAATTGCGATGGGTTTAAAAGATTAATAACAGTTGCTATTCCAAGACCTAAAGCTGTGCCTGCCTCTTTTATAACAGTTAAAGTTGTTTGATCTCCATTGTTAGCCACTAATGCTAGATTAGATGGACTGAGTGCACATTGCTTGGTAATTGCTGAGCCACTTGCAACTTCATCTAAACGCTTAATTCCGTCATTACTTTTTACTGGTAGGTAACCTAGCTCACCAGCCCAACCACTAGCTCCCAGTAAGGGTTTTCCATTTATTATGAATGCAGCCCCAATACCTGTACCAATCATAATAATGCCGCTTGCAGCATGAGCCGAGGAATCATTTAGTTCCGCATGCATGGCAGCTTTTACATCATTTAAGATAATTGTTTTACTACATAATAATTTTAATGCGTCATTTCCTTGCCAACCTATGAATGCTGGCAGGACATCACAATTAACAACGTATCCCGATTCGTTAACTAGCCCCGGCACTGCTAGGCTTATGCTTTCGGGTTTAATTCCATGTTTTAAAATAAAAGATTATAAGTGTGATATTAATTCTTCTGGGATGAATGAAATTCCTGTACTAAATATCTCCTCAATTTCATCACATAATATTAATAATTTAGTACCTCCAAGATCTACACCAATTTTCTGTCTGTTCATCCCATGCCTTATGTAAAAATCATTTTTTAAAATTCTAGCGCGTCTAGAGGATAGTGTTTTTATAATTATCAGTATTTGTGTAATAAATTTTAAAATTGATTCAAAATGAAGATCAATTATTTTCCATATATTTCAATCTTACATGTAACGGACAGTCCTAATTTTCCGTTTATTTTTTCCCTTCATAACTCCCATTTACCAATAACTATTTCTTTATTTATCTTTACTTTTTCATGATCTAATCTAAAAAAATGTCATTTTGCGTGTTGGACTGAAAATGGAACTACTCTCAATTTTATTTGTAGAATTTAATAGATTTAATAATTATATAATTTTCAATGTTTTAAATTAATAAAAAGCCTCTATAAATAGAGGCTTTTTATTATGTGTTGTAAGCGAAATTATTTATTCAGTTGCTGTAAAAGCATCATGATAAGTAACTTCTCCTGAGGGAATATGATTGCTGAAACTTATAGCTTGAAAGTATTCATTTGGTACATCAGGTAAATTTAAATCTGGGTATGATTTAAAACCAAATCGACTGTAATAATTTGGATCACCTAATAGAACGCAACCTTTTCCGCCCAATTCTTTTAACTTTTGCAGAGCTGCTTTCATTAAAAGAGCACCAATTCCAATTCCTTATTTCTTTGGACATAGAGAAATAGGGCCTAGGCCATACCAACCAGTTTCACCTGACGTGATTGTAACTGGTGAAATAGCAACATGACCTACAATTAAACCATCTTCTATAGCAACCAAAGAGACCTTGAGTTGCTTATGTTTCCGAAGGCTATTCACAATAAATTGTTCGGTATGGCTAGAATGCTCTTCATTTAAGAAAGCTGCTTTCGTCAACGCTTCGATATTTTTAATATCTTCGGGTTGTTCATCTCGAATTATAATATTCATATTTTTCTTTCTCTTAATAAATAGCAACTTATATCAACGATTGTCTAGTTGAGGGCGGACCGTCTGGAGCCCTAACAATGTAATTTGATAAGGTTGGCTATTTTTAGACTTGATTAAACGTTTTGCTTTTAGCTTTTTAAATACATCTAAGGAACAATCAGATAGCACGAAACCTTCTCGTGTATAGCATTCAACGAAATAAACTGTGCCTGATGCATTACGTTGGTATTTAATATGTCCGCCTTTGGCAAGGACATGGAGAGTTCGTTGTTCGAACTTTGAAAGATTCATGTTGGAGCCTTGATAATAATCAAACGTGCAAATAGAGGTGATCAGAAATATGACCACAGAAAAATTGCGACATTGATAATCAACTCAATAATAAAAATTGAGAGTGATTATCAGATGATTACTATCTCCAACATATAAACCTCTTTTAGAAGGGGGATACTTTTATTCAAGGGATATATTAACTGTATATATCACTTAATAACAAATGTTTTTTATATTCATAGATCATTCATTTATATAAAATCAGGCAACAAAAAATTATGTATGAGTTTTAGTAAATGAAAAAAACAATTTTTAGCCTAATTTTCGCTACCTGTGCAGCTTTTTCAAATAGTATTCAAGCAGAAGAAGTTTATTATCAACAAGAAGATATCGCTTATGCTTTTGAACTAGATTCAATCGAATTTTATTTACCAAGTAAAAGTAAATTTAAAATTACTGCTACCAGAAAACTAGTTGGCGTACCCGAAACAAAGTTTTATACAGGTGATTTTGATAAAGATAATATCGCACAATTTCATATGGCTTTTGATTGTTCAAACAAGACGATACAGATTTTAGACTTTATGATTGGCGATAAAAATAATGGTGAACTTAAGTACAAGAGCGATAAAAAGAGTGAAGTAATGAAAGCCACGGGTGATAATGATTTAGCTATGCTTAATTTAGTGTGTGAAAATGCTAAGGCTATAAAATAGTGTTTGTGAATTATAAGGCTTGTTTTTAATACACGTATATACAATTTTCTTGGCGACCCACCTTTGAAAGAATGAAGTTAAAGATTTAACAATTATGATACCAATACAACCATTCTCTTTTTTTGCAATTTTTCTGTTGTTTATTGCCCCATTGATTGGTGTTGTACTAACACTTGGCTTATTGGTGAAAGCAATATTCTTTTGGCGAAAGAAGTCTCAAAGGCCTGTGAGTTTTTTTTCTAAAAAGACATTATTTATTACACTAGTGGCATTGATATGTGACCTGTGGGCAGGTTACTTATTTTATATGACTGAATCGGTAAAGTATGAGATTGCTCTTAAGCAGCATTATAAGGAAAGTCGCAGTCATTTCGTTTTATCTCAAGATGCACAATATGGCGAACTGTTGATTCCTAAAGGGAGTTTAATTAATCGTTATGATGCTTTTGACAACGGTGAGCCACAATTACCCTTGAGTTTACGAGGATTACAGGCGGTACGTTTCCCTCATCCTGTACAGGTTGCAGGAATGTGGGTAACTGCGATAGAGCCTCCTCGAATGGAATTGGCATGGGATCAGCAAATAGGTCCAGTTATGCGCTTTGATCCTAATGAGGCCGATGGCTATGGTGAATGGGTTTACGATACGAAACGTCCTACCATCGCTTGTTCTCGTGGAGACATCGTGTTACTTGAAATCCCACTTATTGATCATGATATTGCAAAAGAATTTGGTAAACCTGAGCCTGATGGAGCTAATGCTCGTTTTCGCCCGAGTGAGTGGGGTGTTCAAGAATGCGAAAAAGGTCAGGGGCCAATTAAAGTTAGCCCTGCATATACTGGGACTGCACCAAAGAAACCTTGGTTTCAACTTTGAGATAGTTTTAGTAAATTTTTAGTTCTACATCTATTACTAATATTTTATTAAGGATTCTCAAGAATCTTTTGAAAGATGATAATCTCAAAGAACCAAAATTAGTAAAAAATAGAGAATGAAATGGATCAATTTCCTAATGATGCAACAGGAGATGCTTTAAACGAATTTAAGAAAAATGGGTTTGATCTAACAAAGCCGATGGAAATAGATTTCTTTATTGTAATACCTTCAGAAGAGATTGGAGAAAAAATTTCTACGGAGGTTAAAAGGCTAGGCTGTAAAGTCAGTGTTGAGCAAGATGACGATACTAAGGAATGGACTTGTTATTGTACGAATACAATGATTCCATTTTATGATGACATTATAAAACTCGAAGAAGATCTAAATAATATCGCTAGTCAATATAGTGGTTATACTGATGGTTTTGGTTCCTTTGGTAATGTTTGATTAATTGTTAATAACTTACAGATTTAAAATTATGAAAATTAGTCAAAAGCAAATAGATGCAATAATTGCATTAGAAGGTGATAAAAGATATAAGCATTTCATAAAAGTTATTGCCGATAAACAAGAAGTTTGGGGCTTATATAAGGATGGATGGGCCTTGGCTGGAACAGAGGATAATCAAAAAGTATTTCCTGTATGGCCCGCGAAAGAGTATGCCGAGTTATGTGCTGAGAATGAGTGGGAAGAATATGAAGCTGAGCTGATTTCTTTGGATGACTTCATGAATGAATTGTTGCCTGCATTAAAAGATGATGAGGTATTAATAGGCATTTTTTATACTCCTTTAAACAATGGTGTAACTCCAGAAATAGAACAGGTACTAAATGATTTAGAGCTTGAATTGAAAAATTATTAAAAGATATGATATAGCCTCCTTAAGTGAGGCTAATTTCTAAGAGCAGTTATTCTATGAAAGAAGCTCACATCGTAACGAAAGCCAATTTTTAAGATCATTTAAGAAGGTAGGCCATATCTCATCTAGCTCTAATTTAGCTATACCTTCTAAAGCCAGATATAATTCATCATCATAATAATTTATAAAATCGTATAGCTCTTCATCTTCAGCAAATCTAGATATCTTTATTAATATTGCAAATAAATTAGAAATTAATTCTATTGAATATCCGATAGAGGGTGTTATCTCTGTATATTTTTTTAATATTTCATAAAGAATTTTTTTCTTAAGAGTAGGTTCTACGTTAGTTTCAGCAATACTAATTTTATTAAAATAATCTAAGACTTCTTTATCTTTAGACAAAAAACAAATATCTAAAGCTAATAGATCTGCTGGATTTTTGTCTAATTTATCTATAGCCCAGATTTGAATGTCTTTAGCAGATTTTAAATTTAGCAGTAGCTCTAATTTGAACTGAAATTTTTCTACATCATTCATTTCATGTTGTTCACTTTACTTAGCATTAATAGAATATACCTTATGCAAACGGTGTGTCATAAGTAGGTTGCTTTATTAAATATAAATTTTCTTAGCAAAATTTTATTGATTCCAATAAGTATTAAATGTTTCTTTAACGCCATTTTCATCTTCTAGATATTCATTTGGAGATATCTTTAATCCAATACCACTTAAGTATATTACTGCTTTCCAAAGAAGTTCTTCTTCAATTGGAGGGTCAAAAATCAAATCTTGGTTATCCAGTGCATTCATTCTTTTTCTTGCCCATTCTTCAGCATCCTCTCGGCTAATTTTATGGTTTAACAGATCATTGAATACTTGTTGTACATCCAATAACGATATTTTCATTTCATCATTTACCATTTTTTATATTATTTCTGCTAATTTGGTTTTTACTAAAAAATTATCATCAGAAAATATTAAGTGCCTTTCCTAAAAGAAAACATGAAAAAAATTATAAAATAGGTCGAGAAGTACCCTTTTATAAAAATATGTCTTAAGCTTTCTTCAAACCAAATGGGGTAGCTTTTTCCTATAAGAATAGAGAAAATAATTGAGAAACCCATAAACAAAAAAATATAGAATACTTTTGAAAATATTATGTAGTTTTTAGAAAATTCTTTTTTCTTAAAAAATATATTTGTTATTTTTTCTGTAAGAAAAATTGAGACTAAAGAAGTGAACACTCCTAATATAATACTAAATAAAATTGTATTTAACATTTAAATTCCTGCTTTTAAGTTGTAAATTAATTTTTTCTTAATTAATTGTTGAATATTAAAGTTTTACCACCAAGATTAATAACGAAAAAACTTATTTTTTATTCAAATATATTCTTTTGGTAGATATAAAATAAAAATAGTCGTCATTGATAAAAAGTAAATGATATATATGGTGCATCTAATATATTTATATTTTTTTATTTTGTAAATGCTATATAAGAATAATGATGTGATAGATATGAAGAAAATTGTTGATATAAAGAGTAATGATAAAATATATCTATCTTCATCCCAGTTCCATTCGTTTAGGTTGTAGTAATAGTAATGAATTTTAAGATAAAAATAAGTTAGTAGAACTAATAGGATGTTAACTAAAATATTAAGAAAATGATTTATTGTTTTCATTTTAAAGTTCCTATTTTTTCTTAAACTAAGTTGGATGTCTAAATTTATACCACTTTATAAACCCCCATTTAACAATAATCATCTCATTATTTATCCTTACTTTTTAATGATCTAATTTAAAACAAATGTCATTTTGTGTGCTTGACTGCAAAAGGGC
>Ga0105244_10002571_pt1 | contig 13626 bp, 12 predicted proteins | sample KBSM44metaG_FD_80423 | JGI IMG/M metagenome (GOLD analysis project Ga0105244, IMG submission 80423) | Miscanthus rhizosphere microbial communities from Kellogg Biological Station, Michigan, USA - KBS M4-4 metaG | ecosystem: Host-associated > Plants > Roots > Rhizosphere > Soil | place...
ACCCAGACCAGCACCGCGAAGGTGATCATCTGACCGATGAGAGACATATTGATGTCCATACCTTTGCTCCTAACTAAAAGTTTCTCCTAGGGTGGAGCGGATTACTGAGCAGCGGACAGAACGGCAGCCAGGAACGGGTTGCTGAAGGTGTACAGCAGAGCAACACCGACGCCGATCATCGAGATCGCATCCAGCAGACCAGCGATAACGAACAGCTTGGTTTGCAGTTGTGGCATCAGTTCTGGTTGACGGGCCGACGCTTCCAGGAATTTGCCGCCCAGAATTGCGAAACCGAGTGCGGTGCCGATAGCGGCCAGACCGATGATGATTGCTGCGGCCAGAACGGTCATGCTTTGTACTTGTGCGATCAGAGCTTGCATTGAAATTTCTCCTAAGATTTTAAAAAAGACTACAGATACTAAAAAAGATAAAACGATTTGTTGTTAGTGCTTCTCAACCGCAAGGCTCAGATAGACAACCGTCAACGCCATAAACACAAACGCTTGCAGGGTCACCACCAGGATGTGGAAGATAACCCAAGGACCACCCAGCAGCCACTGCGCCCACCATGGCAGCAGAGCGATCAGAATGAACAGCAGCTCGCCGGCGTACATATTGCCGAAGAGTCGCAGCGACAGCGACAGTGGCTTGGCCAGCAACTCGATCATCTGGAAGATGAAGTTGACCGGCGCCAGCACGATGGCCATGAAGCCATGGGCGTGGAACGGGGCGGTCAGCAACTCTTTACCCCAGCCGCCGAGACCCTTGGCTTTGATCGAGAAACCAATAATGCAGAGCATGACGCCGAACGACATGCCGAAAGTGTGGTTGACGTCGGCGGTCGGCACGACGCGCAGATAGTGCACGCCGAAGTAGCCGAGCAGCTTGGGCAGCAGGTCGACCGGCAGGAAGTCCATCGCGTTCATCAGCCAGACCCAGCAGAAGATGGTAATCGCCAGCGGGGCGATGACCTTGCTCTTGGCGTGGAAGGCCGAATTGACCACTTCGTTGACCAGTTCCATCACGGCTTCGACGAAGTTTTGCAGCTTGCCCGGGACGCCGGCGGTCGCTTTACGCGACGCCATGTAGAACACGCCCAGGAAAATCAGTCCCAGAATGGCCGAAACCCAGAACGTGTCCAGGTTGATCGTGCCTTCGGCATTTTTCAGGTGAGTCAGGTGATGCTGGATATACTCAATTGAGGTCGGCGCAGCTTGATGCGCTCCTGCAGCGTTTTCTGTGGTCATAAAAGTTTAGATTTTGGTGATTAAATTGCTAGCAGTGAGAACCAGTACGCCAAGGTTGCCACCGCGAAACCCAAGATCAGCCATAACCAAGAGGCCGACTGAAACAGCGCCAGTGCCAAAACAAACAGCACTACCGTGATAAATATTTTCGTTACTTCGGCCTTTACATGCGACCGGAAAACTTTTTTGGGGTCATTTGTTCCGCCCGCAACAATCATCGCGTACATCAGACTCCCGATGACTGCGATTGCTCCGCCATAGGCGGCCGACCAAGCTTTGGTTACTCCGCCCAAGTTCCAGGCGAGCAAGGCGAATCCAGTGACGATGGCCAGCTGGAGGGCGACGACTTTAAACATCGGCTTGGAATGACTCGTTGATTTACTCACTGCCGAGCTCCAAAAAAAGCCGATAAAACCCAAAGACGCGTGATTATATGTGTCTTTCATGTATCACGTCAAACATTGCTGCACCGCAGCAGAGCATTTTGTGCGCGAAAGAGACGCTTTTATAAACATTTCCGATGGCTTTGCACCACTTTGGAGCCAGTTAAACGTTTGGCATTTTGTTGATTTTGGGGCAAAAATTCCGGATGCTTGGGCGTTGCCTGAAACACGTAGGGCGGATTAGCGAAGCGTAATCGGCCATGGTAGCGCCCTCGGCGGCTCGTCGATGGCCGATTACGGCGTTCCGCCTCATCCGCCCTCCGTGTTACGCGCGCAATCTTGCCAATACACCATCGAGGATATCCAGATCGGCGAAGTCGATGATCATCTGGCCGCGTCCCTTCGTTCCCATCTTGAACACCACCGGCGTGGCCAGCTTGTCGGACAGCTCTTCTTCCAGGCGGACGATGTCGCCCGACTTCTCTTTCTGCCGCGCTTCGGTGGGAGACGCCTTCTGTTCTTCCAACGTCTTGGCCACCAGTTTTTCGGTTTCGCGTACCGACAACCGCTTGGCGATGACCATGTTGGCAAGATTGATCTGCGTGGCGGCATCGACCGACAACAACGCGCGTGCGTGGCCCATGTCGATGTCGCCGGCCATCAGCATGGTTTGCACCGCCGACGCCAGATTCATCAAACGCAACAGGTTCGACACCGCGCTGCGCGAGCGGCCGACGGCGCTGGCCGCCTGCTCGTGCGTGAAACTGAAATCGGTGATCAGGCGGTGGATGCCCTGCGCCTCTTCCAGCGGATTCAAATCCTCGCGCTGCATGTTCTCGATCAGCGCCATCGCGGCGGCGGCCTGATCGTCCACATCGCGCACCAAAACGGGGAGCACTTCCAGGCCGGCGATTTGCGCGGCGCGGAAACGGCGTTCGCCGGCGATGATCTCGTACTTGATCTCGCCGGTCAGTTTGTTGGTGCCGACCGGACGCACCAGGATCGGCTGCATGATGCCCTGGCTCTTGATCGACGCGGCCAGCTCCTGCAAACCGCCCTCGTCCATGCGGGTGCGCGGCTGGTACTTACCGGCCTGCATTTGCGTGACGTTCAGTTCGGACGGGGTGTTGGCGTCCGCCGTGGTCAGATCGCCGTCGCCGCCGAGCAGCGCTTCGAGGCCGCGACCGAGGCCCTTGAGTTTTTTGGTTGCCATGATGTGGGAATCTCTACGTTACATTTTTTTAATGCGCGCGACCATCTCGGCGCCGAAGGCAATATACGCCTGCGCACCCTTGGAGGATGGATCGAACGTGACGCCAGGCAAGCCATACGACGGCGCTTCGGCCAGACGCACGTTGCGCGGGATAATGGTTTTAAAGACCTTGTCGCCGAAGTGCTGCTCGAGCTGTGCCGACACCTGCTGCGACAGCGTCATGCGCGGATCGAACATCACGCGCAGCAGGCCGATGATCTTCAGATCGGGATTGAGGTTGGCGTGCACCTTCTTGATGGTGTTGACCAGGTCGGACAAGCCTTCGAGCGCGTAGTACTCGCACTGCATCGGGATGATGACGCCGTGCGCGGCACACAGGCCGTTCAGGGTCAGCATCGACAACGCCGGCGGGCAGTCGATCAGGATGAAGTCGTACTCCTTGTCGACGGCGGCCAGCGCGTCCTTCAGGCGGCGCTCGCGGTTGTCCAGCGAGACCATCTCCACCTCCGCGCCGGCCAGCTCGCGGTTGGACGGCAGCACGTCGAACTTGCCCGGCTCCGAACGCTGGCGCGCGGTCGCCACGTCCGATTCGCCCAGCATCACCTCATAGGTCGACGCGGGCAGGCCCGCCTTGTTGATGCCCGCGCCCATCGTCGCGTTGCCTTGCGGGTCCAGGTCCACCAGCAGCACGCGCTGGTTCAGCTTTGCCAATCCGGCGGCCAAGTTGACGGTGGTTGTTGTTTTGCCAACTCCACCTTTTTGATTCGCTACGCAGAAAATTTTTGCCATGTAGTTCTTATCGATCTCTTTTTAGTTTCGGACGCCGCGGTCTCGTTTTTAAAAAATTATTTATACTATTAAAACGATATAAACGATTTATACTGTTTATACGGTATAAACGATTTATACGATATAAATGATTTATACAGTTTCTGCCTCTATGAACACCAGATGGCGTTCCGCCTCCAGCCCCGGCACCGTCAAAGGCTCCAATTTGCGCACTTTCCATGGCTCTGGAAGCCGCTCTCTTTCGTCCTCTGGAGCCGTCCCTTTCAGGGCTATGAACCGCCCGCCCTCTTGCAGCAAGTGGCCCGACCAGTTGACGAAGTCCGACAGGTCCGCGAAGGCGCGCGAGGTGATGACATCGAATTTCGTCTTCACTTCCAGCTGCTCCACGCGCTTGGTGTACACCGTCACGTTGGACAGGCCCAGCTCCGCCTTCACCTGGTTCAGGAACGCGGTCTTCTTGTGCACCGTATCGATCATCGACACCTTCATGTCCGGGCGGCTGATCGCCAGCACCATGCCGGGCAAACCGCCACCCGCGCCCACATCCAGCACGTTTTTCGCGCCAGCGAAAGCCGGCACGGCGGCCAGCGAATCGAGCAAATGCAGGGTCACCATCTGCATCGGATCGCGTACCGACGTCAGGTTGTAGACCGAATTCCACTTGTTCAGCAGCGCCAGATAGTCCAGCAGCTTCTCCACTTGATCGTCGCCGAGGTCCAGCTTCAGATCTTTGATGCCTTGTTTTAAAACATCCGCGACAACTACACGATCAAACACCTTCATTGAACTGCCTCGTCCTTCTGCGCGTTTTTGTCATTCAGGTAGCCGCCGAAACCGGCCTTCTTCAGGTGCACCAGCAGCAGCGAAATCGCCGCCGGCGTCACACCGGAGATGCGCGACGCCTGGCCCAGGGTTTCCGGGCGCTGCGCGTGCAGCTTCTGGCGCACTTCCACCGACAGCGCGGTGATGTCCAGATAGCTGAAACCTTCCGGCAATTTCAGGTTTTCGTAGTGCTCGTGGCGCTCGACTTCCTTGGTTTGGCGGTCGATGTAGCCCGAATATTTGAGCTGGATTTCCACCTGCTCGCGCACCGCGTCGTCGCTCACGCCGGGACCGGCGAGCTCGCGGCCGTCGATGCCGGACAGGCTCATCAGCTTCTCGTACTCGACGCCTGGACGGCGCAGCAGGTCCGCCAGCGAGTACTCGCGCTCGATCGCCTGGCCGATAACGCGCTCCGATTCGGCCGCCTCCAGGATGCGTGGATTCACCCACGTGGAACGCAAACGCTCCAGTTCCAGCGCCACCGCTTCGCGTTTTTTCTCGAACGCTTCCCACTGCGCGTCGCCGACGCAGCCCAGTTTGCGGCCGATTTCGGTCAGGCGCATGTCGGCGTTATCCTCGCGCAGGCTGAGGCGATACTCGGCGCGGCTGGTGAACATGCGGTACGGTTCCAGCACGCCCTGCGTGACCAGATCGTCGACCAGCACGCCCAGATAAGCCTCGGAACGGGCCGGCGTCCAGGCTTCCTTGCCCTGGGTTTGCAGCGCCGCGTTGAGGCCTGCGAGCATGCCTTGCGCCGCGGCTTCCTCGTAACCGGTGGTGCCGTTGATCTGGCCGGCGAAGTACAGGCCGCTGACAGCCTTGGTTTCCAGCGACGCCTTGAGGCCGCGCGGGTCGAAATAATCGTACTCGATGGCGTAGCCGGGACGCAGGATGTGGGCGTTTTCCATGCCCTTCATCGACCGCACCAGCTCGATCTGGACGTCGAACGGCAGGCTGGTGGAGATGCCGTTTGGATAGAATTCGTTGGTCGTCAGGCCTTCCGGTTCCAGGAAAATCTGGTGCGATTCCTTGGCCGAGAAGCGGTGGATCTTGTCCTCGATCGACGGGCAATAGCGCGGGCCGACGCCTTCGATGACGCCGGTGTACATCGGGCTGCGGTCCAAACCGGCACGGATGATGTCGTGGGTTTTGGCGTTGGTGTGCGTGACCCAGCACGGCATTTGCGCCGGGTGCATGGCGGCGTTGCCCATCACCGAGAACACCGGCACCGGATCGAGGTCGCCCGGCTGCTCGGTCATCAGCGAGAAGTCGATGCTGCGGCCGTCGATGCGAGGCGGCGTGCCGGTCTTTAAACGGCCCTGTGGCAGCTTCAGTTCCTTCAGGCGGGCGGACAGCGAGATCGCCGGCGGATCGCCTGCACGGCCCGCTGAGTAGTTCTGCAAGCCCACATGGATCTTACCGTCGAGGAAGGTACCGGCGGTCAGCACGACGGCGGGCGCCAGGAACTTCAGGCCGATCTGGGTGACGGCGCCGACCACGCGGTCGCCCTCCACCATCAGATCGTCGACCGCCTGCTGGAACAGCCACAGGTTGGGCTGGTTTTCCAGGCGCGAGCGGATGGCGGCCTTGTACAAAATACGGTCGGCCTGGGCGCGCGTGGCGCGTACCGCCGGGCCTTTGGACGAGTTCAGGATACGGAACTGGATGCCCGATTCGTCGGTGGCGATCGCCATGGCGCCGCCCATGGCATCGACTTCCTTGACCAGATGGCCTTTGCCGATACCGCCGATGGAAGGGTTGCACGACATCTGGCCCAGGGTCTCTATGTTGTGCGTCAAGAGCAAAGTCTTCTGCCCCATGCGGGCGGAAGCGAGGGCCGCCTCGGTACCGGCGTGACCACCGCCGACGACGATGACGTCGAAATTAGTTGGAAATAACATGATGGAATTGGGTAAAAGCGAAGGGATCAAGCACCGATTATAAAGTCTTTTGAGAGCTGCGACTTTTTTAGGCAAAATATTTTCGTCTTATTTGCATCATTGTTCCACGTGAAACAATGAAAAAAAGGGATGCTTGTCATCAAACAAGCATCCCTTTTCAAGAGGTCTCACTGTTCCACGTGAAACAATCTACCAGCGTATCCAGGCGTCGTAGCCGGTCTTTACGATCAATATCGACACCACCACCAGGAACAGTTTGCGGACAAACCCGCTGCCGTGCTTCATCGCCAACCGGGTCCCGATGATGGAACCGGCTATCTGGCACACGGCCATCATCGCGCCCAGTTGCCAGATCAGGTGGCCGCTGTAGCCGAACCAGACCAGCGCCGACAGGTTGCAGGCAACGTTGACAATCTTGGCTACGGCCGACGCACCGAGGAAGTCGAAGCCGAAGATCCGCACGAACAGGAACACCAGGAAGCTGCCGGTGCCGGGACCGAAGAAGCCGTCATAGAAGCCGATGCCGGAGCCGATCAGCAGCGCCAGCGTCTGCTCCTTGCGGCCGGTGTGCAGCGGCGCGTGCACGCTGCCGAAGTCCTTCCTGGCGAAGGTGTAGATGGCTACGGCAAGCAGGACGACGGGGAGTACCGTGCGGAAGAAATCAGGCGAAACCTTGGTGACGGTGTAGGCGCCAAAGAAGGAGAAGATCAGCGCAGCGAACGCCGCCGGTGCGGCGACGGTCCAGGCGATGGCGACGCGGCGCGCGTAGCTCACCGCCGCGACGCTGGTGCCGGCGATGCTGGCCAGCTTGTTGGTGCCGATGATCGTGGCCGGCGCCATGTTGGGAAATATCGAAAACATCGCGGGCAGTTGTATCAGTCCTCCGCCGCCGACCACCGCATCCACCAAGCCGGCACTGAACGCCGCCACACCCAACACCGCATACTCAACCATGACCTGTCTATCCCTACGCGCAAAAGCCACATTGTACGGAAGAAATTAGCAGGGCACCCGACGTCCCCCTCCCGCGATCATGTAAGCTTCCACGTGAAATCCACCACCTCACGGACCACAGCCATGAACGATTTCCCCGCATTCACTTTCAGCACCGTCGCCTACATCGTCTCCGAACTGGGGGCCGCCGCCAAACTCGGCGAGCACATCGCCCAACGTTTCCCTGCCGTCAAACGTGCCCTGCTCGTCACCGATCCAGGCTTCCTCAAAACGGGACTGGTCGATGCCCCTGTCGCCAGCCTGCGGGCGGCCGGCATCGATGTCGGCATCTACTCCAACGTCGTCGCCGATCCACCGGAGCAGATCGTCCTGGAAGCCGTCGCCGCCGCACGCCAACATGGCACCGACATCGTCATCGGCTTGGGCGGCGGTAGCTCGATGGACGTCGCCAAACTGATCGCCGTGCTGGCCGGCGGCGAGCAGGAAATCGGCGCCATCTACGGCATCGGCAACGTCAAGGGGGACCGGCTGCCGCTGGTGCAAATCCCTACCACCGCCGGCACCGGTTCGGAGGTCACCAACATCGCGATCGTCACGACCGGCGCCACCACCAAGATGGGCGTGGTCGCGCCCCAGCTGTACGCCGACATGGCCTTGCTGGACGCCGAGCTCACCCTGGGACTGCCACCACTGGTCACGGCCGCCACCGGCATCGACGCCATGGTCCACGCGATCGAGGCTTACACCAGCCGCCACAAAAAGAACCCGCTGTCCGATATTCTCGCGCGCAAGGCGCTCGGCCTGCTGTCGGCCAGCCTGATCCCCGCCTGCGAGAACGGACGCAACCTGGCCGCGCGGCAAGCCATGCTGCTGGGCGCGATGCTGGCGGGGCAAGCGTTCTCCAATGCTCCGGTGGCGGCGGTACATGCCCTCGCCTATCCGATCGGCGGCACGTTCCACGTGCCACATGGCTTGTCGAACTCTCTGGTGCTGCCGCACGTGCTGCGCTTCAACCTGCCGGCGGCGGCTGGCCTGTATGCGGAGTTGGCGGAAATCGTCGTGCCGGAGGCAAGCGGCAGTGTGGAGGCGCGCGCGGAAGCCTTGGTTGTTGCGATGCAACAAATAGCGACCCTGACCGGGATAGAGCGGACCTTGCAGCAGGTCGGCATAAAAGAAACGGATCTGGATCAACTGGCGGATGACGCCATGCTCCAGACCCGTCTGTTGGGGAACAACCCCCGCACCGTCACGCGCGACGATGCCAGGGCGATTTACGCGGCGGCGCTGTAAACGCCGCCGCTTTCAACATCAAACTTTAATTCGGCACATCCACCGTCGTGCCGCTGACGGTGATGAGGTTGCCCGGCGCCGGCGCCTGCACGAACGGCGGTACGTTGGCCACTGTCATCGGCGTGGTCGCGTCGGGCCGCGTCACCGTGCGCACCACCTGCGACGGCGGCAGCGGAACGGTCGGATTGCGAAGGTGGGCCATCATCGCATCGAGCGCGCGGAACAGATAGATGTGCAATGGCACGATGTTCTGCGGGAAGACGCTGGTGAAGGTGTCGAAGTGGTTGGCGTTCAGCACCTCGATGTAGCGCAGCTTGCTCGCTGGCCCCTCGGCCAACGCGTTCAAACCCAGATAGGCACGCGAATTGAAGTTCACCACCATCAGCGTGTCGCTGCGGCCGGCGGCGATGATCGCCGGCTTGCCATGCAGATTGCCGGTTGCCAGGACCTCGGCCGCGCCCGAACGAACGCGCGCGCTTTGCTCGGCCAACGTCCCGGTCAGGGCATTGCCGTTGACCGGGTCGATGCCGGTCGCCAGCGCCCGCAGGCACAGGAAGCCATCCAGCGACTGGTCGGCCAGATTGGTGCTTGGCGACACGCCCAGGTTGTAGGACTTGGGTCCGCCCACCGACGCTTCATAGATAGGCGTGCCGATGATGCCATTCTGGGTGGCGAAGCTGACGGCGCGCTGGGCCGGCGTGAACGGCACCGGCGAACCGGTCGCGTCAACCGGCGCGAACGTGAATCCGCACAGCTGGTCGGTCACGGAGAAGCGGCCGTAGGCGTTGGCGTAGGTCACGGCCACCAGCACCGTGGTCAGCGCGTGCGAGGCCTGCAGCACGTCGGAGTCCGGCAGCCAGCCGTAGGCGCGTAGCCGCGCGCGGGCGTCGAGCTGCTGCGCCGCCAGGTCCGCGCCGGTCAGCAGCCCCTTGGCAACCAGCGCCGTGCAGCGCCCCGGAGCGGCCGCCGTGGCGGCGATGCACGGCTGGTACAGCGCGGCGTAGGTCGAGTAGTCGATCAGCCACTTGCCCTGCCCCGTCACAGGCACGCCGTTCTGGCGGATCGAATAGCCGGTCGCGGTGCGCGGCTGGATCTGCGGCTCGGTGGCGGCCACGCCGTCGATCAGGCCCTTGGTGTCCTGCTCTGCCGCCAGCAAGGCCGAGGCGGCGCCGTTGGAGATGCTGGAACCGATGGTGATCGTGTTGGTCGGGGTGAAGCGCACCACGTGGTGGGTGTTGTCCCGGGCGTACCGGCCGTACTGCTCGTTCAGGATGTAGAACGCGAACTCGACCGCCTGCAGCGTGTTCTTGCCCCAGTCCTTCTCGGGATTCTGTTGCGAGTGCGCGTGCTTGAAGGCGACGCGTCCCGGCCTGCCGCTGGCGAAGGCGGCGCGGTCGGCGTCGCTGAGCACCGGCGTGAAGTTGGAGTTCTTGCCGGCCGCGGTCCGGGTGGCGCGCACGCCGTTCTGCAGGTTCACGCTGTCGTCGTCGAAGGTGTACAGGCCGGTCCCCGAGCCCTTGTCGGCATAGGCGACCGCGCACTTGTTCTTCAGGCCCCACTCGCCCGACGTGCCGATGGCGCCGTAGATCCCGCGCGAGCCGCTCGACACACCGGTGATGATGCAGGGCTTGTCGACGTCGAAGCTGGTGGGGATCTGTACCATCAAGGTGACGTTCTGGTTGCCGCTGCCGTCGTCGGCGTAGGCGATGAACTCGCTGCCGGCGATCTTGCCCTCGCCGGTCGTGGGCGTGCCGTTGACGTCCACGTTCGGGCCGTACAGCCGGCCGAAGCCGGCGGCCGAGCTGATGTCCTGGATGGCGCGGTAGTTGGACCAGATGGCGTTGCGGCGCAGTTCGGCCGCTGTCGGGTTCGCGTCATTGACGTAGGTAGGCACCGGACCGGCCAGACCGGTCGCCCCCAGGCCGGCGGTCAGCAAATCGTCGCTGACGCCGTCGTAGGTCTTCGCGGTGATGGTGCCGAGAAAACCGGGCCGCTCGTTGATGATTTCCGGCCCATCATGGTGATGGCCGCAAGCGGTCAGTGCGATGCCGGCCAGCGCCAGCGTGATTTTCTTCGTATGCATGTCATCCTCTTCTTCAGTAAGTCTCAAAGCAACGGACGGACTACCCCCAATCCAGCCAACGGCCAGACAAAAAAATTTACTCTCGATTTGAAAAGGACGCCGGACAGAACGTCCGGCGTCTGTGCTAGATCATGCGGGCTTCTTGTTGCCGAGCTTGGCGACGATTTCGCCGATGATTCCGCGGCGGAATAACAACACGCAGACGATGAAAATCAGGCCGATCACCATGGTGACGGCTTCGCCGATGGTGTTGAACCATTCGATGCCGGTGACCCGGGTCAGGTAGATGCCCCAGTCGCCCAGCTTGTTTTCCAGCATGATGATGATCACCGCGCCCAGGATCGGACCGGCCAGCGTGCCCATGCCGCCCACCAGGGTCATCAGGATCACCAGGCCCGACATGGTCCAGTGGACATCGGTCAAGGTCTCGAAGCCCTGCACCAGCACCTTGGTGGAGCCCGCCAGGCCGGCCAGCGCGGCCGACAGCACGAAGGCCAGCAGCTTGTACTTGTCGACGTCGTAGCCCAGCGAGATGGCGCGCGGTTCGTTCTCCTTGATCGCCTTGAGCACCTGGCCGAACGGCGAATGGACGATGCGCACGATCAGCATGAACGCCAGCACGGCGATGGCCAGCACGAAGAAGTACAGCGTGGTGTCGTTGGACAAGTCGATCATGCCGAGCAGCTTTCCACGTGGAACACCTTGCAGGCCGTCCTCGCCGCCGGTGAACTCGCCGGCGCTGAGTGCGCCGAAGAACACCATCTGCGCCAGCGCCAGGGTGATCATCGAAAAGTAGATGCCCTGGCGGCGGATCGCCAGCCCGCCCATCACCAGGCCCAGCAAGGCGGCGCCGGCGACGCCGGCCAGAATGCCGAGCTCGGTCGGCCAGCCCCACACCTTGAGCGCGTTGCCGGCCACGTAGCCGGCGCCGCCGAAGAAGGCGGCGTGGCCGAACGACAGCAAGCCGGTGAAGCCGATCAGCAGGTTGAAGGCGCAGGCGAATAGCACGAAGCACAGCAGCTTGGCCAGGAACACCGGATAGCCGATGAACGGCGCCGACAGCGCGATCGCGAAAGCGATGAGATAACCGATTTTCTTGTTCATCCGTCCCTCCTATTTTTCTTTACCGAACAAACCAGCGGGACGGATCAACAGCACTATTACCATCACGAGGAACACCACCGTCGACGAAAACGGCGCATACACCACCTTGGTCAGGCCTTCGATCACGCCCAGGCCGAGGCCGGTGAGGATCGAGCCCATGATCGACCCCATGCCCCCGATCACCACAACGGCGAATACGACGATAATCAGGTTCTGACCCATCAGGGGCTGCACCTGGATGATCGGGGCCGCCAGCACCCCTGCAAAGCCCGCCAAAGCGACGCCGAAGCCGTAGGTGAGCGTCACCATCAGCGGCACGTTGATCCCGAACGCTTCCACCAGCTTCGGATTCTCGGTGCCGGCGCGCAAATAGGCGCCCAGTTTGGTCTTTTCGATCACGTACCAGGTGGCCATGCAGACCACCACGGACGCAACAACGACCCAGGCGCGGTAGTTCGGCATCACCATGAAGCCGAGGTCGGTGGCGCCGGCCAGCGCGTCGGGCACCTGGAACGGCTGGCCCGAGACGCCGTAGAAGGACCGGAACACGCCCTCCACCAGCAAGGTGATACCGAAAGTCAGCAGCAATCCGTACAAATGGTCGAGCTTGTACAGGTGGCGCAGCATGGTCTTTTCGATAACGATGCCGAACACGCCGATGATCAGCGGCGCCAGCAGCAGCATGGTCCAATAGTTCAGACCGAAGTAAGTCATCCCCATCCAGGCCACGAAGGCGCCCATCATGTACAGGGCTCCGTGGGAAAAGTTAATAACGTTGAGAAGGCCAAAGATGACGGCCAGGCCGAGTGACAGCATCGCGTAGAAGGAGCCGTTCACCAGCCCCAGCAGCAGCTGGCTCATCCATACGCTCAAGGGATAGCCGAAAATTTCCATGAGATCACAGTCTAAAGAGCACCTGGCCGGACGGCGAGGCGGGATACGAGGACAAAAACAAGGACAAAAACAAGGTCAACAACAAAGAACGGAACGGACCGGCGCCTCGCCACGCGGAGTGGCGCTGCGCCGGCCCTGTGTACAACTCAGCTTATTTCCACAGGCTGCATTTGGTTTCGGCCTTGGTGGCGTACGCCTGGTCGCCCGGAATGGTGGCCACGACCTTGTAGTAATCCCACGGATATTTCGATTCCGACGGCTTCTTCACTTCCATCAGGAACATGTCGTGGACCATGCGGCCGTCCGGACGGATCACGCCGTTCTTGGCGAACATATCGTTGATCTTGTTGGCCTTCAGATAGGCCATGACCTTGTCGGAGTCGTCGGTGCCCACGGCCTTGACCGCCTTCAGGTAGTTGGCGGCGGCCGAGTAGTCGGCCGCCTGCAGCATCGACGGCTCCTTCTTCATCTTGTCGAAGTAGCGTTTCGACCAGGCGCGCGTTTCCGGATTTTGATCCCAGTACCAGCCGTCGGTCAGGTACATGCCCTGCGTCAGGTTCAGGCCCAGCGAGTGGACGTCGTTGATGAAGATCAGCAGGCCGGCCAGTTTCATTTTCTTCGTGATGCCGAACTCGTTGGCGGCCTTGATCGAGTTGATCGCGTCGCCGCCGGCGTTGGCCAGGCCGAGGATCTGCGCGCCCGACGACTGCGCCTGCAGCAGGAAGGACGAGAAGTCCGACGCCGACAATGGATGCTTGACCGAACCCATCACCTTGCCGCCGGCGGCCTTGACCACGTCCGACGTATCCTTTTCCAGCGACTGGCCGAAGGCGTAGTCGGCGGTCATGAAGTACCAGTTCTTGCCGCCCTGCTTGACGATGGCGCCGCCGGTGCCGCGCGCCAGCGCGATGGTGTCGTAGGCGTAGTGAATCGTGTACGGCGTGCA
>Ga0105244_10002572_pt1 | contig 13623 bp, 7 predicted proteins | sample KBSM44metaG_FD_80423 | JGI IMG/M metagenome (GOLD analysis project Ga0105244, IMG submission 80423) | Miscanthus rhizosphere microbial communities from Kellogg Biological Station, Michigan, USA - KBS M4-4 metaG | ecosystem: Host-associated > Plants > Roots > Rhizosphere > Soil | place: Michigan...
AAACGATGCATCGCCGATGGTAGTGTGGGGTTTCCCCATGTGAGAGTAGGTCATCGTCAAGATTAAATTCCGAAACCCCATTTGCGAGAGCAGATGGGGTTTTGTTTTGGGCGGTCGAAAAGCCAGCTAACATCCCAACTCCGCCAACAACTCCCCACAGTGCTAAAGTCGCACCCTCGATTTTGCTTTTCCCAAGGAAGCCGTTATGCCGGATGCAACGTCCCTCAGCGCTGGATTCATGGTGGTTCACGGCAACCGCCTGGACGAACTGCGCAGCCTGGTGGTCAGTTGGATGCGCCGCTATCCACTGGCGCCCCTGGAAAACGAAATTGCCTTGGTACAAAGCAACGGTATCGCACAGTGGCTCAAACTGGCCCTGGCTGAAGATCCGGAAGACGACGACATGGGCGGTTGTGGCATCGCTGCTGCAATTGACGTGCAGCTACCCGGTAGTTTCATGTGGCAGCTCTATCGCATGGTCTTGGGCAAGGATGAAATCCCGCCCAAGTCTCTGCTCGATAAAGCGCCGCTGACCTGGCGCCTCATGCGGCTGCTTCCAGAGCTCATTAATCAACCGCACTTTGAACCATTGCAGCGTTTCCTCACCCACGACACTGACCTGCGCAAACGCTACCAACTCGCCGAGCGTCTGGCTGACCTGTTCGATCAATACCAGGTCTATCGTGCCGACTGGCTGGAGGACTGGGCAGCCGGCCGCCACCAATTGCGTAGCGCCAGAGGCGAACCCAAGCCACTCAACCCCGCCAACTGCTGGCAAGCCGAGCTATGGCGCGCGCTGCTGTTGGACGTAGGAGAAGAGGGCATGGCCGAAAGCCGCGCCGGTGTCCACCAGCGTTTTATCGAACGCATCAACAGCCTTGAAAAAGCTCCGGCAGGCTTGCCATCCCGGGTGATTGTGTTCGGCATCTCATCTTTGCCCGCGCAAGCGTTGGAAGCTCTCGCCGGCCTGGCACGCTTCAGCCAAGTCTTGTTGTGCGTGCACAACCCTTGCCGTCACCACTGGTCTGACATCGTCGCCGACAAAGACCTGCTGCGTAACGAATACAAGCGCCAAGCTCGTAAAGCCGGAATGCCGGTCACCATCGACCCACAAACCTTGCACCAGCACGCCCATCCACTGCTGGCAGCCTGGGGCAAACAAGGTCGCGACTACATCAGCCTGCTGGACAGCTACGACGACCCCAACAGCTACCGCGCCGCCTTCCGCGATGAGCGCATCGACCTGTTCAGCGACAGCCAGCCCACCACGCTGCTCAACCAGCTCCAGGACGACATCCTCGAACTGCGCCCGCTCAACGAAACCCGCGAGCTATGGCCCGCCGTGGACCTGGAACACGACACCTCAATCCGCTTCCACATTGCCCACAGCGCCCAGCGCGAAGTGGAAATCCTCCACGACCAATTGCTCCAGCGCTTCAGCGCAGACCCCACGCTGCGCCCCCGGGACATCATCGTCATGGTCCCCGACGTCGACAGCTACGCACCGCATATTCGCGCAGTGTTCGGCCAACTGGAAAAAAGCGACCCCCGTTTCATTCCCTTTACCCTCACCGACCAAGGCCAACGCGGCCGCGACCCTCTGCTGATCGCTGTCGAACACCTGCTCAAACTCCCCGACAGCCGCTTCCCCGTCAGCGAAATTCTCGACTTGCTTGACGTGCCCGCCCTGCGCGAGCGCTTCGCGATCAAGGAACGCGACCTGCCCACACTGCATCGCTGGATCGAAGGCGCCGGCATCCGCTGGGGGCTCAATGCTGAGCAACGCGCCGGTCTCGGCCTGCCGGATGAGTTGGAGCAAAACAGTTGGCGGTTCGGCCTGCGCCGCATGTTGCTGGGTTACGCGGTCGGCTCCGGCGCTGCGTGTCACGGTATCGAGCCCTACGACGAAATTGGTGGCCTTGACGCTGCCCTTATCGGCCCCTTGGTCGCCCTGCTCGATGCATTGAATGACGCGCACCAAGCGCTGTCCCAACCAGCCGCCCCTCAACAATGGGGCGAGCGACTGCAACGCTTGATGCAATTGTTCTTCCTGCCGAGCAGTGAACACGACGACTACTTGCTGGGCCAACTCGAGCAACTGCGAGAGACCTGGTTGGAAACCTGTGAGTCCGTCGGCTTGCAGGATGAATTGCCGCTCACCGTCGTCCGTGAAGCCTGGCTGGCCGGACTGGATCAAGGTCGCCTGTCCCAACGCTTCCTCGCTGGAGCTGTCAATTTTTGCACCTTGATGCCTATGCGTGCGATCCCGTTCAAGCTCGTATGCCTGCTCGGCATGAACGACGGCGACTACCCGCGCGCCCAGCCACCCTTGGACTTCGACCTCATGGGCAGTGATTACCGTCCTGGCGACCGTTCACGCCGTGAAGACGACCGTTACCTGCTACTCGAAGCCCTGTTGTCAGCCCGAGACCAGTTGTACATCAGCTGGGTGGGCCGCAGCATCCGCGACAACAGTGACCGCCCAGCCTCCGTGCTGATCGGTCAATTGCGTGACCACCTGGCCAGTGGCTGGCACAACGCAAACACAGACGAACTCCTGTTGGACGCCATGACCCAGGAACACCCACTCCAACCCTTCAGCGCGCGCTATTTCCACGAAGGTGACCCACTGTTCAGCTACGCCCGTGAATGGCAGTTGCTCCACGAAGCACCGGTTACCAGGCTTGAAGAAGAAGGGCTCACACAACACGAGCAGGAAGAACCCCTGACCCTCGGTCAGTTGCAGGACTTCCTGCGCAACCCGGTCAAACACTTCTTCAGCCAGCGTCTGAAAGTTTTCTTTGAGGCCGCTGAAGTGCCGCTGGCCGACGAAGAACCCTTCGTGCTCGACGCGCTGCAACGCTACAGCCTCAGCGACAGCCTGCTGAATGCCGCACTGACGCAGCCCGACCATCTCGACCAAGCCCTAAGCGCGCAGGCCCTGCGCTTGCAAGGCAGCGGCCTGTTGCCCATGGTCGGCTTTGGCGAATGTTTGCGTAACGAGCTGATCGAGCCGTTGCCTGACCTGCTGCAACGTTACCAACAATTACTCGCCCTCTGGCCGATGCCTCACACTGGCGCGGAACCGATCAATTTTGAGCATCAAGGCATTCAACTTGACGGCTGGATCAGTGGCCTGCACCGGCGCAGTGATGGTGGCTTGTTGAGTGTCACCACCATCCCCAACAGCATCGGCTCGATCAAATCACGCAAATGGCATCGCCTGATCCGTCCCTGGGTCAATCACGTGGTTGCCTGCACCTGCGGGCTGCCGTTGAGTACCGGCTTGGTGGCCAGCGATGACACTTTGCTGCTGTCACCTCTGGATAAACCTGCCGCCCAGGAAATCCTCGGCCACCTGCTGCTGGCCTGGCATACCGGCATGAGCAAACCGCTGCCTGTCGCCGTTAAAACCGCCTTCGCCTGGCTCGGCCAAACCGATCCTGTAAAAGCCCTGGCAGCAGCGAGTAAAGCCTACGAGGGCGACGGCCTCACAACCGATGGTGAACGCCGTGAAACCCCAGCGCTCACGCGACAGTTCCCCGACTTCGCCACCCTGATGGCGAGTGAAGAGTTCGAAGGTTGGTGCGAAACCCTATATCGCCCCCTGCTCAACGCTCCATGGCGATCACTGACAGGCGAGGAGGCCGGCGCATGAGCAGCAAACCCTTGGCCCTGGCCTTCCCGCTCAAAGGCAGCCAGCTGATTGAAGCCAGCGCCGGCACCGGCAAGACCTTCACTATCTCCGCCCTCTATCTGCGCCTTGTGCTCGGGCACGGTGGTGATGAGTCAGGCTTTGGCCGCGAACTGCTGCCACCGCAAATCCTGGTGGTGACCTTCACCGACGCGGCCACCAAGGAGCTGCGTGAGCGCATCCGCATCCGTCTGTCCGAGGCCGCGCGCTTCTTCCGTGACGAAATCCCGCAGCCGGACACCTTGATCGCCGACTTGCGTGATCAATACCCACCGGAACAATGGCCCGCCTGCGCTAACCGATTGGACATCGCAGCCCAATGGATGGACGAAGCCGCTGTCTCCACGATCCACAGTTGGTGCCAGCGCATGCTGCGCGAACACGCCTTCGACAGCGGCAGCCTGTTCACCCAGACCCTGGAAACCGACCACAGCGACCTGCTCGGCGAAGTCCTGCGCGACTACTGGCGGCTGTTCTGCTACCCCATGCACGACGACGCGCTCAACTGGGTGCGCAATAACTGGGGCGGCCCTGCCGCATTGATGCCGCGAGTGCGCGCACTGTTCGGCAGCGAACGGCCCACCGACGAAACCCGCGACCCTGCCGAGTTGATCAACGCCTGCCTGCAGGAGCGCCGTGAGGCGCTGATACAAATCAAGGCCCCCTGGCAACAATGGGCCGCCGAGCTGCGCGACATCTGCCTGCACGCCGTGGCCGCCAAAGCCGTCGATGGCCGCAAGATGCAAGCCCGCTACTTCGAGCCCTGGTTCGAAAAAATCAGTGCCTGGGCCGCTGACGAAACCCTGGAACAACTGGACATCGGTACCGGTTTCACCCGCCTTACGCCCGACGGCATGGCCGAAGCCTGGAAAGGTGAGCCACCGCATCACCCCGGCATCGACGCCATGGCCGGCCTCAAGGCTGCTCTCGACGCGCTGCCAAGCCCTGACGCCGCCGTGTTGCAACACGCCGCTGGTTGGGTCGGCAAACGCTTTGAGGACGAAAAACGCCGTCGTGCCGAAATGGGCTTCGACGACATGCTCATCCGCCTCAATGCCGCCCTGCAAGCCGACGGCGGTGAGCGCCTGGCCAGTGTGATTCGCGAACAGTTCCCGGTGGCGCTGATCGATGAGTTCCAGGACACGGACCCGGTGCAATACAGCATCTTCGACAGCATCTACCGCATCGAAGAAAACCACCTCGACAGCGGCCTGTTCCTGATCGGCGACCCCAAGCAAGCGATCTACGCTTTCCGCGGTGCCGACATCTACACCTACCTGCGCGCGCGCCAGTCCACCACCGGTCGCCACCACACCCTGGGCACCAACTTCCGCTCCAGCCACGCGATGGTCGAGGCGGTCAACCATGTGTTCCAACGTGCGGAAACCGGCCGTGGCGCTTTCCTGTTCCGTCAGCCGGATGGCGAAAACCCGGTGCCGTTCCAGTCGGTGCTGTCCCAGGGCCGCAAGGAACAGCTGCAAGTGGACGGGCATACGCTGCCCGCCATGAACCTCTGGCACTTGTCCACCGACCAGCCGATATCCAACGTGGTTTATCGCCAGCAACTGGCAGCGGCCTGTGCCACGCAAATTGTTGAGTTGCTCAATGGCGGGCAGCAAGGTACGGCGGGTTTCCTGCAGCCGGACGCGAGCTTCAAGGGCGTGCTTCCATCGGATATCGCCATCCTGGTTCGTGATGGCAAGGAGGCCCAGGCGGTGCGGGCCGAGTTGGCCGCCCGGGGCGTGCGCAGCGTTTACTTGTCGGATAAAGACTCCGTCTTTGCCGCCCAGGAAGCCCATGACCTGCTCGCGTGGCTCAAGGCCTGCGCCGAGCCGGATGTCGAGCGCCCCCTGCGTGCCGCCTTGGCCTGCGTCACCCTGAACCTTTCGTTGCCGGAACTGGAGCGCCTGAATCAAGACGAACTGGCGTGGGAAACCCGCGTCATGCAGTTCCGAGGTTACCGTGCGATCTGGCGCACCCAAGGCGTGCTGCCAATGTTGCGACGCCTGCTCCATGACTTCCAACTGCCACAAACCCTGATCGCCCGCAGTGACGGCGAGCGCGTGCTGACCAACCTGCTGCATCTGAGTGAACTGTTGCAACAGGCTGCGTCGGAACTGGACGGTGAACAGGCGCTGATCCGCCACCTGGCCGAGCACCTGGCACTCTCCGGGCAAGCCGGTGAAGAGCAGATCCTGCGCCTGGAAAGCGATGAGCAACTGGTCAAGGTGGTGACCATCCACAAGTCCAAGGGCCTGGAGTACGACCTGGTTTTCCTGCCCTTCATCTGTTCGGCCAAGCCGGTCGACGGCAGCCGCTTGCCCCTTCACTACCATGATGAAAACGGTAAATCCCAGGTCAGCCTGCGCCCAACCGTCGAGCTGATCGCCCAAGCCGATGACGAGCGCCTCGCCGAAGACCTGCGCTTGTTCTACGTGGCGCTGACCCGCGCCAAGCATGCGTGCTGGCTCGGCATCGCCGACCTCAAGCGCGGCAACAACAGCAGCTCCGTGCTGCACCTTTCGGCACTCGGTTATCTACTGGGTGCGGGAGCCTCGCTGGGCGAGTCCGCTGGCCTTGCACGTTGGCTGCTGGATCTTCAGGAAGGCTGCCAGGCCATCCACTATGGCCCGGTGCCCGAAGTCACCAGCACCCTGTTCCATCCACCCAAAAATGAAGCCACCTTGCTCGCACCCTTGCTGCCCAAACGCAAGGCGGCGGAGAACTGGTGGATAGCGTCCTACAGCGCGCTGCGTATTGGCGACAGCATGAGCGCCGCCAGCCTCGAAGCACCGGAAAACCCTCAGGCCCAGAAGCTGTTCGATGACGAGCGCCTGGACCCCGACGCACCGCGCGAAGTGGCTGCGTCTGGCGGTGACATTCACCGTTTCCCACGAGGGCCGAACCCAGGCACGTTCCTCCACGGCCTGTTGGAATGGGCGGGTGAGGAGGGCTTCAACGTCACCCCGGTAGCTATCGAAAAAGCCGTGGGCGCCCGCTGCAACCGCCGTAACTGGGAAGGCTGGATCGTCACCTTGAGCAGTTGGCTGGGCCACCTGCTGCAAACACCGTTGCCGGTGGATAACGGCCACATCACCCTCAGCGGCCTCACGCAGTACCAGATCGAAATGGAGTTCTGGTTCGCCAGCCACAAAGTCGACGTGCTCGCCCTCGACAAACTGGTGTGCCAGTACACCCACGGGGGCGTCTCTCGCGTCGCCGCCGAACCGGTGTTGCTCAACGGCATGTTCAAGGGGTTTATCGACCTGACCTTCGAACACGACGGCCGCTATTACGTGGCCGATTACAAATCCAACTGGCTCGGCCCTGACGATTCGGCCTACACCCATGAGGCCATGGAACAGTCGATTCTCGACCATCGGTACGACCTGCAGTACGTACTTTACCTGCTGGCCCTGCACCGACAACTGAAGGCGCGCTTGCCGGACTACGACTACGAGCGCCATGTGGGCGGTGCGTTGTATGTATTTCTGCGCGGTACTCAGTCCGCCAGCCAAGGCGCTTATTTCACCCGGCCACCCCGGGCGTTGATCGAAGGTCTGGACCTGATGTTCCAAGGCAAATCCATCCCGCCCAAGGCCGAGCCCGCCTGGGAACAAGGAGTGCTGCTATGAGCCTGTCGCCGCTTCCGCTTGAGGAACTGTTGCCCCTCAGCCGCGCTGCCGACCTGGTGCAACTGCTGGAGCGATGGGTTGATCGTGGCTGGCTGCGTGCCTTGGACAAAGCGTTCGTCGGTTTCCTGCACGAACTCGACCCACAGGCCGACCCGTTGGTGCTGCTGGCGGCGGCCTTGACCAGCCACCAGTTGGGCCACGGTCACGTCTGCCTCGACCTGTTCGAAACCCTCAAGGCCCCCGACTTTGCCCTGTCCCTGCCGCCCGAAGGCGACCTGCAAACCGGCGCCATGCTGTTGCCGTCGCAACTGCTCGACGGGTTGGACGGTGCTCATTGGTGCCATGCGCTGGCTGCCAGCCACTTAGTCGCCCTGGCCGTCGATGGCAGCGAAGCCGCCCAAAGCCGGCCCTTGGTCCTGTCGGGAAAACGCCTGTATCTGCGCCGCTACTGGACCTACGAGCGGCGCATCGACACGGCTCTGCGCCTGCGACTGGCGACCCAGGAAACCGTCAGCGCCGACTTGCCCCAGCGACTCAATGGCCTGTTCGATCAGCCCCCGCCTGACGGTGTGATCGACTGGCAGAAACTGGCCTGTGCCCTGGCCACTCGAGGCGCTTTCAGCATCGTCACCGGCGGCCCCGGCACCGGCAAGACCACCACCGTGGTGCGCCTGCTCGCGCTGTTGCAGGCCCCGGCTGTGGAAACCGGCAGCCCGCTGCGCATCCGTCTGGCCGCCCCCACCGGTAAAGCCGCGGCACGCCTTACCGAATCCATCAGCCAGCAGGTGCTGTCGCTGAAAGTGCCGGACAGCGTGAAGGAAAAAATCCCGACCCAGGTCACCACCGTTCACCGCTTGCTGGGCAGCCGCCCGGGCACGCGGCACTTCCGCCATCACATCGGCAACCCGCTGCCCCTGGATGTGCTGGTGGTGGACGAAGCGTCGATGATCGACCTGGAAATGATGGCCAACCTGCTCGACGCCTTGCCGCCCCATGCACGCCTGGTGTTGCTGGGCGACAAGGACCAACTCGCCTCGGTCGAGGCGGGCGCGGTGCTTGGTGATCTGTGCCGCGATGCCGAAGCCGGCTGGTACAGCCCCCAGACGCGGCAATGGTTACAAGCGGTCAGCGGTGAAGACCTCAGTACCAGCGGCCTGCAAGAAGACCTCGACGGCAGTCACCCGTTGGCGCAACAGGTGGTGATGCTGCGTTATTCGCGGCGATTTGGCGAAGGCAGCGGCATCGGGCAACTGGCGCGTTGGGTCAACCAGCAAAATGCCGAAGAGGCTCGCAAGCTCCTGGCGGCACGCAGTCATGCCGACCTGTTCTGCCTCAGCCTCAAAGGCGAGCACGACCACGCATTGGAGCGCCTGGTGCTGGACGGGCAGGGCGACGGCGCCCAGGGGTATCGTTATTACCTCAATCTGCTGCAAAGCGCCCGACCGCCCCTTGATACGCCGCGCGAAAACGCGGCGTGGATCCACTGGGCGCAACAGTTGCTCGAGGCTTTCGACGCCTTCCAATTGCTCTGTGCCGTGCGCAAGGGGCCGTGGGGCGTCGAAGGTCTCAACCTGCGTATCACGGCGGCCCTGCGCAAAGTGCGGCTGATCGAAGGCGATGATCAATGGTACGAAGGTCGCCCGGTATTGATGACCCGCAACGATTACGGCCTGGGCCTGATGAACGGTGACATCGGCATTGCCTTGAAATTGCCCGAAAGCGATGGCGGCCCCCAGGTGCTGCGTGTGGCCTTCCCGCGCAACGACGGCCAGGGCGGTGTGCGCTTTGTGCTGCCCAGCCGGCTCAACGACGTGGAAACCGTGTACGCCATGACCGTGCACAAATCCCAGGGCTCGGAGTTCACCCACACCGCCTTGATCCTGCCGGACGCACTGAACCCGGTACTAACCAAGGAGCTGATCTACACCGGCATCACCCGGGCCAAGCGTTGGTTCAGCCTGATCGAGCCCCGTGGCGGGGTGTTTGAGGAGGCGGTGCGGCGCAAGGTCAAGCGTTTGAGCGGGCTGATGCTTGAGCTGGATCATGCCGCTGAAAAAATTGACTGACAGGTCACGCAATATTTCTGATTCAGTCGTCTGATTTTTCTGAAAAAATAGCGCGCCCCGTGAAGACCTACTCTTCGCGGGGTTTTCCGCCGCTGTGCTATCGTTGCGGCATCACCTTGAAAACACCTGAGAGAATTGCTGCATGAACGTGGCTGTCTCGCCCGCAGAGCGCAGTTTGAGCTGGAGACGCATGTTACTGGTGGCGGTTCTGTGCCTGCTCGCGCCCCGGGTATTTGCCCAGTCGCCTGCCCCGGCCAGCCTGGCTGACCAGCGTGCCCAGGCGGTCACCCAAGTGGTGCTTGGCATCCTCAGTTATGCCCGCTGGCCGGTGGAGCCTGCGCAATTGCGCCTGTGCATCATCGGGCCGACCCAATACACCGACGACCTGGTCAAAGGCACCACCCAGGCCACCGGCCGACCGGTGGTGGTGCAACGCCTGCTGGCGGATCATCCCGATATCGTCAACGCCTGTGACGCGGTGTACATCGGCAAGCTCACCGCCGATGAGCGTGGCCGCCTGTTTACCTCGTTGATCGGCCACCCGGTGCTCAGCATCAGCGAAGGCGGCGACCAATGCACCGTGGGCAGCCTGTTCTGCCTGCGCGTGGCGGATGACCAGGTGTCTTTCGAGGTCAACCTCGATTCCGTCGCTCGCAGCGGTGTGCGAATCCACCCCAGCGTGCTGCAACTGTCTCGTCGTCGGGCGCCTGCGCCATGAGCCTTGAAAAAGCGCGGCCAACCCTGCGCTCCGTCATTGGCCGAGGGCATTTGATCCTGGCGCTGGTGGCGGTGACGCTGGCGAGTGTCTCCCTGACCCTGCTCGGCGTGCTGGCGCTGCGGGTGTACGCCGAGCACAACCTGCACCTGATCGCGCGCTCCATCAACTACACCGTGGAGGCAGCGGTGGTGTTCAATGACAGCGCTGCGGCCACGGAGGCCCTCAGCCTGATTGCGTCCACTGAAGAGGTCGCCGAGGCCCAAGTGCAGGACGTGAATGGCAAGGTGCTCGCGCAATGGACCCGACCGGAAACCGGCATGCTCTCGCGTGTCGAACTGGCGCTGGCCCATACGCTGCTCGAACAACCCATCAACCAACCGATCCTGCACCAAGGGCGAACCATCGGCAGCATTCACCTGACCGGCCATGGCGGCAGCTTGCTGCGCTTTTTGCTCAGCGGCCTGGCCGGGATCCTGATTTGCACCGCCCTGAGCGCCTGGGTCGCCTTGCACCTGGCCCGACGCCTGTTGCGTGGCATCACCGGCCCCCTGCAGAGTCTCGCCTCCGTGGCCCACGCCGCCCGCAGCGAGCGCGACTTCGACCGCCGCGTGCCTCCGGCGCGAATTGCCGAACTCGACAGCCTGGGCAGTGACTTCAACGCGTTGCTCGGCGAGATGGAAGCCTGGCAAAGCCACCTGCAAAGTGAAAACGAATCCCTCGCCCACCAGGCCAATCACGACAGCCTCACCGGCCTGCCCAACCGTGCGTTCTTCGAAGGGCGTCTGATTCGTGCCCTGCGCAGCGCGGCCAAGGCCAAGGAACGGGTGGCGGTGCTGTACCTCGACAGCGACCGTTTCAAAGAAATCAACGACAGCTTTGGCCACGCCGCAGGCGATGCGGTGCTGGTGGCCGTGGCGGACCGTGTGCGCGCCCAGCTGCGCGAAGATGACCTGGTGGCGCGCCTGGGCGGTGATGAGTTCGCCATCCTGCTGGCGCCCTTGCACAACGTGGAAGATGCCCAGCGCATCGCCGACAAAATCATTGCCAGCATGGACCAGCCGATCCCGGTGCCCGGCAACACCCAGGTGTTGACCTCACTCAGTATCGGCATTGCCCTCTACCCCGATCATGGCGCCACTCCCGGCACCCTGCTCAATGCCGCCGACGCGGCGATGTACCAGGCCAAGCGTTTATCGTCCGGTGGCCAGCAAACGGCGGAGTCGGAGAACCCCGTCGTCAACGTTCAACACAGGAGTTGATCCCTTGTTCTCGACTGCACGATTTATGTTTATCACCTTGCTGGTGGCATTCCTTGCCCTCGGTGGATGCCAGACAGCCCCCCCAAAAGGCCTGACCCCGGCCCAGGTCGCCGTCCTCAAGCAGCAAGGTTTCGAACTCACTGACGAAGGCTGGGCATTCGGCCTGTCCGGCAAAGTGCTGTTCGGCAGCGACGTCGAAACCCTCAACCAGCCCAGTACCGACATCGTCCAGCGTATCGGCAAGGCCCTGCTGGGCGTCGGTATCGAACGCGTGCGCGTCGACGGCCATACCGATGCCTCGGGTAAGGAAACCTACAACCAGCAACTGTCCCTGCGCCGCGCCAAAAGCGTGGCCACGGTGCTGCAAGGTGTCGGGATGAAAGAAGAAAACATCCAACTGCGCGGCCTGGGCAGCAGCGAACCGGTCGCGCCGAACACCACGGCAGCGGGGCGCACCGAGAATCGCCGGGTATCGATTGTGGTGATTGCGGACTGAACCCGTCCCGCCAATCTCAATGTGAAACCCAATCAACTGTGGGAGCTGGCTTGCCTGCGATAGCGGTGTCTCAGTACTGGATGTACTGACTGACACACTGCCATCGCAGGCAAGCCAGCTCCCACAGTGGGTTTTGCGGTGTGCTTGAGACCTCGTTCGCTTAACGGCCCGGTGTCATCGCCTGCGTCAAGTCATCCACCACGGCCTTGCCCATCTCACACAGGTAATGCGCGGCCCACGCGTATTGCTCGCCACGCACATCCATGGCGGCGTCCATTGCGAGTTTCTTGGAGTAGAAAAGCAGGGTGGAGGCGTGCTCTAACGCTTCCTCTATTGGCATGCCGGCGTTGACGCGAAACAGCGGTCTTTCGTTTTCGCCGTAGTCGCCGAAGGTGACGACGCCGAGGGTGGTGATGGAGGAAAGCGGGGGATCGGGGACGATTTTTGACATGATGTTTCCCAAATTTGCAGTAGGGGTCACCACGGCATGTCGCTAAACATGAAGAGGTGGCAGCTGTACACGGGTTAGCGAACCGGTAAATTTGGGAACCCGGCAGACCCGAAGGTCTCCCGCGTACAGCCGCCATAAAACGGTAAAGACAGGTAAACAGCCTGGCAATACTTTGGCATCACATCCCAACTAATCCGAGTCGCTAAACCCGATCGCTGATGTGCAGCGAAGTCAGGAGGCTAGTGACCCCAACGGTAAGGCGCAATGGGGTAGAGAGTCTCTAGGAAACGTCCTGCAATTTAAAGCGAATCATCGTTGATGGCCCTTTAATCCGCGAACCTGATCTCCCGCGTCTCCCCCATCAACAACCCCTGATTCTGCTCCGTCACTTCCCTGATGTAGTCCCACAACAACGTAATCCGCTTCAACTTCCTCAGATCCTCCCGGCAGTACATCCAGAACTGTCGTGTGATCGCAATCTGCTCCCCCAGCACCGGTAACAAGCGCGGATCCTGCGCCGCCAGAAAGCACGGCAATATTGCCATCGACCGCCCCTGCTGCGCTGCCACGTACTGCGCGATCACGCTGGTGCTGCGCAAACTCGCGCTGGCGCCGGGCACCACGTTGGCCAGGTAGAGCAACTCCGAGCTGAACGCCAAATCATCCACATAGCTGATAAACGGATGCTCGGCCAAATCCCCCGGTTTACGGATGGGCGGGTGCTGGTCCAGGTATTCCTGGGTCGCGTACAGTTGCAACTTGTAGTCGCACAGCTTGCAGCACACATAGGGCCCATGTTCCGGCCGTTCCAGGGCGATGACGATGTCGGCTTCGCGCTTGGACAGGCTGATGAAGTGGGGCAGGGGCAGGATGTCTACCGAGATGGCGGGGTAGGTGTCGACAAAGTGGCTCAACTGCGGGGTGACGAAGAAGCTGCCGAACCCTTCGGTGCAGCCCATGCGCACATGGCCGGACAGCGCCACACCGGAGCCGGAGACTTGCTCGCAGGCCATGTGCAAAGTGCTTTCGATGGACTCGGCGTAACCCAGCAAACGCTGGCCCTCGGTGGTGAGGACGAAGCCATTGGTCCGGGATTTTTCGAACAGCAGCGTACCGAGGGACACTTCCAGTGAACTGATGCGCCGCGACACCGTGGTGTAGTCCACCGCCAGGCGCTTGGCGGCCACGCTGGCCTTGCGGGTGCGGGCCACTTCGAGGAAAAACTTCAGGTCATCCCAGTTCAGGGAGCCCAGGGACGTGATGTTTTTTTGCATATTGGTCCGGCTTTTATGTGCGTTCTTATT
>Ga0105244_10002574_pt1 | contig 13613 bp, 10 predicted proteins | sample KBSM44metaG_FD_80423 | JGI IMG/M metagenome (GOLD analysis project Ga0105244, IMG submission 80423) | Miscanthus rhizosphere microbial communities from Kellogg Biological Station, Michigan, USA - KBS M4-4 metaG | ecosystem: Host-associated > Plants > Roots > Rhizosphere > Soil | place...
ATTTGGCGAAAGGTGTGGAGTTTGACGCAGTCTTAATCTATAATGGCTCCGCTGATGCCTATTCCCGTGAGCAGGAACGTAAGCTATTCTATACCGCCTGTACCCGGGCAATGCATTTACTGCATGTATACTCTTTAGGAAAACCAAGTCCATTTATCACCTCACAGTCAGAAGAGTGGTACGAGATGAAAGATATCCCTGCAACTCGTGTGGAGTAAAAAGAGCGCTAATCTCCGAGCGATATGTTGCGGTGAAAACTCTTGCAAGATGAGGTCAGTCAGACATGTTCTGGTTGGCCTTTTTTTGTGTATGCTATGAAGAGAAAGTTGCTAACAATAGTGACATGTGCAGACATATCTTAGTTGTTATTGATAAATAAGGTGAATCTCCTTGTGCATGTATTCAATAGATGTAATTTTTCTTTACACACGAAGCTCAGACTCATATAATCGTAACAATCTATTTTTTTCGAACGTTGCATGATGAAGGGGAAAATTCATTCGTATGAGGTACAAAATACTTAATTTTGTGAACAGGCAACGGAACAGGGAATCTAACGAAGGAGGCAGGTAATTTGAAAACAACAGCTTTTGAGCGGCCGCTGATGGCCGATTGTGTACCGGATCTGGTCGCTACAGCCCGAGGAGATAAGAAGGCAACTTTGGTGATTCGGGGCGGTACTTTGGTTAACGTGATATCAGGGGAAATCTTGCCGGATATGTCTGTCGCTGTGCAAGGGGCACGAATTGCGTATGTTGGCAGAGATGTAAGCCATACGATCGGAGAACATACCCGCATTATTGAGGCAGATGGAAAGTATATTGCTCCGGGACTATTAGACGGTCATTGCCATATTGAGAGCACACAGATGAAAGTATCGGAGTTCGCAAGAGCTGTACTGCCTTCCGGTACGACAGGTGGATTCTTTGATCCACATGAAATTTCCAATGTGCTTGGGCTTAAAGGACTGCGGCTCATGCTGGATGAAGCACGTACCACACCGATGGCAGCCTATATGCAAGTAGCTTCATGTGTACCTTCCACTCACCCAGGGCTGGAGACTACAGGAGCTTATATTGGGCCGGAAGAGGTAGCAGAGGCACTATCATGGGGACCGGACATGATCGGCCTTGGTGAAGTGATGAACTTCCCGGGAGTGGTGTACGGGGATGAGACCATGATTGGGGAGATTCAGGCGACTCTGCGCGCTGGCAAAGTGGCAGATGGACATTTTACCTGGGCCTCGGACGACTGGCGTCTGCCTGCTTATGCGGCGAGCGGTGTGACAGGAGATCATGAGTGTGTTACGAAAGAAGATGTAGTGGAGCGCTTGCGGCTGGGGATGTATGCGAAGATGCGGCAGGGTTCTGCATGGCATGATGTCGCGGAGACGATTAAAGCATGTACGGAGCTTGGACTCGATACCCGGCGAATGATGCTGGTAACGGATGATCGAAGCTCGGAATCTTTGCTAAAAGAGGGTCATATGGACTTTGTCGTTCGACTGGCCATTTCCCAGGGCGTGAAGCCAGTAACTGCGTTCCAGATGGCTACGATTAATACGGCAGAACGTTTTGGTGTGGCGCGTGATATCGGGGCGGTGATTCCGGGTAACATAGCCGATATTATTTTGTTAGACGGACGCCTTACGGATGTCCGTGTAGGCACAACGATTGCTGCAGGGCAAGTCGTAGCCGAGAACGGTAAAATGACAGCTGTGTGGGACACGTTCACTTATCCTGAGGAAGCGCTCAATACGGTGAAGCTGGAAGCAAACATCCAGCCGCAGGATCTGGAACTGTCTGCACCTGTTGTGGAGGGAACTATAGGCGCACGCATCATCCATGTGACTGAAAATCATGTGGAAACGAAGCAGAAGCATGTGCAAGTGAATGTGCAAGGCGGCAAGGTGGTTCTGCCTGCTGCTGGTGAGGTATGCAAAATTGCCGTGCTGGAACGCCATAAACAAACGGGAAATCGCGCAGTGGCATTGGTCGGTGGGATCGGGTTCACTTCGCCAGCAGCTATAGCCATGACGGTAGCCCATGACAGCCACAATCTGTTAATCATCGGAAACGATGATGCACTTATGGCAGAGGCCGGTAATCGTGTCATTCGTATGCAGGGCGGTGTAGCTGTTGTAACAGATTCGGGTGTAACCGAGTTTCCTCTTCGGATCGCGGGACTGATGTCGGTGGAACCTTTCGAGGTGGTAGCGGAACAATCGGCAGCAATCAGTGAAGCACTGCAATCGGCTGGATGTACGTTGAACAATGCGTTTATGACCTTATCGCTGCTGGCGCTGGTGGTTATTCCTGAACTGCGTTTGTCTGACATCGGACTGGTACGCATCTCTGCAGAGGGCATTGAACGGGTCTCTTTGTTTGATGAAACGAATGTGGATTAAGCAGATAAAGCAAAGGTAAAGCATCAAATGAGAGTATATCGAGTAATAAATATCAATGTTTCATTGCAAGCCTCGCCGCCTTCGGGCGGTTTTTTGTTTGGAGAAGAAAACGCTTCCTAGGTCTACAGAATCGAAGTATTAAAAGGAAATATAGACTGAAGTCGTAACTGAAATTCTGATTTTTTACATATAACATTAAATTTTGTGACTTTTGGACTATATATTCAGAACTGTGAATTCCCGAAATAAGTTATATGATTCTTTCGTCGTGAGTCTTAAAGGTGATGTTGCGTATAAAAGCAGTTTAAATTCATGGAACTTCCGTAATGATGCAGAAAATGAATCCTAAACGACATCCTTTCACCCGGATTTATACGTAAGAGCTGCCATAACTTCAAGGGAGTGTACAAATATGAAAACCAAAAAAGAATTTCGTTTTATTCTGCTGATGAGTTGTCTGGTACTGTGTTTAAGCACAGCCTGTTCTACCCGAGTGGATGCGGTAGGTTCGGTAGAACCGGTAGACAGTTATGCCACAATACATGGCAAGCTGGATCGGCCAGTGAGGGGGACGTGGGTGTGGGATACGACTCAAATCCGGAATAATGCGCAGGATATTTTAAGTTTTGCGAAGGCCAACAACATTAATACGATCTATCTGCAGATGAACCGGGATATTAAAATCCCTGAATATAAGAACTTTATCCGGCTTGCACGGGCTCAAAATATCGCTGTGGATATCATGGACGGACGTTCCGCTTGGGGACTGACTGAAAGCAGGGAACAGATAGCTTCCTTTATGGACTGGATTGAAGCTTATCAAGCACAGGCACTGGCTAACGAGAAATTTGCAGGTATTCATCTGGACATTGAACCTCATGTGCATCCGCAGTGGAAGATCAATCAAGCCAGCGTCATTACGCAGTGGCAGGGAAATGTGAATTATATTATAGACCGTGCTGCGCGTATGAAGATGCCTGTGGCCGCTGATCTGCCGTTCTGGCTGGACAATTACAAAATTCCAGGTTCAACGATGGCTGTGAGTAGCTGGATGATCCGCAAATTTGATTCCATTACGATTATGGCTTATCGGGATACAGCTGCTGCTATCTACAATGTGGCAAAGGACGAACTTATCGATGCGGCCTCTGTAGGTAAGAAAATATCGATTGCGGTGGAAACGAAGCAAAGCAAGGAAGGCGACTTCATTACCTTTTACGAAGAAGGAGACGCCTACATGGAAGAACAGTTGAAGCTGGTAGAGAAAATGGCGAGTGCCCACACTTCCTTTAATGGTTTTTCTGTACATGAGTATTCTTCATGGAAGACGTTAAGAAAGTAGAGCAAGCCACCAAACAATAGAGGTGAACGTAAATAAAAGGTGCTTGCAGCTTACGTGCTGAAGGCACCTTTTTGTTGATCTTGTAAACATATATTCTATCAAAATCTTATCAATGGTAACCGCCCGATGTGATTCATTCCTTTTTTAAACCAGCAAAGTCTCTGTAAACGTAACAGGCACCAGTGTCATATTTTCGGAAAATATTTTACGATACTGAGAAGGTGTTGTGTTCTTGTGTTTCTTAAAGGTAGTAATGAAGTAACTCAAATGCTCAAATCCAACATCCATAGCGATATCAACAATCTTATGATCCGTATTCTCCAGCTGTGCGCAGGCCTGCTGTACCCGATAATAATTGATGTAATCGACAGGGCTCTTCTGCACCAACTTTTTGAAAAAACGACAGAAATGTCCTTCGCTCATATTGGCTTCATCCGCCAGGTCTTTCAGCTTCAGCGGTTCAGGATAATGCTTATGAATGTAACTGAGCACTAATTTTAGACGCTCCATCTTATCCGGTGTGCCCCCGTTAACTGCGCTTTTGAGCGGAAGCACCTTCCGCTGTTCAAACATGCGAGCAAGCATGAGATAGAGATAGGCTTTCGTGGATATCTCACAGGTGTCTGTCCCGCTCGCGTGATCTGCGAAGATGCGTTTCAGGTAGGCCAGAACTTCTGAACCCCAAGCTTCATCAGTTGTGATGTGATAGGGGAGCTGTATACTTTTTCGCAAAATAGGTCCAATAAACTTCTCCTGCACCGCATCAAACGTATGACTACCGAGAAGATCCGAATGAAACACAATGGAAGAAAATATACAAGGCTCATCGCCCATCAGATTTCCTGCATGAATCTCACCTCGATGAATAAAAACAGCCTCTCCGGCCTTCACCTCAACCCGGTTCATGTCAATTTGAAACACAGCAGAGCCTTGCGTCACCATCGTAAACTCCATCTCATCATGCCAATGGCAATCGAGAATGCTGTCCCCATTTAATTGCTGAATATCGGGGTACACACTGACCGGATACATGTCATTGCCGTGGATTCGATCTTCGCGTAAATGTTCCCGTTCCATCATGGAACCTCCTTATGCATATAAATAGATGTAATCGTTTGCAAATTATTATAGGAATTCGTCAGAATTACGTTTGAAATATCAAAATACTGATATAAATGATCAAAATACAAGAAGAAAATCTTCATTAATATCAATATCATTATAGTATAACCGAAGGAGGTAATCCAAGATGAAATTTACCGATGGCTACTGGCAGATCCGTGATGGATATCATGTTCAAAATCCGGCGGATATTCGAGATATTGTACAAAAGGGTGATTCCTTTACTGTATATGCAGCAACGAAACGCATTGAGCGCAAAGGCGATACACTGAACGGAACGTTGCTCAAAGCAACCTACAGCTCCCCGATGCCTGATGTTATTCGTGTGCAATTGAACCACCATAAGGGCAAAGTTAATCCAGGTCCCGAGTTTGCACTGAACACGCTGAATACCGATGTGCAAATTGCGCAGGATGAGAACGGTGCAGAACTGAAAAGCGGGAATCTTCGTGTAACCGTGAACAAAACAAAAGGCTGGGACATCGGCTTCCACTATAATGAAAAACGTCTAACAGGAAGCGGCTGGAGAGGCCCAGCGTACATTGAGTCAGCATCAGAAGGTACGTTCTTCCGGGAACAACTGGAGCTTGGTGTGGGCGAGTATGTCTATGGCCTTGGTGAACGATTCACCCCGTTTGTGAAAAATGGCCAGGTTGTGGATATCTGGAATGAGGATGGCGGTACAAGCAGTGAACAGGCGTACAAGAACATTCCGTTTTATCTGTCGAACAAAGGATACGGTGTATTCGTCAATCATCCTGAGAAGGTATCCTACGAGATCGCTTCCGAGAATGTATCGAAAGTGCAGTTCAGTGTTCAGGGTGAGACGCTGGAATATTTCATTATCGGCGGTGCTAATCCGAAAGAGGTGCTGGATAACTACACTAAGCTCACAGGTAAACCGGCTCTGCCGCCGGCATGGACATTTGGTTTGTGGCTGACGACATCTTTTACGACAGATTATGATGAAGCGACCGTTAATCATTTTGTCGATGGCATGGCTGATCGTGATCTGCCACTATCCGTATTCCACTTCGACTGCTTCTGGATGAAGGAATATCAATGGTGTGATTTTGAATGGGACAAAGATATGTTCCCTGATCCGGAAGGCATGTTGAGACGGTTGAAGGACAAGGGACTCAAAATCTGTGCGTGGATTAACCCGTATATTGCCGAGAAATCCATTCTGTTCGATGAAGGTATGGAAAAAGGTTATCTTGTCAAGACAGCCGATGGCAGTGTATGGCAGTGGGATAAATGGCAGGCGGGCATGGGCCTTGTAGATTTCACCAATCCTGAGGCGACTGCATGGTACAAAGACAAGTTGAAAGGTTTGATTGACCAGGGCGTGGACTGCTTCAAGACCGACTTTGGCGAAAGAATTCCGACCGATGTTGTGTATTATGACGGTTCCGATCCGGTGAAAATGCACAACTACTACACTTTCCTGTACAACAAAGCGGTATTTGATGTGCTTGAAGAAAACCTGGGTAAAAACGAAGCCGCTCTGTTTGCCCGCTCAGCAACCGTAGGTGGTCAACAATTCCCCGTACACTGGGGTGGCGATTGCTCGTCCAACTATTCGTCCATGGCAGAATCACTGCGCGGTGGATTGTCGCTCGGTCTTTCCGGGTTTGGCTTCTGGAGCCATGACATTAGCGGTTTTGAAGCGACAGCCGAGCCTGATGTATACAAACGTTGGGTACAGTTCGGGTTACTCTCTTCACACAGCCGCCTGCACGGTAACGAATCGTATCGTGTGCCTTGGTTGTTCGATGAAGAGGCTGTCGATGTTGTGCGTGACTTTACGAAGCTGAAGCTTAGTCTGATGCCGTACCTGTTTAATTCCGCGGTAGAGTCCTCTGTACAGGGATTGCCAATGATGCGGGCGATGGTGCTGGAATATCCAGATGATCCGACTTGTGCGACACTTGACTTACAGTACATGTTCGGAGATTCTATCCTGGTTGCACCGATCTTCAACAAAGAAGGTAACGTTCGTTATTACCTGCCAGAAGGTACATGGACCAATTATCTGACAGGGGTAAAAGTTCAAGGTGGGTGCTGGATCAGTGAAAATCATGACTTCAAAACACTGCCAATGATGATCAGACCGAACAGTTTGATCGCGGTAGGTGCGATAGACAGCAAGCCGGATTACGATTTTGCGGACAACGTATCATTGCATTTGTTTGAACTTGCTGATGGGCAGACAGCGCAAGCGGTTGTTGTAAATCAAAGTGCTGAGCGTGAGTTGCAAGTGACCGCCACACGTAACGGTTCGAAGCTGGAAGTTCGTGCTGAAGGTGCAGGCAAGCCATGGAAAATCGTGCTTCGGGGCATTGATTCCGTATCCAACGTGGATGGCGGATCACAAGAAGCTGGCGAGCAAGGCATCATCGTAACGGCATCAGCAGGTGCAAGCCAACTTACAATTGAGCTGTAACATGTTAGAATAGACCATAAAGGGACGGTGCCTGAAGGCGCCGTCTGTTTGTTTATTTATACGAAATAAATGGATAGTTCCTTCAAGGAGAGAACGGAAAGTGGGAGGCAATACAATATGGCACACCAACACTCAGACAACCAACAGCATCCGAATCAGAACCAGCACCAACATTCGGGCTTACATTGCCCAATATCAGCAGAAGTTTTGCATGCACTGGTACATCGACATTTTGGAGATAAAGTTGTCGTAAAACAGTACGGACTGCTGCAGGGTGGTCTATTTAACACGACGTATCGCATCCAACTGGAGCATACGGCGATTACGGACGTCATTTTGCGCCTTGCACCGGAGGGTATACAACCACTGCAACTGGCAAACGAAAAGGGTGAGCAACTAACCGAGCGTGATCCGTTATTTTCATTTGAACGCACAATGATGGCCTCGGAACCTGTCGTCTATGAGCATTACCGTAAGGCAGGTATTCCTGCACCGGAAGTACTGGCTTGTGATGACAGCGCTCAGGATGTTCCGCGAACCTATATGTTTATGGCGTTTATCCCAAGCGTGCAGCTTGATGATGCGTCTATCGAAGAGAAAGACAAAAATCATTTGTATACCCAATTAGGCATGTACACAGCCACCATGCATCGGATCGAAGGAGCATTATTCGGTTGGCCTCAGGCGGATGGCACGATTCGTGGATCGGATCACTGGTCTGAGGTGTTGATAGCTATCGCTGATGAAACAAGCAAAAAAGCGGCCCTAGTAGGGTTTATGCCTGGCATAGGCGAAAAAATTACGGCAATCTTCAAGCAAAATAAAGCTCTTTTTGATCAAATTAAACAACCTGTGCTTGTCCATAATGACCTATGGGCAGCAAATGTGCTCGTGCACGGTAAACAAGGGGGAATGAGCATTGCCGCTGTTATTGATGGAGATCGCTCGATGTTCGCCGATCGGGAATACGAGGCCATCCTCAACACGGATTCTGCCGCATTTCACGCAGGTTACGGCCGTTCCCTTGAATCCTCACCAGAAGGGCAAGCACGCCGGCTTGCGTATCGTCTATTGTCCTCATACTTTAACGCCTACGTTCATCAGCATCAGGTAGACCAACCGGAAGATGGCCGAATATTTGAGGAGCGTACGTTGGATTTGTTGGAAAAGTGGAAGATCGAACAATTCCGCTAATGGAACCTATCCATTTTGACATATGCTGAATAATCGCCCCCAGATTAACCAACAATAACGCTGTTGTGTGTAGAATCTGCGAAGGTGGTTAGGGTATGTCTGATAAAAAGTGGGACCTTGTCGCACTTGCTTCCATCCCTGTTATTATGACACTGGGGAACTCCATGCTTATACCGATTTTGCCACAGATTGAACGGGAATTGAAGGTATCTTCATTCAAGGTCAGTATGCTAATAACGGTATATGCTGTAGTGGCCATCTTGCTCATTCCATTGGCAGGATATTTATCGGATCGATTCGGCAGGAAAGCCGTGATTATTCCCAGTCTTGTCATTGCAGCAGCCGGAGGTGCTGTGGCCGGGATTGCCGCATGGTTCATGAGCGGTAATATCGCCTATTGGACGATTCTTGGGGGAAGGTTTTTGCAGGGAGTGGGTGCAGCAGGCGCATTTCCGATTGTCATCCCTCTTGTTGGAGATATGTTCAAGAATGAAGATGAGGTTAGCAAAAGTCTGGGTATTATTGAAACTTCAAACACCTTTGGCAAAGTGCTTAGTCCGATTCTAGGTGCTGCGCTGGCGGTGTGGTTGTGGTATTCGCCGTTTTTAGCGATTCCAGTACTATGCCTCATTTCACTTGTGCTCGTAGTATTTTTGGTGAAAACACCGAAGAGGAAGGAAAAACCGCCTACATTTTCGGAATTTGTTGCTTCTATCCGTGACGTTCTCAAAGTAAAGGGACGCTGGTTGTACGCTTTGTTTGCGATCGGTGGAATTTGTATGTTTCTTATTTTTGGCGTCCTATATTATCTTTCTGAGACGCTGGAGAGTGAGTTTGCGCTCAAAGGTGTAGTCAAAGGACTGGTTTTGGCCATCCCTCTGGCATCGTTATGTCTGGCTTCGTTTTTGGCAGGCAAGTGGATTGGTAAAAATAAATCACGCATGAAATGGCTCGGTTTTGCCGGACTAGCCTTGGTAACGGTATCGCTGGGGATCATCGGCATGTTCGATAATATTTACGTTGTGGTGGGATTGTTCACCCTAGGGAGTGCGGGTATTGGTGCTGCACTGCCATGCCTCGACACGTTGATTACAGAAGGTGTAGACAAAAAGCAACGTGGTACCATTACAGCCCTGTTCAGTAGCATGCGTTTTATCGGCGTATCGCTCGGTCCACCCGTTGTTTCTTTGTTGATTGGTTCCCACCATTTTTTGCTTTTTGGCATTCTGGCTGCGTCAGGTGCTGTCGGAGGTCTGCTCACATTGCTGGCGGTTAAACCAGAGAAGAGAGGTGAGCCTACTTCTGGCAGTGATGAGAAGCAAGATGATCAGGAGAAGCAGGACGAAGAAGACAAGCACGGTTATAAAGAGAAGCAAGACGGTCAAGATAAGCTACGCAAAAGGCGTGTGCAAGAAAGTGAAACCGACCAAGGATACAGACCTTCGCCACTGCGCCGCAAAAAAAGTCCTTACTGATGGGTGGATGGAATGCTCCCTTACGTTAAAGGGAAACCTGAACCTGAAAACGCGTTTACGTCTCAGAAAGCAGCGTAGCTGCTTGCCAGATGTAAACGCGTTTTTTGTACTGACAACGTCACAGGTGATATTGTCAGTGTGGATATTTTTATGAACACCCATGTTAAGGTAAGACCTCAGTAAATACATATTATGAAGGAAAACGTAATTATCTATTAGTTTCTTTTATCAGGTGCTACCTGCACATCATTCGTATCATGTGAAGCAGCGCTATCCGTTGCCGTGATATGTGTATGGGATAACAGCGGATGCGTTTCGATCTGGAAACTGCCACTTCGTTTACCCTGAATCAGATAGATCAGCAGGAACAATGCCATAAATAAAACAGAGTAGCGGTACATTTCCGTATAACTTGTCAAGGAAGCGATAGCGCCAAGCAGAAGTGCACCCGTAGCAATACCAAAATCAAGTGTGTTCAAAAACATCCCGTTCGCCATCCCCCTTTGAGCAGGGGCGACGACTTGAATCATCCAGGTCTGTATGGATGATTGCATAGAGCCATATCCAATACCATAGATAAAAGCAGCGACAAACAAGATGGGCATCGTCGTTGCCCAGGAAAGCGTGACAAGTCCAAGTGCGATACATATTGCCCCAGGAATCAATAAAGCTTTAGGACCCTTACTGTCGTAAATTCGACCTGCGAACGGTCTGACGAGTAGAACAGCCAGTGCATTAAACAGGAAGAACAGCGCTGGGTTAGCGAGATGCGCTTCTTTGCCATACAAAACGATAAATCCAACCAATCCGCCGTAGGTAATAGACAGCAAACCGTTCAGCACACTTGGAAGGATCAGTTTTCGGTTAAACGGAGCCTTTTCTTTAGAACCCGGTTTTGCTCCTGAAACAGATGCAACATCGCGAGTAGCTTGCTCTTGATGTGACGATTGCATCGAAATAGCCTGCGTAGTCTTTTTCTTGGCTATTTTTTTACGTGTCAGGCTGTAACTGAGTGGATAGATCACAGCAATCACTCCGGCTGTACTGAGCATAAGGGTGACAAACCCAGCTCCTTGTAGCAAAGTGACACCGATAATCGGCCCCATGGACATCGCCAGACTGGTGGACAATCCAAAGTAACCCATGCCTTCGCCCATTCGTTTGACGGGTACAATATCAGATGCCATGGTCGGAAATGCAGTGCTGCTTAGTCCGAATCCAACCCCAAACACCATGCGGAGCAAAAGCAGAACAGCGATACCCGCAGCAAAATAATAGCCAAGCGTAGCAAGCAGGGCTACAGACAAGCCAATATAGATCATCGCATTACGAAAACCTTTCTCAAGCGCTTTCGCAGAAAAGAGTCGTGCTACGATGGCACTTAATGCAAACAGGCAGGTGAACAGGCTGACTTGAAATGCATTGGCATGGAATCGATCCTGTACATAGGAAGGTAATGGTGAAACGATCATGTGTAGCTGCAGAAATAATAGAAAATTACACAGCATGAGCAAAATAAAATCGGTCGTCCATAATCGGACAGGTGCAGATTGTTCTTTCATGGTGAAACATTCCCCCTGAGTTGTAATAGTTACAGATTGTGATTAATGAGGGAAAGAGTATGTTTAAATGCTTCCATCTGGTCTTCCGGTATACCTTCAGCAAGTTTTTTATTCATTTCTCTTTCGATTGGAACAAGCACATCAATTAATGCTTTGCCATCTTTGGTAGGATACAGCAGATAGGCTCTACGGTCCTGGTCGCTCGTGCGGCGCTCGACCCAGCCTTTTTTCTCCAGTAAATCGATAATCCGTGCGGTGGTGGGCTGGTCTTTGAACACAAATCCTGCCATTTCTTTCTGATTAACGCCTTCCTTACGTACCACATTAAAAAGCACAGAAAATTGCTCTGTGGTAATATCGTAGGGTTTAAATTGTGCCGCTAGAAGGGCAGATGTTTTGCGGTGGGTGAGTCCGAGCATAAATCCGACGGACTGCTCCAAAGAATAATCCATGAATTGATGAACCTCGCTTCCGTAGAAAATGTCTCTAAAATTCATATAGTTGTTATAACAACTATATGTGGAACAAGTAATTTTGTCAAAGGAAATGGTAGTGCCGCAGGAGCGGAGCACATCGATGCAAAACGTTAAAAATCCTGCTAGAATAGGGATGAAACGGCTTCCAAAGTAATAAAAAATTTGTTATGTAAGGAGCGTTTAATAATGCTGAAAAATATTCCTGCGATTCTTCCGCCAGAGTTACTTAAATTGATGTCCGAAATGGGACATGGGGATGAACTTGTGCTAACGGATGCGAACTTCCCTGCTGCCAGTCATGCTGAACGTTTAGTACGTTGTGATGGCATAGGCACTGTGCAGCTATTGGAAGCTATATTACAGCTATTTCCGCTAGACACCTATGTAGAGCGACCAGCCGCTGTCATGCAGGTGGTTAAAGGTGATCCGGTCATTCCGATCATCTGGGAAGATTATCGGCGGTTAATCGAGGAATACGAGGATATGAGCGAAGCACTCGAATACGAGGATCGTTTTGATTTTTATGATCGTGCCGCCAAAGCTTATGTCATTGTGGCAACGGGTGAACGTGCTCAGTATGCAAACCTCATTTTGAAAAAGGGAGTTATTTTCCCTGAACCAGGACATGTTCAAGAGCGGCTGAATTCAGAAACCTATTAAAATCCATATGCGTTTAGGGCGACGGAGCTGGCGAGGCTTTCGTCGTTTTTTTACGATTGCCTGATCGGAGCCAGTAGACGGCGACATATACGATGGGCATGGATTCCACAAGCAGGGTGAAAGCCGGTATGGCGTAGGAACGGATTGCAAGCTCGTAGGCAGCTGCATCTCTGGCATATTGCATCACAATGACGGCAGCCGTCCCTGCAATAATAAACGTAAGGGACTTGTGTTGCCGTACACCGCTGATGCTGGATAGACAGACCGAGGAGACGTATAACAGAAAGGAGCTGCGTGTAAACATCGTTGTTGACCAGATGGCGATCAGAACAGGATCAAGGTTGTCCAGAAAATCACCGTATCGTGCAAAACGGACCAATTCCAGTAAAGGATACCTTAGACTCGCTGCCACATAAGGACCGAAATTCATCAGGATAAAGACCCAGAAGAACAGAATAAAGATGACAACAGTGCACCCTGCCCACACCATGCTTGTAAACATGGGACGCCTGAATGCGACAGCAGGAGCAAGGAATAGAAACAGCATCCATTCAGAGAACCACGGCATAGTGGAGATAGAGCCCATAAAAATTTCGGACCAGTCATGATGAGTTGCCATAGCTATCAAGATTTCCGGGTTACCTCCGCCTCCCACAGAGGGCATTAACAAGGATGAGGTGAGAAGCTGAACCAGAAATATGCCCTCAGATATAAAAACGATCGCAACCAGTCCTGAACGTGCTGTCAAACAAATACACAGAAGGGTGATGGAGGACGTTAGCCAGATCGGTGTCTGGGGCAAGTACATGGACTGCAAAAAGACGATGAAGTTCTCCACATCAATGGAGAGCAGATAGAGACATAACAGTGCAATTATACTGGTGAAAAAACGATGTATCATTTTGCCGACCACCTCTTCACCATAGGAG
>Ga0105244_10002576_pt1 | contig 13611 bp, 10 predicted proteins | sample KBSM44metaG_FD_80423 | JGI IMG/M metagenome (GOLD analysis project Ga0105244, IMG submission 80423) | Miscanthus rhizosphere microbial communities from Kellogg Biological Station, Michigan, USA - KBS M4-4 metaG | ecosystem: Host-associated > Plants > Roots > Rhizosphere > Soil | place...
AGGATATAGGGGGAGTTGATCATCTGTAGCGGGCGCGAAGCCAGGCGCACCACCACGTCGTTGGCACCGATGTGGGTCATGTAAGCCGCAAAGCCGCATAGCATCATGATCATCATGCCGAGGTCGCCGCCGCGACTCATCAGCAGGATTTTGACATATTCGACGATGTCGGTGCTGTTCCAGCCGGTGGATTTAGTGCCTTCCGGCAACACGCTGTGGCCCATCAGGGCGCTGATGATTAACAGCAACAGCCCGCCCACCATCAGCACGCCGGTGGGCGAATATCCTTTAATAATGTAGCGGCCTACGATAACTGTTATCACCAGCCCTATAAGCAAGTCCCACATAGATTCAGATCCCCAGAAATATTTAATAATGTTGTGTAAATAACGACATGGATCAGCACTGTGCACAATTCAGGCACATAGCGTCTATGATGTTTATCAAGGTAATCATCCATGTTGTGAATAAAACCACAGGGTGATTTGTTTGTGATGAAGGAGATGAAGATGTCTGAAACGCTGCGCGTCGGGCTGGTCGGTTACGGCTTTGCCAGTAAAACTTTTCATTCCCCGCTGATTGCCGGCACGCCGGGCCTCGAGCTGGCAGTGGTCTCCAGCAGTGATGCCAGCAAAGTGCAGGCGGACTGGCCTTCAGTGCAAGTGGTAGACAGCCCGGAGAAAATCTTCGCCGATGCGACTATCGATCTGGTGGTGATACCAACCCCCAATGCCACCCATTTCCCGCTGGCCCAGCAGGCGCTGGAGGCGGGGAAACACGTGATTGTCGACAAGCCCTTTACCGTCACGCTGGGCGAGGCGCGCTCGCTGGATATTCTGGCCAAGGAGAAAGGTAAGGTGCTGTCGGTGTTCCATAACCGCCGCTGGGACTCGGATTTCCTCACCGTGCAGGCGCTAATCAATGAAGGTACGCTGGGAGAGATTGTCTATTTCGAATCCCATTACGACCGTTTCAGGCCACAGGTGCAGCAGCGCTGGCGGGAGAATGACGAACTGGGCAGCGGCATCTGGTATGACTTAGGTTCACACCTGCTGGATCAGGCGCTGCGGCTGTTTGGCCTGCCGGACAGCATTCAGTCAGACTTGGCCGTGGTCAGGCCTGGCGGCAAGGCGGTGGATTACTTCAATACCACGCTGACCTACGGACGCCGCCGCGTGGTGCTGCACAGCACGGTTTACGCCTCGGCAGAGACCGCGCGCTTTATCGTGCAGGGGGAAAAGGGCAGTTTTGTGAAGTATGGCCTCGACACCCAAGAAGAGTGCCTGAAAGCCGGGCAGCGCCCGCCGCAGGCCAAGTGGGGAGAAGACCCGCGCGACGGCGTGTTGACCTTGAGTTATGAAGGCGTGCTGGCGGATAAGCCTCTGCCTACCTTGCCCGGCGATTACCCGGCTTACTACGCCGGAGTGCGCGACGCCATCCTCGGGCTGGGTGAGAATCCGGTTCCGGCCAGCGATGCTATCCGCGTGATGGAGTTGATTGAGCTAGGTATTCACTCTTCCCATCAGCAAGCCACCTTGAAAGTCCCGAAAAGTTGAGCGACATTGATGACTTAGACGCCGCGCATTGCGGCGATTTTTTTGCAAGGAACTCTACATGTCTTGGTTACAGCGACTGCGTATTGATAAATTTCTGCTGATTTTGGTCAGCGTGGTGGTCATCGCGTCATTCTTTCCCTGCGAAGGGATCTACAAAACGGTTTTTGAACACCTGACTACCGCCGCCATTGCGCTGCTGTTCTTCATGCACGGCGCCAAGCTGTCGCGTGAAGCGATCATGGCCGGGATCAGCCACTGGAAGCTGCATCTGGTGGTGTTTCTCAGCACCTTTGCGCTGTTCCCGCTGCTCGGTTTAGGGATGAAATGGCTGGTGCCGCTGGGCATTTTAACTCCGACACTGTATTACGGTTTTCTCTATCTCTGCGCGCTGCCAGCCACCGTGCAGTCGGCCATTGCCTACACGTCGGTGGCGGGTGGTAACATCGCGGCGGCTATCTGTAGTGCTTCGGCGTCCAGCATTCTTGGCGTGTTCCTCTCGCCGGTGCTGGTTGGCCTGTTGATGCACACGCAGGGCGGCAGCAGCAACACCTTGCACGCCATTGGCTCGATTGTGCTGCAACTGATGGTGCCATTTATCATTGGTCACCTGTGCCGTCCGCTGATTGCCGGCTGGGTGCAGCGCCATAAGAAAATCGTCAATATCACTGACCGTTCTTCGATTCTGCTGGTGGTGTATGTCGCCTTCAGCGAAGCCGTGGTCGAGGGGATTTGGAGCCAAATCGACGGCTGGTCGCTGTTGGCTATCCTGGTCTGCTCGCTGGTGCTGCTGGCGATTGTGCTGATCATCAACACGTTGGTGGCGCGCTGGCTGAGTTTCAGCACTAAAGATGAAATCACCATTGTGTTCTGCGGCTCGAAGAAGAGTCTGGCGAACGGCATTCCAATGGCCAACGTGTTGTTCCCGGCCTCGGCGGTAGGGGCGATGGTGCTGCCGCTGATGATTTTCCATCAGGTCCAGCTGATGGTCTGCGCGGTATTGGCTCAGCGTTACGCTAAGAAAGTGGCAAAAGAAGAAGTCGAGCGGGAAGGCAGTAAAGCGGCTTTAGAGCAGTAAAACAGTCAGTTAGAAAGAAGGGATGAGGCGTTTGCCGCCTCATCCCCGTCTCATTAGGCTTTCACTTTGGCGCGAATGGCGTCTTTTTCAGCCTCGCTGAGGAAGGCCATGGTCAAGCCATTCTCCTGCGCCTGACGGATTTCATCAGAGGTCAGCCCCGCTGCCGGAGCCGCAACGCGGTATTCGTGCTCAATCTCAATCCCCTGAACCGCCGGGTCATCGGTGTTAATTGACGCCAGAACGCCGTGACGCAGGAAGGTCGCTAGCGGGTGGCTGTCGAGCGCCGCCACGGTGCTGGTTTGGATATTCGAGGTCAGGCAAGACTCGATACCAATCTGGTGCTTGGCTAAGAAGTCCATCAGCTCTGGGTCTTCTGCTGCTTTCACGCCGTGACCGATGCGCTCTGCGCCCAGCTCGCGAATCGCCTGCCAGATGCTCTCCGGACCTGCCGCTTCGCCCGCATGGACGGTAATGCGCCAGCCCGCGTCGCGCGCACGGTTGAAGTGGCTGAGGAACAGGCTGCCGGGGAAGCCCAACTCGTCACCGGCTAAGTCCAGCGCGGTGATGCCGTCGCGGTGGGCCAAAAGGCCGTCCAGCTCTTGCAGACAGGCTTCTTCACCGAAGGTGCGGCTGAGAATACCAATCAGGCGCACGTCAATGTCATGCTCCTGACGACCACGACGGATACCGTCAATCACGGCTTCAACCACGCCCGCCACTGGCAGGTTGTGGGTCATCGCCATGTAATAAGGTGAGAAACGCAGCTCGGCGTAGTGCAGACCGGCATTGGCGGCGTCGGCGACGTTTTCCTGCGCCACGCGGCGGCAGGCATCGAGATCGCCGAGCACTTTCACGCCCCAGTCGAGTTTCTGTAAGAAGCTGACCAAATCTGGCTCAGTCTTGGTTACCTGAACGTGTGGACGCAGGGTGTCAAGCTCGGTCGCTGGCAGAGTAAGATTAAATTGGCGACCTAAGTCGAGAATGGTTTGAGCGCGAATATTGCCATCAAGGTGGCGATGAATGTCAGTCAGAGGGAGGCGTGTATCAATCATGGTGTGCACTCATTATCGTTTGAAAAGTGCGGGGCATTATAACCATTGAGCGGGATTTGTGAAATTTTGTTGCGCAACAAAGTGAGAAATAAGCACTTTGTTGCGCGTAAATAGGGCAGAACAGAAGAATTGCAGTGGTTTACGCCTTAAGGGCGCGGATCCCAGCGATTAACTTCTCTACGCCCATTTCGACTTTAGATCGCGGGCAGCCGACGTTCAAACGCAGGAAACCTTCACCTTCTGCGCCGTAGGTGTAACCCGGCATGATGGCGACTTTCTGGTTATCTATCAGCTCTCGCTGCAAGGCTTTGTCATCCAGCTTCAGCGGGCGCAGGTCAATCCACGCCAGATAAGTGGATTGCGGCGGTTGCCAATTCAGCTCGGAGAAGGCCGCATTGAGGGTGTCGGCGACATAGTGCAGGTTGCTCTCCAGATAGCTGCGCAGGGCGTCGAGCCAGACGTCGCCCTGACGATAAGCCGTGACGTGGGCCAGCACGGCTAACACCGCCGGTGAGGAGAGGCCGTCGCTGGCTTTTAGCTGGTGCAGGTAGGCGTCGCGCTGTGCCGGGTCGCTAATCAGGCCATAAGCCCCGGTCAGGGCCGGAATATTGAAGCTTTTCGAGCCGGAGGTCAGCAGCGCCCACTGGCCGGTTGCCACTTCATTCCACGGCGTGTGGCGGTGGTCGCCCCAAATCATATCCATGTGAATTTCATCACTGACTACGCGCACATTGTGCCGCTGGCACAGCTCGGCAATCAGCGTCAGCTCGGCTCTGCTCCACACTTTGCCGGTTGGGTTGTGCGGGCTGCACAGCAGCAGCAGGGTGCAATCCGGCGCGGCCAGCTGTTGCTCGAGCAAATCACTATTCAGCAGCCACTCATTGCCCTGTTTCTCCAGCGGGCAGGCGACCAGCTTGCGATGATTGCCGTCAATCACCTTGAAGAAGGCGTCATAGGCCGGAGTGAAGGTCAGCACGCCGTCGCCCGGCTGGGTCCATTGGCGAATCAGCTGCGCGACCATGTAAATCACCGACGGGCCGTAGACCACCATGTTGCGGTCAATCTGGCTTTTAAAACGCTGCTGATACCAGTGTTCAATCGCGCCCAGAAAGTCATCATGCTGCCAGCGGCTGTAGCCCAGCACGCCGTGTTGCAGGCGTTTTTGCAGTGCTTCGAGGATGCACGGCGCAGTGGCGAAATCCATATCGGAGATGGTGAAGGGCAGCAAGTCAGCACTGCCAAAACGGTCTGCGACGTAATCCCACTGTGTACACCAAGTGCCGTGGCGGTCAACCGGCGTGGAGAAATCAAAAAGGTTTGTCGACATTTTCGCTCCCTGAAATCGGGTCATTCTAGAAGGTGAAAAGGGCGACATAACGTCGCCCTGTAAGCTTGGATGATTATATGGTGGCCGGTTCCGGCGCGGCGCTATTTTTCGCCTCGCGGATCAGCCAGTCGAGTTCATCTTTCACAGACTGGACCTGCGGGCCGATCACCACTTGCAGGTTGTGTTCGTTGAGATGCACCACGCCGATGGCGCGATTGGCTTTCAGCGTCGCATCGTCAACCAGCGACATATCATGCACTGACATACGCAGACGGGTGATGCAGTTGTCGAGTGAGACAATGTTGTCTGCACCGCCCAGCGCGCTGAGGATTACCGGCACGTTGTAGCCTGATTTGCTGTTAGAGGCTACTGGCGCTGCGCTTGGCATAGATTCAGATTCGCGGCCCGGCGTTTTGATGTTAAAGCGCAGGATAGAGAAGCGGAAAATCGCGTAGTAAGCGGCGAACCAGATAGCGGCCACCACCGGCACCAGATACCACTTGGTGGCCGTACCGTGCAGGATACCAAACACGACGAAGTCGATGATGTTGCCGTCGGTGTTACCAATGGTCACGCCCAGTACCGACATAATGGTGAAGCCCAAACCGGTCAAAATAGCGTGGATGATGTACAGCACAGGTGCAACAAACAGGAACAGGAACTCGATTGGCTCTGTAGTCCCACCGACCACGCAAGCCACCACGCCGGAAATCAACAAACCTTTAATTTTATGACGGTTTTCAGGTTTAGCACAGTGGTACATCGCCAATGCCGCACCCGGCAAGCCGCCGAGGAAGGCAGGCATTTTACCTTGGGACAGGAACTGGGTCGCGCTTTCAGAGAAGCCGTGAGTGGTCGGGCAAGAGAGCTGCGCTTGGAAGATAGTCAGCGCGCCGCTCACTTCACGTCCGCATACATCCATGGTGCCGCCAGCTTCGGTAAAGCGGATCAGGGCAACCAGAATGTGGTGCAGGCCAAACGGCAGCAGCAGGCGTTCGCCGGAACCGAAAATCATCGGCCCAAAGATACCAGCATCGTGGATCAGGCGGCCTAAACCGTTAATTCCGGCAGCAAAGAATGGCCAAATCAGCGGAATAACCAGACCGACAAGGCCCAGCACCACGGTAGTGACGATTGGCACAAAGCGAGTGCCGCCGAAGAAGGCCAGCGCATCCGGCAGGCGGATAGTGTTGTAACGCTCATGCAGAATATAGACGATAACGCCCACAATGACCGCGCCCAGAATACCGGTATCGATAGACTGAATGCCGAGGATCATCTGAATGTTATTGGCTTTAAGGATAACCGGATCGACAGTTGGCAGCACGCCGCTGGCGGTCAGGTAGAAGTTAGTCGCCAGATTTAGCACCGCGTAACCAACAAACCCAGAGAACGCCGCGACGCCTTTGTTTTCGCGCGCCATACCCAGTGGAATGGCAATTGCAAACATCACTGGCAGGAAGCTGAAGGCGAACGAACCGACTTTGCTCATCCAAGTGAAGATCAGTTGCAGGATTGGGTTACCTAAAGCCGGTAACAGGGTGGTGACATCATTGCTGCTTAATGAGCTACCGATCCCCAGCATAATGCCGCAGAAGGAGAGTAAGGCGACTGGCAACATGAAGGTTTTACCTAAACTTTGGAAAAACTCCCAAAGCGTGACGCGTTGTCTTTTATTGGCTGGCATACTTGTTCCCCTGAAGCGAAAAATGAACCGGATTAATCTTATGGCGGATAAGATAAAACGTTTTACCTAAATAAATCGTGCTTTGGTTCACATTACTAACGCATGCCCGCAAGATAAGCTTAGCGGGAGATTAAACGTTTAACCTAAAGTGGATTTATTCAGCCTGCGGCGGGTGATGCAATAAGCCAGCCATTCATGGAGTTTTAATGAAAGAAGTTACAGGATGAGCCAGAAAAAAGTCACCATCACCGACGTCGCCCAGCACGCAGGCACCTCCGTGACCACCGTTTCCTTGGTGCTAAGTGGGAAAGGGCGCATCTCCCCGGCCACCGCCGAACGGGTGAATCAGGCCGTCGAGCAGTTGGGGTTTGTGCGTAACCGACAGGCCAGTACGCTACGCGGCGGAGAGTCCGGCGTGGTGGGGCTGATCGTGCGTGATATCTGCGAACCTTTCTATGCCGAGATGACCGCTGGCCTGAGTGAGATGTTTGAAGCTCAGGGTAAGGTGTTGTTTTTGCTACAAAGTGGCTCATCAGGCAAAGGTTTGGCGCGCTGCTTCGAGACGCTGCTGACCCACGGCGTTGACGGTATTGTGATTGCTGGTGGGGAGCACGCCCCGGCCGGGCTGAAAGAGAAAGCCTGCGAGCAGGGCGTGCCACTGATTTGCGCCTCGCGCGCCAGCGGCATTGACGGTGTGGATTTGGTGCGGCCTGACAATATGCTGGCGGCAAAAATGGCGACGGAATATTTAATCAAACGCGGCCACAAGCAGATTGCTTACCTCGGTGGCCTCAGTGATTCACTCACCCGCGCGGAGCGTTTAGGCGGCTTTTGCGCCACGCTGGTGCAGTACGGTTTGCCATTTCGCAGCGAATGGATCATCGAGTGTGACTATCAGCAGAAGTGCGCCGCCGACGCCGCCGAGACATTATTGCGCCACTATCCCAAGATCAGCGCCATCGTCTGCCATAAGTCGTCAGTCGCCATGGGCGCCTATTTTGGCATCATGCGCACGGGCAACCTGATCGGCGGCGGTGCGGTAGATAACTTCTTCCAGCAGCAAATCGCGTTAATCGCCATGGAAGACGCCCCCGAAGCCGAACTCACCGAACCGCCTTTGACTTCTATTGCCAGCTCCGCCCGCGAGATAGGCCACGCCGCCGCCCGAAGGTTGTTGCTGAGGATAGGGGGGCAGAATCTCGAAACGCAGAATATTATTGTGGCTCCGGGGTTAATTGAGAGGGCATCAGCATAAGGGTTTTATGGGCGGCAGCCCTGACCTGCTTTTAGAATCTTTAAATTCAAATTCAAGTTCAAAACCGTGGGCGTCGGCCCACACCGACCAAGGGAGGCGTAAACGCGCCTCCCTTGGAACCCTGCGTTTTTATTGCTGTGAGATAGAAGCTTCGCAGGGTTGGAATGGACGTGTTTCAGCGACCACTGTTTTCGTCGCGAAGTGCCGCCGCTTAGGCGGTTCCCTCGCTGCGGGATTACAACCCGCGTAAAGAGACACGCGGTTTTCCACCTTTTGCTCGGCGTCACTTCTGAACGCGACCTACTGGCATTTACACCGTGCCGTTTCATGGGATTTGGGTTCGCTCCCTCCCCTATTTAGGGGAGGGTTGGGGTGGGGTATTTCTCACATAACCCACTGATTTTTCTGCAATAACCCCTCCCAGCCTCCCCCTTATCAGGGGGAGGAGCAAAACAGCAAACTCACTGAAACGGCACGGTCGAAATGCCTCAAAACCGCAGTCAAAAATGGCGCTGAGCGAACGGTTCGAGACCTCAGGCTCGAAGCCTGAAGCGAAGGCACCGCCTAAGCGGCGACATTTTGCGGTGGATAACGGAAGTAGCTGAAACATGTCCATCCAGCCAGCGACAGCGCGCAGTAAAGAGCCGGGGATTCTTAAGGGGCGCGGCGATAGGCGCCCCTTGAGGCCGGTGTGGCGGCAGCGCACGGTTTTGACCTTGCCCTTGAAGTTGATTTAAAAAGATGCAATTGAATTAAAAGATACAATTAAAAAAAAAGCCCACCGAAGTGGGCTTTTCACTAAATAAGACTCAATTATTACGGTGTATTAGGCGCTACAGGCGCAACCGGTGGAGCCAACGGCGAGGCTGCTGGAGCCTGCGTTTGTGGCTGAACCGCGTTACCGCCGAAGATCCCGAACAGACCGGCGAACTCTTGCAGAGTCATCTTCTGACCGTTCAAATCAACCTGATTGTCGGCGTAGTGGAAGCTGCTGGAGATTGCGTCGTCTTTCAGCGTGGTGATCTTGAACATCTGACCCATAGCTGCCAGACCTTGAACCTGCTGCTTAGCCAGTTTCTCTGCGTCGTCGCCGGTGTAACCTTCGATTTTAGCAGTCTGGGTGGTCAGCTCGGTGGCCATTGCCAGTGGAATGTTCAGTTTAGCGTCAAGCTTGCTCACCAACTGGGAAATCAGCTGATCTTCAGACTGTGCCTGAGAGCCGGCTGCCGGATCTTTCAGATCTAACTGCAGGGTGAAAGTACTTTCACCTTTGCTGTTTTTCCAGCTCAGCGGGTCGATACTGATGCTTGGGTTGCCTTTCAACAACAGTGGCAGGTTAGCGGCTAACAGCTCGGTCGCCTGCTGCTGGTAGACAGCCGGGTCAATATCGCCAGCCTGTGACAGCAACTGCTGTGACTGCTGGTTGTAGCTGTCGGAGAAGGCTTTCAGCGCGGCGGCGTCCAGTTTGTCGATTTTCACCGTCAATTTACCGGAACCGAAATCGCTGTTCTGAATCTTCAGCGCATCAATGGTGTAGTCCTGCTGACCTTTGATGTTGCTGCCTTCTTCGCTGAACTTGCTGACCAGCTTGAAGTTATCCAGAGAAGCCGCATCTTTGCCATCAACATTGACTGCCACTTGCTTGATAGTCAGATTCTGATCGCCAATGCCCACTTTAGACGCGCCCTGATTGGTGTCGCTGTCCAGAGATAAGCCGTTCAGAGTTACTTTTTCTTGCTGGCCGAACTGGTTCTGAGAAGTGATGGCGATGCTGTCACTCTTCGCATCCAACTTCATCTTGGTCAGCTCTTTATCCACGGCGACATTGATGTCCGCGCCGCCGAATTGCAGCTTGCTGTTGTTCTTATCGTAATCAACCGGAATAAAGTTGATAGCCGAAGAGCTGTCGCCGTTATAGGAAACGCGAGTATCAGCAGTCACCAGAGACTTGCCCTTGGTCACGTCAAACAGCGGTTTCAGCGTGGCGGTGTTTTCCAGTTCGCTGTGAACTGACGCCATGCTTGGGATCAGATTGAATTTTTTCAGCTGAGCTGCGGGGAAAGGACCGTGATCGATTGTTTCGATAAAGGAGATTTCATCACCGGTTTTCAGCGCGCTGGTGCCAGCAGCAGCGGCCGCGGCATCAGGTTTCAGAATAATGCGTACCTGGCTGCTAAACAGCCCACGGTGGTAGTCTTGATAGGAGACGTTAACCCCGGCTTTCGGGAAAGAGGATTGGATCTGGCTATTCGCGTTGGTCGCCACTTCAGCCATATGCTGTTCAATCATTTTGCCCGTATACCACGAGACGCCTGTCCAGGCCGCGCCAAGTACCACAATGACGCTTACAGCGACTAACGATTTTTTCATAGTTCTGTTCATCCTTAGATAATGTCTCGAAATAAAAAACGCCTTACGGCGCGATTTATTGTGGTGTAAGTGGGGCATGAATGGCAAATTTTTCACAAAAATGAAGCATATCGCCTCAATTGCCCCACCTATATTTACTGCTTAATTACATCACGTGCAGCATCAAAGCTTATTAAACACGCGTGCAATGCGGCCGTTGCCGCTCACCTCGACCGGCGATTCGCTGGCGGAAAGGTAACAAGATTCCCCCGGCTTCAGCACCTGCGTCTCTTCACCTTTTTCCAGCACCGTTTGCCCTTCAATACAGAAGATAATCGCCGCGCTATTTTGCGCCAGCGTTTGTGGCTCAGGCGACAAGCTGTGGATCGAGAAAGCAAAGTCTTCAACCGGAATTGGGAAACTCAGCTCTGCGCCTTTCTCCACCGGCGAGGTTAAAAGCTCCCCAGCAGGTTTAGCAGTGAATTTCAGATTGTCCAGCAGCTCGGCGATATCAATGTATTTCGGCGTCAAACCTGCGCGTAACACGTTGTCCGAGTTGGCCATGACTTCCAGCGCCACGCCATTGAGATAGGCGTGCGGAGTTTCGGCATACAAGAACATGCCTTCGCCCGGCTTGAGGGTGATGACATTGAGCAGCAGAGGGGAGAACAGGCCGCTGTCCTCTGGGTAGAATTCGCTGATGCTGCGAATGGTGTCCCAAGGCTGACCTTTTTGGTTATTCAACGCCGATTTCAACACGCCCAGTGCCAGCGATTTCGCTTCGCCTTCAAGGCTCAGCAGGCTAGCGAACAGGGTACGCAGATGATCGACATCAGGGTGCGTCAGGAATTCAGCAATATGCGGGTTAGCGCCAGAAACCGGCTGCAACAGCGACACAATTTCACGCAGCTCGCGGAAACCATTCATCGCCTGGAAAGGCGTCAATGCGTAAACCAGCTCTGGCTTGTGGTTGGCATCTTTATAGTTGCGCTCGGCGGCATCAATCGGGATACCGGCGGCGTTCTCTTTGGCAAAACCCAGTTCCGCAGCGCGTTTGCTTGGGTGAACCTGAATGGACAGCGGCTGGTCGGCGCACAGCACTTTGAACAGGAAAGGCAGCTCGCCAAAGCGTGCGGCGACTTTCGGCCCCAGCTCTTGCTCCAGATTGGCGCTAATTTGGCTGCGCAAGGCGATTTCCTGACCGTCGCTTCCTTTTACATAAGAGCTGCTTTTTGGGTGTGCACCCATCCAAAGTTCAGCCATTGGCTTTCCTTCGGGATTGGCAATGCCATAAAGGTGGGTTAATGCGTCGGTGCTGCCCCAGGCGTAGTTTTGTACACCGTTGTTCATTTTTTGCATATTTCGTCCTGAAATCCCCGTTTTGCAGGGGATGATGTGAAGAAAATTACTGTGGCGTAGTAAACAATGAGCACGGGCGGTTAAGCAACTCCTGATGATGAAAAAGTGCGGTAAATGCGAGAAATTATCAATTAGGGATTCTGAAATGAAATGGCTGGCCTATACTCGACGAGTCGCCTGAAGATGATCTGCGTGGCAGTTCTTGGCGGTAAACCTTTGCAAATCATAAATATTAAATTTCACCAGAAACGAAATTAGGAGAAATATTATGGCGGCAACACGCACTGAAAAGGACTCAATGGGGCCTATCGATGTACCGGCTGATAAACTTTGGGGCGCGCAGACCCAGCGTTCTCTGGAGCATTTCCGTATTTCCTCCGAAAAGATGCCTGAGGCCCTGATCCACGCCTTGGCACAAACCAAACGCGCGGCGGCCAGCGTCAATCTTGATTTGGGCCTGCTGCCGAAAGAGCGCGCTGATGCGATTATCGCCGCCGCCGACGAAGTGCTGGCTGGCAAGCATCCTACCGAATTCCCGCTGGCAATCTGGCAGACAGGTTCCGGCACTCAAACCAACATGAATATGAATGAAGTGCTGGCTAACCGAGCGAGTGAGATCCTCGGCGGCGAGCGAGGAGAAGGGCGCAAAGTTCACCCGAATGATGATGTGAACAAGAGCCAAAGCTCGAACGACGTTTTCCCGACGGCGATGCACGTCGCCGCCGTTATCGAACTGCGCGAAACCCTGCTGCCTGAATTGAAAGAGCTGCACAAGACGTTGGCGGCGAAATCCGACGCTTTCAAAGATATCGTCAAGATTGGCCGTACCCACCTGCAAGACGCCACGCCGCTGACGCTCGGCCAAGAGATCTCTGGCTGGGTGGCGATGCTGGCACACAGCATGGTGCACATTGAAGCCAGTATCCCGCACATTGCAGAATTAGCCTTGGGCGGCACGGCGGTAGGCACTGGGTTGAACACCCATCCGGAATACGCGGTGCGCGTCGCCAAAGCCTTGGCCGAAGAGACTAAACAGCCTTTCGTCACCGCGCCGAACAAGTTCGAAGCACTGGCGACCTGTGACGCACTGGTGCAAGGCCACGGCGCATTAAAAGGCTTGGCAGCGTCTCTGATGAAAATCGCCAATGACGTGCGCTGGTTGTCTTCCGGCCCGCGCTGCGGCATCGGCGAGATTTCTATCCCTGAAAATGAGCCGGGCAGCTCCATCATGCCGGGCAAAGTGAACCCAACCCAGTGCGAAGCCATGACCATGCTGTGCGCGCAGGTGCTGGGTAACGACGTGGCAATCAACATCGGCGGCGCGTCCGGCAACTTCGAGCTGAACGTCTTCCGCCCAATGGTGATCCACAACTTCCTGCAGTCCATCCGCCTGCTGGCCGACGGCATGCGCGGCTTTAACGAGCACTGCGCCGTAGGCATCGAACCCGTCCGCGACCGCATCACCCAGCTACTCAACGAATCCCTGATGCTGGTTACCGCGCTCAACACCCATATCGGCTACGACAAAGCGGCTGAAATCGCCAAAAAAGCGCATAAAGAAGGGCTAACCTTGAAAGGCTCTGCGCTGAAACTCGGCTATCTGACCGAGGCTGAATTCGACGAGTGGGTTAAGCCGGAGGATATGGTTGGGAGCATGAAGTAGGGTTTAAACTAGGGGGCAGTTTTGGGGGCCCTTTAAGGTCAAAACCTTGGGTTGCCACCCAAACTGGCCTCAAGGGGCGCCTATCGCCGCGCCCCTTGAGAATCCCCGGCTCTTTACTGCGCGCTCCGCTCGCTGGGCGGACATGTTTCAGGTACTTCCGTTATCCACCGCAAAATGTCGCCGCTTAGGCGGTGCCTTCGCTTCAGGCTTCGAGCCATAGGTCTCGAACCATTCGCTCAGCGCCATTTTTGACTGCGGTTTTGAGGCATTTCAACCGAGCCGTTTCAG
>Ga0105244_10002580_pt1 | contig 13606 bp, 10 predicted proteins | sample KBSM44metaG_FD_80423 | JGI IMG/M metagenome (GOLD analysis project Ga0105244, IMG submission 80423) | Miscanthus rhizosphere microbial communities from Kellogg Biological Station, Michigan, USA - KBS M4-4 metaG | ecosystem: Host-associated > Plants > Roots > Rhizosphere > Soil | place...
CTCGGCCGGCGCGACATCCTGCGCCAGCAAGGTCAGCTCGCGGGCGACCGAGATGTAGCGCTGGAACCCGATATAGGTGCCGAACGCGTCCTTCGCGTTGACCTCGCCGCAGGGCGCCCCGCCCTTGCCGATGAACTGGTTGCGAAATTGCGCGGAGCCAGGGTCGCGGATCTTTTCCTTCACATATTTTTCGCCCAAACTGGTCAGTGTCAGGACTTCTTCCTGCTGCTTCTGCGCCTGGCTCTTGCCGCAGGCGGTCACACAGGCCAGCAGCGCCACCGCCACCGACAGCACCGCACCCCGGCGAAGGGTGTTTGCTAAAGTCATAATGTTTTCTCTTTTGTAATTCCCTGAAATCACCTCTAATATAGCAGGTCTGTCAACCGTAACGCCGCAACACCCCGCGTTGTTGACAGACTGTGTATTTGTTACTATCCCAAGCTTTACAGTTTGATCAGGAGATCGCATGCTACATAACCATAATATTCCCGCCCGTTTCTATCAAGCCTTGCTGGCCTGCACCTTGTTGCTTGGTAGCTATGCGGAGGCAGCAGACAAACTGGCCAATGTGACCATCCTCGCCACCGGCGGCACTATCGCCGGCAGCGGCGCCAGCAGCACGACCACGGTCGGCTACACCGCCGCCACCGTCGGCGTCGACAGCCTGATCAAGGCGGTGCCGGAACTGTCCAAGGTCGCCCACGTCAAGGGCGAACAGGTGTTCCAGATCGCCAGCGAAAACATGAGCAACGAACACTGGCTGACCCTGGCCAAGCGCGTCAACGTGCTGCTGGCGCAGCCGGACGTCGACGGCATCGTCATCACCCACGGCACCGACACGCTGGAAGAAACCGCTTACTTCCTCGATCTGGTCGTGAAAAGCAACAAACCGGTCGTGCTGGTCGGCGCCATGCGCCCGGGCACCGCGCTGTCGGCCGACGGCCCGATCAACCTGTACAACGCCGTGCTGCTGGCCGCCAATCCCGACGCCGCCGGCAAAGGCGTGCTGGTGGCCATGGCCGACCAGATCCACAGCGCCCGCGACGTGAGCAAGACCAACACCTCGACCCCGGACAGCTTCAAGACCACAGAACTGGGCCTGCTGGGCTACATCCAGGGCAACAAGCCTTACTTCTACCGCGCCTCGACCCGCAAGCACACCGCCGAGACCGAATTCGACATCAGCAAGCTCGACAAGCTGCCGCAAGTGGACATCGTCTACGGCTACGCCAACGTCGGCCCGGTCGCGCTGAACGCGCTGGTCGCCGCCGGCGCCAAGGGCATCATCCACGCCGGCGTCGGCGACGGCAGCCTGGCCGCCTCGGTCAAGACGGCGCTGGTCGCCGCCCGCAAACAGGGCGTGATGATCGTGCGCGCGAGCCGCGTCGGCCAGGGCATCCTGGCGCGCAACGGCGAAGCCAACGACGACGAACTGGACTTCGTCGCCGCCGACACGCTCAATCCGCAAAAAGCGCGCATCCTGCTGATGTTGGCATTGACCAAAACCAATGACAGCAAAGCCGTGCAAAAAATGTTCTACACGTATTAATCCCCAGTATTGAACCCATTACGGATAGTCTGGCCGCCGCATGCGGAACAGGCTATCCGGTCCGATCTCGAAGTAATCGGCCGGGCCGCCGCCGCGCAAGATCGTGCGCGAGCCCGCCGTGTCATAGATGCCGTCGCGCAGCAGTTCATTGGCGATGTGCACGCCCACCACTTCCCCCATGACCAGCCAGCCATTGGTCGGCTCGCCCGCCGCGCTTTGCAGGCGGATGATCTGCGTGCATTTGCATTCGAACGCGACCGGGCTTTCCGCCACGCGCGGCACCCCGACGACGCGCGACGGCGCCGGGGTCAGCCCCGCCAGCACGAACTCGTCCACCTCCGGCGGCGCCGGCGCGCAGCTGGCGTTCATCGCCTCGGCCAGCGGGCGCGTGGCCAGATTCCAGACGAACTCGCCAGTCTGCTCGATGTTGCGCAGCGTATCCTTGCGGCCCTGGCTGGAAAAGCCGATCAGCGGCGGCGTGTAGTTGAAGGCGTTGAAAAAACTGTAGGGCGCCAGGTTCAGGTTGCCCTGCTCGCCGCGCGAGGAAATCCAGCCGATCGGGCGCGGCCCGACGATGGCGTTGAATGGATCGTGCGGCAGGCCGTGGCCCTGGGATGGCTGGTAAAAATAGCGTTCGGTCATAGGGTTCCGGGTTAATGCGGCGCGCGCTTGCGCCATGGCCGATTTTCGCACAAGGATTCGACTTGTGCTTTGGACCGGACTGGTCCGGCTACAGGCGAAATACCTGTGACGCAACCCTTGCGCGACCGGCGCGCGGGGTTTACGCTTGGGCACCTTATCTGCCGGATGCCACACATGATCGAAGAATTACAATTCCGTCCGCTCAAGGCGCCCCTGTCCAACAAGGCGCTGGAAGCCTACCGCAAGGACGGCAAGTTGTCCGGGACACTACCGAAACCTTCGCCTGCGGATGCGCGCGGCAAAGTCCAATGGGTCAGCGTCGAATGGAAAACCAAACAAATCGGCGTCGCGCGCCTGGAGTTGGCGCCGCCGGAATTTTGCTATGTGTCGGACCTGATTATTTCGAGCAAATTCCGTGGACGCGGCGTCGGCCGCTGGTTCCTGGGGCGCATCGAACAATACTGCCATGCCCATGGTATCCGCCGCCTGCTGCTCGAAGCGGCCGACGGCACCGATTCTTTCTACAAAGCACAGGCGTTCGCGGCCGATCCCTTGCTGCCGAACCTGCTGAAAAAAGATATCAATCCCTTCCAGCGCAAGATGTTCGTGCCGATAGGCGGGTAAATATCGTAGCGGCCGGTGCCGCCGATGACGCGGCCGCGCCGGGCATCAGGGCTTCAAGCGCGCCAGCAACTGGTCCGCCACCGCCGATGCCGACGCCGGATTCTGGCCGGTGATCAACTCCCGGTCCGCCACCACTTTGCTTTGCCAGTTCGCGGCGCTGCTGTAGACGCCGCCCGCGCGCTGCAAAGCCGTCTGCGGCAGGAACTTCATCGTGCCCCCATTCAACATGCCTTTTGCCGCCTCTTCCTCGCTATTGCTGATCACGGTCATCTGGTAACCCGCATAAATCCAGGCGGGCACCGTCCCCGCCGGCGACGCCAGCTTGCGGGTGAACCGCTCCGGCTGTTCCAGCGCCGACAACAAGGCGATCGGTCCGTGACACACCAGCGCCGTCGGCTTGGCCCGCGCATGGAAGTCGCGCAACAGGCGGCCGAGCGCCTCGCTGTGCAGCAAGTCCTGCATCGGCGCGTGTCCGCCAGGAACGTAGACCGCGTCATAGCGCGCGTAGCCCCCCTGCTCCACCCGCGCCAGGCTGACGACCGGCGATTGCTCGACCGAGGTGATGCGCAATTTTTCCAGCAATGCCAGATGCTCTTGCATGCTGGCCTCGTCATTGTCGAAGTACATCTTATCGACCGAATTGCGGTCCAGCGAAGGCGCCTTGCCCAGCGGCGTGGCGAAGGTGATGGTGTGGCCGGCGTCCAGCAGCTTCTTGACCGGTTGCATCAATTCGTTGGCGTAGAAGCCGGTGTCGAAGGTCCGGTTGTCGCGCAATTCCAGCTGCGACGCCTCCGAGAGGACGACCAGCACATTGGCGGCGTTGGCGCCCAGGGCCGCGAGGCCGAGCATCAATGTGGCGGTGGTAGTGGCGGCTTTGCGGATGGAATTTTTCATGAGAGTGCTCCTTTGAAGTGTTTTGCAGTAGCGCCACTCTATTGATGACTGTAGAGTGTGTAAATAACCGAAAACTCAAATCATTTGTTCTTGAAAGGTTGGAATGGGACGGCAATTCGATCACATGGGGGACGTGGAAGCGTTCGTGACCATCGTCGACAAGGGCACCATCAGCGCGGCGGCGGTGGCGCTGGGCACCACGCCCTCGGTACTCAGCCGCGCCGTCGCCCGGCTCGAGGCGCGGCTGGGCGTACAACTGATGCGCCGCACGACGCGCCGCCTGAGCGTGACCGAGGCCGGCACGTTGTACCTGGAACAGGCGCGCAGCGCCTTCGGACTGATCGCCGATGCCGAGCGCGCCATCCAGGGCCAGGGCGGCGAGCTGTCCGGCACGATACGCATCAGCGCGCCGACGACTTACGGCCACTACCGTCTGCCGGGGTTGCTGCGGCCGTTCATGGAGCGGCATCCAAAAGTCATGATCGAGCTAAGCATTTCCAACCGCAATGTGGACCTGATCGAAGAAGGTTACGACATGGCGATACGGCTGGGGGAATTGGCCGACAGCGGCCTGGCCGCCAAGCGCCTCGGCGACGCCGACGTTTGCCTGGTGGCCTCGCCCGGCTATCTGCGGCGCGCGGGCATGCCGCTTGGTTTGGAGGATTTGGGCCGCCACGCCTGCCTGCCGTTCACGCTGCCGAGCACCGGCCGGCTGTCGCCGTGGCTGCTGAGGGTGGACGGAAAGGATGTGGACTGGCTGGCGCCGGCGCGCATGCGCGTGGCAGATGATGTATTGGGCGTGGTGACCCTGGCGCAGCAAGGCTTGGGCATTTGCCAGACCTACCGCTTTGTCGCCGACGAACGGCTGCGCGGTGGCCAGTTGGTCGAAGTGCTGCCGGCCCTGGGGGGCCGCAACAGACCGTTTTCGCTGATTTATCCGCCGCACCGACGCATGTCGGCCGCTTGCCGCGCGCTGATCGACAGCTTGCAGCCATAAAAAACGCGTCCGAGTTCGTAGGCTCGGACGCGTCAAACAACACCTACCCTAGGTTAAGCTTTTTTTGCTTGCTTGCGGCGTGCGACGAAGCCCAGCAGGCCCAGGCCGGCGGCCATCATGCCGTAGGTTGCAGGTTCCGGCACTGCCGAAACGGCGATGGTCAGGTCGGAGCCGTAAGCGCCGCCGCCGGTGCCAGCCACCAGGCCGTCGACTTGGACGAAGTAGTTACCTGCCGTCAGGCCGGTCGCGGTCAATTCCCAACGATCGGTCGGATTTGCACCGCCGCCGGTGAAGTTGCTGCCCGCGTAGGTGCCCAGCACCGCGTCGGTCATCGGATCATATTTCACCAGGCTGAACGAGGTGATCTGCAGATCCTTGACGGTGCTCGACGCCAGGTAGCTCGACGTCAGCGAGGTGGACGAGTCGAAATTGGAGTTCAGAACGAACATATACTTGTCCGTGAACGTGTTGGTGCGGTCGGCGCTGCCGTAGGTGTTACCGAAGTGAGCGTTGTAACCGCCGGCGCCATCGCTGTCCAGATTGATGCTGACGGTTTGTCCCACATTCGCGGCGAAAGCGGCCGAGCCGAACAGGCTAGCGCCCGCGATCATCGATGCCAGCAAGATATTTTTGATTTTCATTTTTTGTTTCCGCAGTAGTTGATATTTGTGCAATTTGAGTTACCGAACACCCTTATTCGGTGATGCGGAGAATATAGTTTTGTCTCCGCGTCAACTGTGCGGTAACCAACACAAGTGGCGAAATATACAAATGATTTGTCGGGATGACATCAAACCCGGTTGTTAACAAATTCTGTGGATAAGGCTGTTAACAAGCATCACCCCCACCGGCCAAGTCGATGTTTTTAAAGAGAATTATGTTGGTGCGCAAATTTGTCGCAGCTAAAGTTATCCACTGGCATTACACTTATGCATCTTTGCCTTTCAGATCACAAGGAACCCATGAAATCGCGCCTTACCGCCCTCGCCTTCGCCCTTAACGCGCTCGCGCTGGGCGCACTTTGCCTCCCTGTCCCCGCCGCCGCGATCGACGCCCCGGCCAAATACAATTTGCGCGAGCACTACACCAAATACGAATACCGCATCCCGATGCGCGACGGCGTGCGCCTGTTCACCGCCGTCTACGTGCCCAAGGATGCGGGCAAGCGCTATCCCTTCTTGATGGAACGCACGCCCTACAGCGCCGGCGTCGACATCGACGACGAGCTGCACTATGGCGTCGATTTCTATCCGGACCATGTCGGGCCGTCGCCGGAGTTCGAGCAAAGCGGCTATATCTTCGTCCAGCAGGATGTGCGCGGCCGTTATATGTCCGAGGGCAAGTGGCAGGAGATGACGCCGCACGTCAACCCCAAGCGCGCCAAAGGCGAAGGCAGCGAGAGCGAGGACATGCACGACACGGTCGAATGGCTGTTGAAAAACGTCCCCAACAACAACGGCAAGGTCGGCATCCTCGGCATCTCGTATCCTGGCTTCTACACCTCGGCCAGCATCATCGATTCGCATCCCGCCATCAAGGCGGCCTCGCCGCAGGCGCCGGTCACCAACCTGTACATGAACGACGATTCGTATCACGGCGGCGCTTTCATGCTGTCGGCGAACTTCGACTTCTATTCCGCCTTCGTCGACGTGCCCAACCCGACGCCGCTGCCGAAAACCTGGACCCGCTTCGACTACGGCAGCGCCGACGCCTACGAGTTCTTCCTGTCGCACCTGACGCTGTCCAACATCACCAACACGATGACGGCGAACCAGCGCGCGCTGCTGATGCCCAACATCGAGCACCCGACCTACGATGACTTCTGGAAGGCGCGCGCCATCGCCCCGCATCTGAAAAACATCAAGGCCGCCGTGTTGACGGTGGGCGGCTGGTACGACGCCGAGGACCTGCAGGGACCGCTGACCACCTACAGCACGATCAAGCGCAACAATCCCGGCATCTACAGCGGGCTGGTGATGGGGCCGTGGTCGCATGGCGGCTGGAGCCGTTACGACGGCAAAAGCCTGGGCCATGTCCAATTCGACTCGAAAACCGGCGAGTACTTCCGCAGCAAGATCGAATTCCCGTTCTTCGAACAGCATCTGAAAGACGTTCCGAACAAGAACGTGTCGGAGGTGTATGCGTTTGAAACGGGTAGCAACGTCTGGCGCAACTACGCCGCATGGCCGCCAAAGCAGGCCCAGTCGCGCACCCTGTATCTGGGGCCGAACGGCACGCTCGACTGGAAACAGCCCGCAGCCGGCGCCGCCCAGGCTTTCGACGAATATGTGGCCGACCCGCGCAAACCGGTGCCGTACACCGCCTATCCGGCGACCGGCGTACCGAAGGAATACATGGTGGGCGACCAGCGCTTCGCCTCCACCCGGCCGGACGTTCTGACCTACCGCAGCGAGGTGCTGGAAGAGGACGTGACCTTGAGCGGCCCGGTCAAGCCGCGCCTGTTCGTCTCCACCACCGGCACGGACGCCGACTGGGTCGTCAAGCTGATCGACGTCTATCCGCCGAGCTATCCCAATAGCGGACAAAGCGACGAGCACCACACCGACGTGCCCAAGCCGGCATTGACCATGGCCGGCTACCAGCAACTGGTGCGCGGCGATCCGCTGCGCGGCAAGTTCCGCAACGGCTTCGAGACCCCGCAGCCGTTCACGCCAGGCAAGGTGGAAGCGGTCAACTACACGATGAGCGACATCAACCACACCTTCCGGCGCGGACACCGCATCATGGTGCAGATCCAGAGCTCGTGGTTCCCGCTCATAGACTTGAATCCGCAGACCTTTGTCGACATTCCGAAAGCCAAGCCGGAGGACTTCCAGAAGGCGACGCAGCGGATCTATCGCGCGCCGTCGATGTACTCGGGCATCGAAGTGAAGCTGTTGCCGGCGACGCGATGATCAGGCGCTGTTTCTTGCGTAACTAGCATCTTAGGAGGATAATCAGATGATAATTATTCCTATTTAGCCAGCGAAGTGTCATGCGACCCAAGTAGCCAGCCGACAACTACTTCAGGGACTCACATGACACTGACCAAGACCCCGCTGGCCTTGATGCTGGCCAGCCTCTCCTTTTCCAACGCCGCGCTGGCGCAGACCGGCGCGGTACCCGACCAGGCCATGCCTGTCGTGACCGTCAGCGGCGAAGCCGACGGCTACCGCCCGACGACCTCCACCACCGCCACCAAGATCGACGCGCCGCTGCGCGATATTCCACAAACCATCAACGTGGTGCCGCAGGAACTGCTGCGCGACCAGGGCGCGCGCTCGATGCAGGACGTGCTCAAGGCGGTGCCGGGCATCGGCATGTCGCACGGCGACGGCCAGCGCGACCAGGTCACCATTCGTGGCTTTAGCGCCATCAGCGACCAGTTTGTCGACGGAATGCGCGACGATGCGCTGTATTTCCGCGATTTGTCGAATGTCGAGCAGATCGAGGTCATCAAAGGGCCGGCCTCGGTGCTGTATGGCCGTGGCTCGTCCGGCGGCATGATCAACCGCATCACCAAGAAGCCCGGCATCGACCGCAGCGAAGTGAGCCTGCAAGTGGGGCGCTGGGGCCAGAAACGCGGCGAGTTCGACCTGGCGCGCAATCTGACCGATAGCGGCGTCGCGTTCCGCGTGACGGGCGCGGCGGAAGACTCCGACAGCTATCGCGACCAGCAATTCCTCAAGCGCCAGGCGCTGGCGCCGTCGGTGCAATTCAAGCTGGGCGCCGACACACTGTTACTGCTGCAGGCGGAATATCTGAAAGACAAGCGCGTGACCGACTTCGGCATCCCCTCGTACCAAGGACGCGCGGTCGATGTACCGCCCGGCACCTATTACGGCGCGGCCAACGCCGAAGACTTCGACTACAGCGAATCGGAAGTGAAAGCCTACGGCTTCACGCTGGATCACCGCTTCAATCGCCAGCTGTCGCTCCGCAACGCCTTCCGCCACTACAATTACACGCTCGACCGCAACAACACGCTGGTCGGCTCGGTCAACGAAACGGCGCGCACCGCTTCCCTCACGCGGGGCAACGTCGCACGCGATGAGGACGGCTACTCGAATCAAACCGAGCTGATCCAGCTGGCGGAACTGGCCGGCATGCAGCATCAGATACTTTACGGTGTGGAGTTCGGCAAGCAGAACAAGAACCAGCTGGTACGCTCGCAAGCCAACGTTGCCACGGTGTCATTGTTTAATCCGGTGAATCCGGTTGTGCCCTTCACCGCCGGCGGCGCGCCGACGTCGAATAACCTGGGCATCTTCAAAATCGCCAGCGCCTATTTGCAGGACATGGCGACCTTGGCGCCTCAATGGAAAGCGCTGGCCGGTATTCGCTACGACCGGTTTGAACAGGAGAATGTCGAAAGACGCGCCGGCGTTCCCAATGTCAGCCGCACCGATCGTAATTGGAGTCCGCGCGCGGGTCTGGTTTATCAGCCGAACGCGGTGCAATCGTATTACGCGTCGTTCAGCCGCTCCTTCCAGCCATCGGGTGAAGGCTTCGCATTAACCACGGCGAATGCGCAAATCGCGCCAGAGATCACCAGGAATAAGGAAGTCGGCGCCAAATATGACTTATTCAATGGACGTGCCTCTGCAGGTATATCCGTATTCCAGCTGACGCGCACCAGCATTAAAACCACCGACCCGCTGACGCTTCAACTTTTACCCCTCGGCACGCAACGCACCAAAGGCATAGAGCTGACATTCAATGGCGATTTGGGTAATGGCTGGAAAACCTGGGCCGGTTATTCCTATCTGGATGCGGCGATGATTTCTTCAATTGGGCGCGACGACGGCCAAGCGGTTCTGGGGAAGCGGCCGACATTAACTCCTCAGCATGCCGCCAATTTATGGGTGAGCAAAGCGCTGGGAGGCAGTTTCGGCGTTGGCGGTGGCGTGAATTATGTCGGCGACCGTTTCGCCAATCCAGGCAATACGGTAACGCTGCCGAGTTATGTCACAGCCGATGCTATGGCCTATTACCGTCATCGTGGTATTGACTTGACATTAAACCTGACAAATCTGTTCGACCGCGGTTATATCGTGGCCGGACACGGCAGCAGCAAAAATCTGAATCTGCCAGGCGCTCCCCGCTCGGTCCAGCTGACCGCACGCTATCGTTTCTAAGGAAAGACATGCCAGCAATCGGCGTAAGCGCGCCAATTTCTGGCATGTTACCGCCAGCACGAGCAATGTTGAGATGATTGATTCCCCCAAACCTTTGATGCGACCAAGCGGTGTTCAGGATCAATACTGATACCCTTCATGGCATGAATATCTGAAGCAGACAATCAAAGACGAAATATACAACTCAGAAATTAGAACTTATCACTCGAATGCTCTCTCATATAAAAGCCGGATACAGCGATGACGCCATCAGAAAAACATCGTGCTTTCCTTCAGCACTGGCGCCTGCTGATACTCAATACTGCGGGGATGACGGTCGAACGGAGGCGCGCATATCAGCACTTAAATCGTTGACTGAGAAAACTTTAGAACGAATCACGGTTCTGGAGGTTGGTTTGACCGCGATCAAATCAAACTATGCCACAAGAGAAGACGTCGCCAAATTGGAAGGTAACTTACTCAAGTGGTTCATTGGAACGCCGTCACAATGGCAACCCTGGCATTCGCTGCCACGAAATTTACTCAGTAAAATTTATAGCTGCCCGGCGCGTTTGCCGCACAATGCCTATTCAAGCGCCGATTAGTTCCCGTAGAACAGGGTCGACCATTGGCTGGGATCGACCATCAAGCGCTCGCCGGTGACGCCATCAACGCACCAGGGCGACCACATTCCGACCGTTAACGATCGGGCGGGCGGGCTTCCGCGCCGATCGCGCCAGCGGTCCCGGAATCAGTACCGGGGCTGGAGCCGTCAATGCCGGCGGCAGTTTAAACACGCTGACCAGTTCCACGAGCTGTATCGTCTGCTGCTCAAGCGCACCGGCCGCCGCAGCCGCCTCTTCAACCAACGCGGCATTTTGCTGCGTGACATTGTCCATTTCGGCGACTGCATGATTGATCTGACTGATCCCCACTTCCTGTTCCCGCACGGCGGTCGTAATTCCGCCCATCAATTCCGTCATACGCTGGATGCTGGTGACGACCTCTTGCATCGTCAAGCCCGCCTGATCGACTATCCTGCTGCCCACCTCGACCTTCTCCACCGACGCGCCGATCAAGGTTTTGATCTCCTTGGCGGCGCTTGCCGACATTTGCGCCAGGTTCCGGACTTCCGACGCCACGACCGCGAAACCACGCCCTTGCTCACCGGCGCGGGCGGCCTCGACCGCTGCGTTCAAGGCGAGGATATTCGTCTGGAACGCGATGCCGTCGATGACGCTGATGATATCGACGATTTTTTTGGATGAATCGTTGATCTCGCTCATGGTGTCGACAACCAAGGCGACGGTCTGTCCGCCCTTGACCGCCACTTCGGAGGCGGACTGCGCCAATTGGTTCGCCTGCAGCGCGTTGTCACGATTATTCCTGACCGTCGATGTCAGCTCCTCCATTGACGAGGCCGCTTCCTCCAGCGTACCCGCCTGTTTTTCCGTGCGCTCGGACAGATCGGCGTTGCCGGCGGCGATTTGTCCTGACGCGGTGGCGATCATCTCGGTGGACTGGCGTATGGTGCCGACCGTATCGACCAGGTTGCCGCGCATCCTGGACATCGCGGCAAGCAGGCTCGTTGCATCGCCGGCCTTCAGCACCACCTTCGCGCGGAAATCCCCGGCCGCGATTTGCTGTACCACCCCGACCGCATACGCGGGCTCGCCGCCGAGTTGACGGTAGACCTTGCGTATCAGCGCCCATCCCATGAACATTGAGATCAGCAAGCCCCCCGCTATCAACCCGCCGGAAAGCAACTTGGCCCGCAGGTATCTTTCCGACGCCGTCTCGTATTCTTGCTTTGCCACGTCAACCTGCAATCGACGCAACGCGGCGATGGCGTCCCGCACTGGCGGATTATGGTCATTCGACAAGACCAGTAACTGCTGCAGGCTTGCGAGATCGTTCCCGACCATATTGGCCGTCATCGGTTTAAAAACCTCGTTGCTGAATTTTTGATATTGATCCTCGAATTCGCTCGCCAATTTTCCTTCGGTGGCAGTCAGGGCCGTCGACATGTAGAGCTTCCATGTCACGTCGATTTCCGCGAGGTCTTTCTTGACGCGCTCGGCCGCGGCCGCGCTTTTCCGGGCGCTCGGCTCTACCAGTACCTCGGCCAGGGTATATCTGTTTCTGAGAATGAGACGGTCGATTCTGGAAACTTGCTCCAATGCGACCGTGCGGTCTTCGTACACCGTCTTCAATCCCTGGTTCAATTCGGCCATGCTGTATAGCCCGACAAAACCCACGACCAGCGTGATGAGCGAGATGAATGCGATGATGGAGGCGATACGAAACTTGAGAGTGGCGTTCTTCATTGCTGGACCTTCTTTTATATGTGTTACGTGCGTACCGATGCACTTAACCGTGTGCGGTACGGTTAACTGCGGGATTTTCCGGTTGCGGAAACCGGACAGTCATTGAAGTTATTTCTGGCGCCCTGGCGGCCCACGCTGACGCGGGAGGGCAAGACATGCGGATGAGGAAAGCTAACGAGCTGAGGGTCGGCGCGAGGATGGGGCGCCGGGCTTGCCCGCTTTTTAGAGGATCAGATAATTAACTGGCAATCAGTAATGAATCGATACAAACAATTGTACGCTCAAAAATCTATTTCCTTGGGGAATTTTGATGATACATGCGCGATATGCACACCTGCGGGCAGGCCGGGCAACTCGTCTTTCGCCAGGGGGAGTGATGATGATGCCCGGGCGGACGGTATTCAATCAGCAATATGGACCGCAACTTGAACTTCATCGCCCGAGCATTGTCTGACAAATGTACTGAGCATTAGCGAGATGTCCACATGGAAGAGCGTCGATCAAAACTCGAGTCGATTACGGAAAAGACTTTAGAGCGTCTATCTGCGCTCGAGGTGGATTTAGCCGTGGTCAAGTCGAACTATGCAACGAAAGAAGACCTTGCGAAGATGGAAGGTACTCTGCTCAAGTGGTTCATAGCCACGGCAGTTGCGCTGACAGGCGTAGTATTTGCGGCGGCGCGATTCGTCCACTGAATGGCAACATCGGCTGGTAAACCGACGAATACGACGTTATTGAGTGGCCTGCCCAGCAGGAATCGAACCTGCGACCCTTAGCTTAGAAGGCTAATGCTCTATCCAACTGAGCTATGGGCAGTCACGACAGCGAGAATTCGCCGCAGAAATGAAAAACGGGTTGTCTATGACAACCCGTTTAGTGTTTTTGGTCGGAGTACAAGGATTCGAACCTTGGACCCCCTGGTCCCAAACCAGGTGCGCTACCGGGCTGCGCTACACTCCGAAGACAGCATTCTAACGCTTAGCGCCCCCGCCGTCAATGTAAGGGCCGGATTAATCTTTCATTGCTGAACTCAGTTATCAGCCTAAGCCGCCAGCTGCGCTTCGACTTTATCGGCGATGCGCTGCGCCATCGAATCGGCATCCTTAGCGTTACGTGCTTCGACCATCACACGGATCAAAGGTTCCGTGCCGGAGGCGCGGATCAGCACGCGGCCGCTGCCGTCCAGCTCGCGCTCGACCTTTTCCTTCTCGGCCACCATGGCGGCGTTCTTGGTCCAGTCGAAACCGGGCGCGACGCGCACATTGACCAGGGTTTGCGGGAACAGCACCAGCTCGGCCGTGCACTCTTCCAGCGATTTGCCGGCGCGCTTGAGCGCCGACAGCACTTGCAGTGCCGAGATGATGCCGTCGCCGGTGGTGTGCTTGTCCAGGCATAGCAGGTGGCCGGAGCCTTCGCCGCCCAGCAGCCAGCCCTTGTCCTGCATCACTTCCAGCAC
>Ga0105244_10002584_pt1 | contig 13587 bp, 8 predicted proteins | sample KBSM44metaG_FD_80423 | JGI IMG/M metagenome (GOLD analysis project Ga0105244, IMG submission 80423) | Miscanthus rhizosphere microbial communities from Kellogg Biological Station, Michigan, USA - KBS M4-4 metaG | ecosystem: Host-associated > Plants > Roots > Rhizosphere > Soil | place: Michigan...
AATAACAGTTCATCGACATTGATGCCGGCCGAGCCGCCGTTTTGCGTGCGCAGGCGCGCGTCGGTGGCGCTGTCAAGGTCGGACAGGTCGCGCAGCATGGCGTCGCTGTCGGCTAGCGGCGCCAGCACGGCATCCTCCAGGTCGGCGAACCGGGATGGCAGCAAACGGCAAGTGTCGAACTGGCGCAGCGTGGTAAGGGGTGGGATCAGGCTGACCGGCACTTACAGTCCTCCGCGGCGCGCATCTAATAATTGACGCACGGTTTGCATCGCCAGCAGGCCGCCGCCCAGCATGTACGCCAGCGGCGTGCGGCCTTCAAAAATCTGGTTGTTGTTGGGTAGGTTGACCCATTCGTCGGCGAGTTTGTCGCCGTAGATGATATGCAGCGCCTTGTAGATGCCCAGCAGGTAGGAGATGCGGGTGATACAGTCCACCTCCAGTGTGCGTTCCGGGTTCTTTTTCCATTCGTACAGGGCGCTGCTCGACAGCCCGCCCAGCAGCTGGCGGGCGTCCTCGTCGCGCACGTGCCATGTGGCGGCGAGCTTGAAAAAGCCTTTGAGGGCCGACTTGGACAAGCGCTCGCGCTCGGCCTTGGCGTTGAGGTCCACCAAGACGGTCGGCTCGAAGCGGCTGCGAGGGTAAGCATAGGTCAGATTCATAGATCCTCCGTTAATGGAGTACTTATACTCCTTTTTCGGATGAATAGCAATCCGGGAGTGAATCTGGCCGCGCTTGGGGCCTCAGGCCGGTTCGGCGTGCTCCACCAGAAGTTGTACTTTTGTTACGCCGTTATATTCGTTGGCGTCGAGGCGGAAGGCGACTTTGGCCCGTTCGCCCAGCGAGTCGACGTGGCCGAACCAGATGGCGTCGTAGCGCGCGCCGTTCTTCTCTAGCAACAATTTGAGGTGGCGCTCTTTTAATATGCGCTGGCTGACGACCCGGAACTCGTCGCAGAACACCGGCGGGGCGAAGCCCTGGCCCCACACCTGGCCGGCCATCAGGTCGATGAAGGAGGTGGTGTAGTAGGCGTCCTCCAGCGGGCCGTCGGTTTCGACGATGCGCTCGAGCTGCTGCTTGCTCAGCCACGCCTGGCCGACTTCCTCGAACGCGGCGGCGAAGGCGTCGAAGGCGTCGGCGCGCAGCGTCAGCCCGGCCGCCATGGCGTGGCCGCCGAACTTGTCGATCAGGCTGGGGGCCTTCTTGTAGACCAGGTCGAGCGCGTCGCGCAGGTGGAAGCCGGGGATCGAACGGCCCGACCCCTTGATCCAGCCGTCGGCGCCGGGCGCGAAGGTGATCGTCGGGCGGAAGAACTTTTCCTTGAGCCGCGAGGCGACGATCCCGATCACGCCCTGGTGCCAGGATTCGTCGAACACGCAGATGGTGCTGCTGTTGGCCGGCTCGAAGGCATCGAGGTGCAGCAGCGCGGCGTCCTGCATTTCGGCCTCGATCTCGCGCCGTTTGAGGTTGATCTCGTTGAGACGCTGCGCCAGTTCCCAGGCGCGGCCCTCGTCGTCGGTGATCAGGCATTCGATCCCGAGCGACATGTCTTCCAGCCGGCCGGCGGCGTTCAGGCGCGGGCCGAGCGCGAAACCGAGGTCGAACGGACTGGCGGTGCGCGGCTCGCGCCCGGCCACGCGGAACAGCGCGGCCACGCCGGCGTGCATGCGGCCGGCGCGCATGCGCTTGAGCCCCTGCGCCACCAGGATGCGGTTGTTCGGGTCCAGCCGCACCACGTCGGCGACGGTGCCCAGGGCCACCAGGTCGAGCAGGTTGTCCAGCTTGGGCTGCGGCTGCGTCTCGTAGGCGCCGCGCTTGCGGAACTCGGCGCGCAACGCCAGCAGCACGTAGAACACCACGCCGACGCCGGCGATATGCTTGCTGGGGAAGCCGCATTCGGGCTGGTTCGGGTTGACGATCACGCGCGCGGCGGGCAAGGTATCCGCCGGCAGGTGGTGGTCGGTGACCACCACTTCGATGCCGCGCCGGTTGGCCTCGGCCACGCCGTCGATGCTGGCGATGCCGTTGTCGACGGTGATGATGATGTCGGGCTGCTTCTCGCGCGCCGTCAGTTCCACGATCTCCGGCGTCAGGCCGTAGCCGTACTCGAAGCGGTTGGGGACGATGAAGTCGATGTTGGCGCCCATGGCGCGCAGGCCGCGCAGCGCGACCGCGCAGGCGGTGGCGCCGTCGCAGTCGTAGTCGGCCACGATGACCATGCGTTTGCCGGCGGCGATGGCGTCGGCCAGGAAGACGGCGGCGGCGCCGATGTGCAGCAGGCCCGAAGGCGGGATCATCGCCGTCAGCTCGCTCGACAAATCCTTGATGTCTGTCAGGCCGCGCGCCGCGTACAGGCGCGCCAGCACCGGATGGATGCCTCCCTGGCGCAGCATTTCGGATTCGCGGTAAGGGCAGGGGCGGATGGCGATACGGGTCATGTGCGGACGGTGCTCAATAAAATGTTCAGGTTCTGCTTGCGCCAGAATTTGCGCTGGGCGAGTTTGGTGCTCGATACGGTCATCCAGCTGTGACGATGGCTGAGCACCAGGGTGACGCGGTCGATGCCGCCATCCTTGAGCGCCGCCAGCAGCGGCGCGAACCACTCCTGCTCCAGGCGTTGCACGCGGGCCAGCCAGTCGGCCCAGTCGCCGGTTTGCGCCGCCGGAATCAGCTCCGCCAGCACGGCGGTGACGGCGCCGCCGCCATTGCCCGCGTCGGCGATCAGCCGCTCGGCCTCCGGCGCGCGCCGCCCTGGCGCGGCCAGCGCTTGCATCCACGACGGCGCGCCGGCGCCGGCCACCCACAGCGGCAGCGCCGCCGGCGTCATCGGTCCCGAGCCGCCCCACAGCCAGAACGAGTTGACCTGCTGCAGGCCGCGTTCATGGCGTGCTTCGTTGACCGGGTGTTCGTGCCACAGCATCTGGATCTCGTTCTGCAACTTGCGGTAGTCGCGCGCGCGTTCGCCCTCCGGCACCCAATCGCTGATGTATTGCGTGGTGGCGGCGTCCGGCGACGCGGTGCGCAGGCCGGACCAGTCGTCCGCGCGGGCGAACCACAGCCCCGGCGCGGCGTACAGCAGCGGCTTGCCCAGCTCTTCGAAGTAGGGGCGGGCGATGTCGTACAGGCTGCGCGATTCGTCCTCGGTCAGTTGCAACGCGCGCGGATCCGACAGCAGCGAATGGGTGCGCGAGATCTGGATGTTCGCCGGCTGGACGACGAACCAGTGGCCGTCGCCCGACGCTGCCGCCAGCTCCGGACCGCAGCCGCGCATGGCGGCGGTGGCCACCGGGGCGCCGGTATCCGGATGATCGGGCGCCGGGGCCAGCCCGAGCGCGTGGCTCAGCCACGCCTCATGCGGCAGCACGCGGCTGTTGTTGTCGAAAGTGGAAGTTTTGGCATCGCTGTGGCGCGATACCAGCGCCGCCAGGGCGGGTGTTTGCAGGGCGCGGATCAGATCGCGCGCCATCTCCGGCGGGGGTAGCGCGTAAGGCAGAACAAGGGTGATTTCGGTCATGCCGAGATTGTAGGGCATTGCGGCCGGGGGCGAAAAATTCTTTCCACCAAAAATCCGGGTAAGTTGTCAAGATTAAAATACAACATTCCAATAAGATATTGAAAATAAAATCACTGTCATGGATAAAAATCAATTGTAGAAAATAGAATTAATATGTAATATGGGCAACTTAGATGATTTGCAGGCATCACTTAACGTCCGTGTATGCCTCCGCGTGCCGCGCCGCTGACCACCTCAACCAAGTGACAGCAGCAGTTCAGCTCCCCAATTTTTAAAAGAAGACGAAGGCTTTACGACATGAGTTCGATCAACCTTGCTACCTCTATTCACATTTGCGAAGATACCGAAGGTACCTACGATGTCCGTGACATCCTGACTGCGGCGGGCTACGCGGCAAGTTCGTCACTCAACGTGAGCGCCATGTACGTCGTGCTGCCGGACGGCACCACGTCGACCAAGAACACCCCGTTGTTTGGCAAGGTCGACGCCGACACCGTCTACATCCGTCCGGGCCAATGGCACGCCGACTACAACGGCCAGTTCACCACTATCGAGTTCGTTGTGGACCAGGGCGGTGGCAACACCGTGACCATGACCCTGCAAGTGATCGTCGATCCGGTCAACGACGCGCCCACCGCCGCCAACAAAACCTTCAATCTGGATAACGGCAACGCCGTGGTGCTGTCGCAAAACGACTTCGGCTTTGTCGACGCCGTTGAGCACGACGCGTTCCAGTCCGTCATCATCACCTCGCTGCCGACCGCCGGCAAATTGCTGCTCAACGGCGTGGCCATCGCCGCCAATACGGAGGTGTCGGCCGCCGACATCGCCGCCGGCAAGCTCGCCTTCGAGCCTAGCCAGAGCAGCTCCGGCAGCTTCGACATCGGCTTCAAGGTCCGTGACGCGGGCGGCATGGTCGGATGCAACGCCGCCGACACCAGCGCCACGCCGAACTACCTGACCTTTAACGTGCCCAAGGCGCATCTGGGCGACTTCGTCTGGGAAGACGGCAATGCCAACGGTGTGCAGGACGCCGGCGAAGCGGGCATCGGCGACGTCGTGGTCGAACTCAAGGACGGCGCCGGCAAGGTCGTCGCCACCACCACCACCGACGCATCCGGCAAGTACCATTTCGACGTCGACGCCGGCACCTCCTCGGTGTCGGTCAAGGCGCCGGCCGGCTTCAAACCCGTCGGCCAGGACCTGGGCGGCGACGACGCCACCGACAGCGACATCGACGCCGCCGGCAACACCGGCGCGATCGCGCTGGCCCCGGGCGAGACCAACAACAAGGCCGACGCCGGCCTGTACCGTCCAGCGTCGCTGGGCGACACCGTCTGGTACGACGCCAACCGCAACGGCACACAGGACGCCGGCGAGGCGGGCGTGGCCGGCGTGCGCGTCACCTTGCTCGACGCCAACGGCAACCCGGTCGGCGCCGCCGTCACCACGGACGCCAACGGCCACTACCAGTTCAGCGACCTCAAGCCGGGCAGCTACAGCGTGCAGTTCGACCAGGCCAGCTTGCCGGCGCACCACCTGTTCACCGCGCAGGGCCAGGGCGCCGACGCGGCCCTCGATTCGAACGCCGACGCCACCGGCCGCACCACCCAGGTGACCCTGGCCTCCGGCGAGAACAACCAGACCGTGGACGCCGGCATCGTCGCCGAGCGGGCCACCTTGGGCGACCGCGTGTGGGAAGACAGCAACGCCAACGGCGTCCAGGACGCCGGCGAAGCGGGCCTGGTCGGCGTCAACGTCGAGTTGCGCGACACGAACGGCAACGTGGTCGCGACCACCACCACCGGCGCCGACGGCAACTACAGCTTCACCGTTGATGCCGGCCAATACAAGATCGCCGTCACCGCGCCGTCCGGCATGATCGTCACCGGCCAGAACGCCGGCGGCAACACGGCCACCGACAGCAATATCGACGCGACCGGCCAGAGCGGCCTGGTCACGCTGACCCCGGGCCAGGTCGACAACACCGTTGACGCCGGCCTGTACCGCGCCGCCTCGCTGGGCGACCGCGTCTGGCTCGACGCCAACCGCAACGGCGTGCAGGACGCGGGCGAAGCGGGCGTGGCCGGTGTCAAGGTCACCCTGCTCGACGCCAGCGGCAACCCGGTCGGCGCCAGCGCCACCACCGACGCCAACGGCGGCTACAGCTTCACCAATCTCAAGCCGGGCACCTACAGCGTGCAGTTCGACAAGGCTACCCTGCCTGCCGGTCACATCTTCACCGCCGCCGACCAGGGCGGCAACGACGCGGCCGACTCCGACGCCAACGCCGGCACCGGCGCCACCGCGCAGGTGACCCTGGTCTCCGGCGCCAACAACGCCGACCTCGACGCCGGCGTGGTCGTGGTCCAGGCCAAGCTGGGCGACACCGTCTGGGAAGACAAGAACGCCAACGGCGTGCAGGACAGCGGCGAGGCGGGCATCGCCAACGTGACCGTCGAGCTCAAGGACGCCAGCGGCAAAGTGGTGCAAACCACCAGCACCGACGCGGGCGGCCGCTACAACTTCACCGCCGATCCGGGCAGCTACACCGTCTCGGTCAAGGCGCCGGCCGGTTACGTCTTCACCGGCAAGGATGCCGGCGCCGACGACGCCAAGGATAGCGATGTCGGCGCCACCGGCCAGAGCGACACCGTCGCGCTGAAGGCGGGCGACGTCAACAACACCATCGACGCCGGCCTGTACAAGAACGCCAGCGTGGGCGACCGCGTCTGGCTCGACACCAACAAGAACGGCGTGCAGGACAGCGGCGAAGCGGGCGTGGGCAATGTCAAGGTGAGCTTGTTCGACGCCGACGGCAAGCAGGTCGGCGCCAGCGTCCTCACCGACGCCAGCGGCAACTACCAGTTCAGCAACCTCAAGCCGGGCAGCTACAGCGTCGTGTTCGACAAGGCGAGCCTGCCGGAAGGCATGGCCTTCACCACCGTCAACCAGGGCGGCAACGACGCCGCCGATTCCGACGTCAATGCCGCCGGCCAGTCGCACACCTTCACGCTGACTTCCGGCCAGGTCGACAAGACCGTCGACGCCGGCGTGTTGGCGGCCGCCACCATCGGCGACCGCGTCTGGATCGACAACAACGGCAACGGTCTGCAGGACAGCGGCGAAGTGGGCAAATCCGGCGTGACCGTCGAGTTGCGCGACACCGCCGGCAAGGTGCTCAAGACCACCACCACCGACAACGCGGGCAATTACAAGTTCAGCGTCGAGGCGGGCACCTATTCGGTCGCCATCAAGACGCCGACGGGCTATACCGTCACCACGCAGGACGTCGGCGTCAACAACGACATCGACAGCGACGCCAACGCCAGCGGCAACCTCGGCAGCGTGACCGTCGCGGCCGGCCAGAACGTCACTAACATGGACGCCGGCATCTATCAAAAAGGCAGCATCGGCGACAAAGTCTGGTTCGACACCAACGGCGACGGCATCCAGCAAAGCGGCGAAGCCGGCGCCAAGGGCGTGGGCGTGACCTTGTTCAATGAGAAAAACGTGGCAGTCGGCACCACCACCACCGATGCCAGCGGCCTGTATTCGTTCAACGACCTCGGCCCGGGCAAGTATTCGGTCAAGTTCGCGGCCGTCGACGGCTATCTGTTCACCAAGCAGAACCAGGGCGGCAGCGACAGTCTTGACTCGGACGTCGACGGCAGCGGCAAGAGCGGACAGATCACGCTGGCCTCGGGCGTCAACGACAAGACCCATGACGCCGGCCTGGTCAAGGCCGCCAGCATCGGCGACACCGTCTGGGAAGACGCCAACTACAACGGCGTGCAGGACACCGGCGAGAAGGGCGTCGACGGCGTCACGGTCAAACTGTACGACGGCAATAACGTGCTCAAACAGACCGTGGTCACCGCCAATGGCGGCAAGTACCTGTTCGACGGCCTGCAGGCAGGCAGCTACAAGGTCGAAGTGGTCAAGGGCAGCGGCTGGTTCTTCACCAAGGCCGACGTCGGCGACTACACCAAAGATTCGGACGTCACCAGCGTCTCCGGCAACAGCGGCCGCACCGACACGATCGACCTGGCCACCGGCGAGCAACTGCGCACGGTCGACGCCGGCATATACCGCAAGGCCAGCATCGGCGACAAGGTTTGGCGCGACGGTAACCACAACGGCGTGCAGGACAGCGGCGAGGAAGGCATCGGCGGCATCAGCGTGTCGTTGTACGACACCGCCAACAACAAGCTGGGCACCGTCAAGACCGACAGCAACGGCAACTACAAGTTCGCGGATTTGACTCCGGGTAACTATTACCTGGTGTTCGACAAGTCCAACGTCATCTTCAAGAACTACAACATGAACGACTGGAAGTGGGGCGTGAAGAACACCGGCAGCAACGACGCCATCGATTCCGACGTCAACGGCGACATGATTTCCAAGGTCAACGTCACCAAGACCGACACCATCAACCTGAGCTCGGGCGAGAACGATATGAGCTGGGACGCCGGCATCACGCCGATCGCGATCGATCTGAACGGCGACGGCATCCACACCATCGCCCGTGGCGATATGCGGGGCAGTTTCGACCTGCTGGGCACTGGCAAGGCGATCCAGTCGGGCTGGTTGTCCAAGGACGACGGCTTCCTGGCCATCGACAGTAACGGCAACGGCAACATCGACAGCATTAGCGAACTGTTCGGCGGCACCGGCAAGGGCTCGGGCTTCGCCAAGCTGGCCAGCTACGACAGCAACGGCGATGGCGTGGTCAACGCCTCGGACGCGCAGTTCGGCAGCCTGCTGATCTGGCAAGACGCCAACAGCAACGGCAAGACCGACGCCGGCGAGCTGGTGTCGCTGAAGGCGGCCGGCGTGGCCAGCCTGAACGTGGGCTACACCGAACTGCCGTTCCTCGACGCCAACGACAACCTGCACCTGGAGCGCAGCAGCGTAACCATGAGCAATGGCAAAACGGCCGACATGACCGACGTCTACTTCAACGTCGCGGCGGCAGATGCGGCCGCGGCCGGCGTCACCCTGCCGACCATGGCCGACCTGATGGGCGATGGTTCACAGCAGGTTCAACTGGTGGGTCAAAGCCAGCAGTGCCAGGTCGAGTTCGCCTAAGTTTGTATTGGTTTCACCCTGAGCATTACAACGGCATTTACTTTTATAGAAGAAAAAATATCATGCAAATCAAATTCAACGCCATCAAAGCAGCCGTCCTCGCCGTCTCCCTGGCCCTCTCGGGCGCGGCCTTCGCCAACGAGACCTACAATTCGAACCCTATCATCGGCGCCGGTGGCCTGGTGGTCAACTTCGACGGCAAGAACTTCAACGGTACGCCTTTCGTCGGCATCCCGGTGATCGAGCTGAACAATACCGCCAATGCCCAGGATAGCTTCCTGGCTTTCTGCATCCAACCTTCTACCGACCTGCAGGCGCACACCGTCTACACCGGCGCCGCCGCTGTGCTGAACGACAACGTCAAGGCACTGTATGAAACCTCGTACGCCAGCGCCATCAAAGACACCGACGGCCAGAAGGCGTTCCAGCTGGCGCTGTGGGAATTGGTCGCCGACGACGGCAACATCTACGACAACGGCGGCTCGCAGTACTTCATCAGCGGTGCCGATTCGAGCGCCGACGCCGCCTTCAAGATGCTGGACCTGGCATCCAAGCACACCGTGTTGAGCAATATGTACACCTACACCAGCTTCACCGGCACCGGCTCCAACGGTATGGCGTCGCAACAACTGCTGGGCGTGCAGATGGCCGCGCCGGTGCCGGAAGCGAGCACCTGGGCCATGCTGGGCCTGGGTCTGGGGCTGATCGGCTTCATGGGCCGCCGCAAGTCGGGCCAGGACGAAAAGTTCGCCTGATCGCTTGACCGTCGCGCCGCCACCCCCTGGCGGCGCGACGATTTGTCGGCAAGACTACGGCGTTTCACCCATGAAATGCTATTTGTATGGCAAACTTCGGGCTCACTTCAGTTGATCGCCCCGTTAGCCCATGAGTATAGTTAAGAATTTACCGTTTGAATGGCTGGTCGGCCTGCGCTACACGCGCGCCGGCAAGCGTAGCGGCCGCAACAGTTTCATCTCCTTCATTTCCCTGATTTCGATGGCCGGCATCGGCCTGGGCACGGCCGCGCTGATCGTGGTGCTGTCGGTGATGAACGGCTTCGAGAAGGAAGTGACCGCCCGCATGCTGTCGGTGCTGGCGCACGTCGAGGTGTTCGACCTGCGCGGGTCCATGCCGGACTGGGAGCAGCGCGCGCGCCAGGCTTCCGCCAACCCCGAGGTGCGGGCCGCCGCGCCCTTCGTCGAGACCGAGGGCATGCTGATCCGCGACGACATCCTGCGTCCGTCGGTGGTGCGCGGCGTGCTGCCCGAGGCCGAGAAGAACGTCTCCGAGGTCGGCGAGCGCATGCGTGAGGGCAGCCTCGACACGCTCAAGCCGGGTCAATTCAATATCGTGCTGGGCGCCGAGCTGGCCCGGGCGCTCAAGGTCAAGGTCGGCCAGACCGTGACGCTGGCGCGGGCCCAGGCGCCGGGCGCGGGCGGCGCCATGCAGCCGCGCGTGCGGTCCCTGACCGTGAGCGGCATCTTCGAGGTCGGCCACAACCAGTTCGACTCGGGCCTGGCGCTCATCAATATCAGCGACGCCGAGCAGCTGGCGGGTGTGGCCGCGCCGTCCGGCCTGCGGCTGCGCCTGGCCGACATGCAGCGCGCGCCCGAGGTGGCGCGTCAGTTGAAGCAATCGATGCCGGGCGATCTGTTCATGCGCGACTGGACCAGCGCCAACTCGACCTGGTTCGCCGCCGTGAAAAGCCAGAAGAACATGATGTTCATCATCCTGACCATGATCATCGCGGTCGCCGCCTTCAACCTGGTCGCCACCCTGGTGATGACGGTGACCGACAAGCAGGCGGACATCGCCATCCTGCGCACCCTGGGCGCCTCGCCGGCGTCGATCATGAAGATTTTCATGATCCAGGGCGGGCTGACCGGGGTGCTGGGCACCGGCTTCGGCATCGCGCTGGGCTCGGTGCTGGCGGTCAACATCCACATCATCGTGCCGTTCATCGAAGGCTTGTTCGGGATGCACTTCCTGTCCAAGGACATTTATCTGATCAGCTCGGTGCCTTCGGACTTGCGGCTGTCCGATGTCACCAACATCGGCGTGATCTCGGTGCTGCTGGCGTTCGTGGCGACGATCTATCCGAGCTGGCGCGGCGCCCGCGTCAAGCCGGCGCAGGCGCTGCGCTACGAATGAGGCGGGTGGACGGCCGCTGTGTACCGAGCCGCACGCATGGAACACTCGCATCTATTACCATTTATTATGGCAAACTGCTGACTTCGCCGATTTTGTCCGCTGGAACACATGAGTATCATTAAGAATCTACCGTTTGAATGGCTGGTTGGCCTGCGCTACACGCGCGCCGGCAAGCGCAGCGGGCGCAATAGTTTTATTTCGTTCATCTCGCTGATTTCGATGGCCGGCATCGGCCTGGGCGTGGCCGCGCTGATCGTGGTGCTGTCGGTGATGAACGGCTTCCAGAAGGAAGTGACCGACCGCATGCTGTCGGTGCTGGCCCACGTGGAGGTGTTCGACGCGCGCGGCTCGATGCCGAACTGGCAGGCCGAAGCCGCCGAGGCGCGCAAGAATCCCGAGGTGATCGGCACCGCGCCGTTCGCGGAGACGCAGGGCATGCTGGTGCGCGACGATATCCTGCGTCCGGCCATCATCCGCGGCGTGCTGCCGGAGCAGGAGCCGAGCGTCTCCGACGTCGCCAGGCAGACCCGCAGGGGCAACTTCAACGCGCTGCAGCCGGGCGCCTACAACATCGTGCTCGGGATCGAGCTGGCGCGCGCGCTGCGCGTCAACCTGGGCGAGAAGGTCACGCTGGCGCTGGCCCAGGGCCAGGCCACGCCCGCCGGCGTGCTGCCGCGCATGCGCTCCTTCAATGTGGTCGGCATCTTCGAAGCGGGCCACAACGAGTTCGATTCCGCGCTCGCCTTCGTGCACCTGACCGACGCCGAAAAGCTGCTGCGCCTGGACGCGCCGGCCGGCCTGCGCCTGCGCCTGTCCGACATGCACCGCGCGCCGCAAGTGGCGCTGGACCTCAAACGCACGATGTCCGGCGACCTGACGATGCGCGACTGGTCCAAACTCAACGCCAACTGGTTCGCCGCCGTGCAGACCGAAAAGCGCATGATGTTTATCATCCTGACGTTGATCATCGCGGTCGCCGCCTTCAACCTCGTTTCCACGCTGGTGATGACGGTGACCGACAAGCAGGCCGATATCGCCATTCTGCGCACCTTGGGCGCCTCGCCGCGCTCGATCATGAAGATCTTCATGATCCAGGGCGCGCTGGTCGGCATCCTCGGCACCATTCTGGGCGTGGCGGGCGGCGTGCTGGTGGCGCTCAACATCGACGTCATCGTGCCGTTTATCGAACATTTATTAGGAGTGCAGTTCTTGTCCAAGGATATTTACTACATCAGCACCGTGCCGTCGGACTTGCGCTGGCCGGACGTTTTCAAGATCGGCGGCGTGGCCGTGGTGCTGGCCTTCGTCGCCACGATCTACCCAAGCTGGTGGGCCGCCCGCGTCAAACCTGCGGAGGCATTGCGCTATGAGTGATCCCATGACCAACCCCATCGATCCAATGACCAACCCGCAACCGGTGGTTCTGTCCTGCCGCAACCTGGGCAAGACCTTCACGCAGGGCAGCTACTCGGTCAAGGTGCTGGCCGGGATCGACATCGATGTGCGGCGCGGCGAACGCGTCGCCATCGTCGGCGCCTCGGGCTCGGGCAAATCGACGCTGCTGCATTTGCTGGGCGGCCTCGATACGCCGACCAAGGGCAGCGTGACCTTGCTGGGCAAGGACTTCGCCAGTCTGAACGAGTCGGCGCGCGGCGATCTGCGCAACGCCTCGCTGGGCTTCGTCTACCAGTTCCACCACCTGCTGCCGGAGTTCTCCGCGCTGGACAACGTCGGCATGCCGCTGATGATACGGCGCGTCAAACGCAGCGACGCGACCAGCGCCGCGCAGCAAATCCTCGCCCGCGTGAACTTGGCCAAGCGCGTCACGCACGTGCCGGGCGAATTGTCCGGTGGCGAACGTCAGCGCGTGGCGCTGGCGCGCGCTTTGGTCACGCAGCCAGCGTGCGTGCTGGCCGACGAACCGACCGGCAACCTCGATCACGCCACCGCGCAGCAGATTTTCGACCTGATGCTGGAGCTGTCGCGCACATTGGGCACGGCCTTCGTCATCGTCACCCACGACATCGAACTGGCGCGCCGCTGCGACCGCGTGCTGCGCCTGACCGACGAAGGCTTGAAACCCTATCAGGACTGACCTCATGTGGATCGATACCCACTGCCACCTCGACGCGCACGAATTCGGCGGTGAATCCGTCGAACAGGCGGAGAAGGCGAGGGCGCAGGGTGTCGGCATGATCGTGATCCCGGCGGTGGAAACGGCCAATTTCTCCATCGTCGCGCAGTTGGCGGCCAGCGTCGATAACGGCTGTTACGCGCTTGGCATCCACCCTATCTATGTTCCCAACGCGAAGGAAGACGACCTGCACGTGCTGCGCGGGCAGGTCGAGGCGGCGCTGGCCGACCCGCGCTTCGTCGCTCTGGGCGAGATCGGCCTGGACTTCTTCATCCCCATGTTGACCGAGCCGGCGATGCGCGAGAAGCAGATCTTTTTCTTCCGCGAGCAGCTCAAGATCGCCCGCGACTTCGAACTGCCGGTGCTGATGCATGTGCGCCGCTCGCAGGACGTGGTGCTCAAGCACGCGCGCCAGATCCGGCCGGCCGGCGGCATCGCGCACGCCTTCAACGGCAGCTTCCAGCAGGCGCAGGGCTATATCGACCTGGGATTCAAGCTCGGTTTCGGCGGCGCGATGACGTTTACCCGCGCGCTGCAGATACGCCGCATGGCCGCCGAGCTGCCGCTCGAGGCGATCGTGCTGGAAACCGACGCGCCGGATATTTCGCCCAGCTGGATACACCCGGGGCGCAATAGTCCCGACCAAATTCCCCGCATCGGCGCGGTGCTGGCCGAGCTGCGCGGCATTTCCGCGCAGGAG